>Ga0180009_10008155_pt1 | contig 10467 bp, 10 predicted proteins | sample OS_PC_MetaG_FD_123537 | JGI IMG/M metagenome (GOLD analysis project Ga0180009, IMG submission 123537) | Groundwater microbial communities from the Aspo Hard Rock Laboratory (HRL) deep subsurface site, Sweden - OS_PC_MetaG | ecosystem: Environmental > Aquatic > Deep subsurface > Groundwater... | reverse complement strand
TAGGCGGCTTCAGGGTGAGGGGGGTGTAGCGGCGTAAATGGCTGACCGTTTCAGGACTGAAGGCGGCGGCCGTTTCCGCTTCATAAGCAGTCAGGACGACTGCTTATGATTTAGCGGAACCCCTCTCACCCTGAAGTGGCCGGGTCTTGTTGATAAAGATAAAATGATCCACAGTCAATTTTGTTTTTTTTACATGCGATTACCCTGTATTCGCAGACCAAAGCTTGACAAAAACACATGTTTTATAGGATTATGACAAGACTGCCATGAAATCTTTTTAAAAAACTGTCCAAGATTTGTTCGACGATTTATATTTGGGGAGATGATGTGAAAAGCCACAATAAATCCATACAGCAATTGACCCGCGAGCTTGCGGAATGGAAAACTGAATGTCAAAAAGCTCAAAAGGCATTGCAGACATATAAAGACAAATATTTTCTTGCCACAAATGCAGTGCCTGATCCCATTGTCTTTTATGATATGGAAGGTAAGGTAACCTACTTAAATCCTGCTTTCACACAAGTTTTTGGATGGGACTTGAAAGATCTTTTAAATAAAAAAATTGATTTTATCCCTCAAAAGCATATACCGGAAACTCAGAAAAGCATAGAACGTCTGTTAAACGGTGAGAAAATCATTTCCCTGGAAACCAAACGCTATACCAAAGATAAAAAAATTCTGGATATCCAGCTGAGTACCTCGGCTTACCAGGATGATCACGGAACACCGATGGGAAGCATTGTGATTTACCGGGATGTGACGCAAAAAAAAATAATTGAAAACATGCTGCTTGAAAGTGAAGAAAGATACCGCTCGGCAATGGAAGCAACCGCAGATCCGATCATCGTATACGATAAGATTGGCCGGGTTCTTTATTTCAATCCTGCCTTTTCCCGTGTTTTTAAATGGTCCCTGTCAGAACGCATCTTTAAAAAGATGGATGATTTTGTACCCAAAGAAAATTGGCCGGAAACTAAAATGATGATTGATATGGTAGTGGCAGGCAAATTTTTCTCCGGAATTGAGACTGCCAGATTTGACAAGGAGGGTAACATCATTCCTGTCAGCATCAGCGGGTCCACTTATAGAGATAAAGACGATAAAGTGATCGGCAGTGTCATCAATCTTCAGGATATCAGTGAACGCAAACAGGCTCAAGAAACCATAAAGCAGAAAGAAAAATTAAAAGGTGTTATAGAAATGGCCGGTGCCGTATGTCATGAACTGAGCCAGCCTGCAATGATCATTGCAGGATACACTGAAATTTTCCTGATGAATATTGAAAAAGAGAATCCATTATATGAGAAGGTCGATAAAATCAAGGAACAGGTTCACAGGATAGGCAGTTTAACAAAAAAACTGATGAATATCACAAAATATGAAACACGGGAGTATAGCGAAGGCAAAAAAATAGTGGATATTGATAAAGCCTCTCAAAGGCACTAATACTCCCTGACTATGAAAGATTCGCAAGCTTCCCCAGCAGCGGCCTGACCTTTTCTCTATGCTCGGGCGGGATCATGAGCACAACAATTTTTTCATTGAAAAGGAACCTTGCATCCTGTTTTTTTTTAACCTGATCTAAAACAGTCTTGAACGGTTTGTTCATTAAAAACAGGGTCAACATATCTGATAAATTTCCAAAAATGCCTTGATGATCCATCTGCTCTATGGTTTGCAAAAAAAGGGTGTTGATGGTCAACACAATGGGCGGAATTTGTGCATACCCCTTTTGTCTGCAATTGATCTGTGACATGAGTGCCCTGCAACCAAAAGGGCGAGCATCATAGATACTGCACATGTCATCCACAAGCAGGGGGCATTCTCCCCAGGAAGGATCATTGTGTTCGTCGGGGACATCACCATCTTCCATACACAGTCTTGCAAACATATTTGAGGTCATCTTTGGAATATATCTTTTTTGGGGGAAATATTGTTTCAGCCTTGTGAGAAGTTTTTCTTTCTCCTGCTGGGTTAAAGCGGCAATTAAAAACCCGGCCTCAAGGCTTGTCAGGGTCACATTACAGGTACAGCAGGACGAACATTTTTTTTCACAGACACCATCAAAGTGTTTGATTGCCGTATCGTAAAGCGCATAAATCTTTTTTATCAGAACAACAGCCGGTTCAAGGCACTGGTTTTTCATTAAATCTCTTTATTTTTTTTCAAAATTTGGTTATTTTAAATTCAGCTCTCATATTGTACTGCATCTATCCTAATTTATCTGAACAGTCAAATTCATTGCCTGGTGCCAGACACCAATGCTTGCAGTTTTTCAACCGAATAAAATTCGGTGCTTTTTGTGCAAATTCAATAACTTGTTAATTTTTAATGCTTGACTTTGCGATTTTATTCGGTATAAATAATAAATTATCGAATTGGATTTTATATTTTTTATCAACCGGCAAATTTAATTTTGGAGGCGCCATGGACCACATTGACATGCACACCTTAAAAGCGTTGCAACAGGACGGGCGAAAAAAGAACAGTGAACTTGCCAAAGAGACCGGACTTGCACCTTCCACCATGCTGGACCGCGTCAAAAAACTTGAAGACAAAGGGATTATCAAAGGATACCGAGCAGTTGTGGATCCTGAAAAACTGGGGTTAAAAGCCCAGGGGTTTGCCTGTATTTCCCTTGACCGCCATCGGGTCAAGGATATCCAGGTACTGGAAGATGAAATCAATAAAATCCCCAATGTCCGTGCCTGTTACCATATCACCGGGCGGTTTGATTATCTTCTGCATGTAGTTGCCCCGGATCTTGGGGATCTTGGCAACCTTATCAAGGAAAAACTTGCCACCATTCCGGGTATGGGAAAAATTGAAACCTTTCTTGTCTATTCAGAAGTCAAGCTTGACCAAGGATGGCCCATTGATGCAGCACAAGTATAAATACCCCTTAGGAATAATTCATAAAAAAGGAGAAAAAAATGGCAAAGAAAAAGGCAATCCATGATTTCTACAAAATGAAGGAAAAAAAAGAAAAAGTCACCTGGCTGACATCCTATGATTTCCCTACAGCCCAGTTTGCTGAAAACGCAGGGCTTGATATGATTCTTGTGGGCGATTCCCTTGGCATGTGTGTATATGGATATAAAGGCACGGTCCCGGTCACCATGGATCAATGCATTGTTCATTGTGATGCAGTCAGACGCGGGGCCCCCAATACATTTATTGTCGGCGACATGCCCTTTATGAGTTACCAGGCATCTGATGAAGATGCAGTGAGAAATGCCGGCCGCTTCCTTAAAGAAGCCGACGTGGATGCCATCAAGCTTGAAGGCGGCACAAGGGTCGCCTCAAGAATCAAAGCCATTGTGGAGGCAGGCATCGTTGTCATCGGCCATATCGGCCTTACCCCCCAGAGTTCCGGCGCGCTTGGCGGGCACAAGGCCCAGGGCAGAACGGCCAAGGATGCCGCCCTGGTGGTTGAGGATGCCCTGGCTGTCCAGGCTGCCGGTGCTCAATTGCTCCTGGTGGAAGCGGTTCCCCCGGAAGTGGCCCAATACATTACGCAAACTTTAACCATTCCGGTTTTCTCAATCGGCGCAGGAAAAGAGTGCGACGGCCAGCTGCTGATTGTCAGTGACCTTATCGGTCAATTCCAGGCCTTCACCCCGAAATTTGTTAAAAAATACTGTGATGTTGCCGCCATCATCACGACGGCCATGAAAGCCTATTGTGCCGACGTCCGGGAAGGCAGGTTTCCCGAAGACCAGCACTGTTATCATATGATGGATGGTGAAAAAGACCTCTTCATGGAACAGATGAAAAAATAATAATTCACAGCAAACCATACTACTTTATAAGGGAAAGGAAATACCATGACAGACCTTAATTCAATGCTGAAAATTAAAACAAAAGATCTTGACATCGTTAATGAACTCCTCACAAATCCTGACAATGTTCAGGTTAAAGCGCTTTGTGAGTTGATTGAAAAATTTGGCGGCGCAGCAGCGATTAATAAAAAAGCAGAACTGGCCCGAAATCCTGAAACCCTGATGCAGCGGCTTAAAGACATGAATTCCCCTTATGTCGCCGACCTTGAATGGCTGATGGAACAAAGGGACAACAAAGCGTTTATTTCCATGGATGACTATTGCAAAACCGTCCTGGGAAAAGACGCGGATGTATCTGCTGTTGATTTTTCCAATGCCGTGACCCTTGAAGTCAGTGCCATGCAGTTTTTCCCCTGGCTGATGGCCCAGGCAAGACAGGCCATTGATAAAAAAGAACTTTTGCCCGGCCGGATTATCCGTGTCAGGAACATGGCTGAACAGGTTGAAGATAACGGGGATATCCTGGCCACGGCCCTTGCCATGCAGATCATCGGCGCCACCTATGTTGAATCCCTTGATACCCGGGGAACCGACGGCAGCAATGTTCACCTTGCCGGCGGCCCTGCAACGCTTTCCGGTTTTTTCGGCGGCATCGGACAACCCAATCACTACCCCATGAAATGGGCTGAAGAATATCTGACCTATTATACCACCTATGGCATCAAACAGGTCTTGAATGTGAATTCCGGCACCATTCTTTTAGGATACATGATGCACCGTCTCGGCGTGGATATTGAATTTAAGATTTCCGTATTTGTGGGCAATGACAACCCTTATTTTATCCTGTGGACCCTCATGACAGCCAAACTCTTCTCACGAAAGGACGGCACCACTTCCCTTGTGGGCTTCAACCTTTCCAATTCCGTAAACAATGAAACCATCCGCCAGGCCAATATGCTCAGAAAACAATTGGGCCTTGAAAAACAGGTCCGTTTTGAACACCATATCACGGAAACCTATAAATCCATTGTTCTACAGCCTTACAACAGGAGAGACGAACTGGTTCAAATCGCCAAAGAGGTTCCCAATATTTCAGCCAAACATGAAGGCGGAGAACCGGAAATTGAAGCCACAAGAGAACATCCGTCTGATATTTTCGATTATTTCATGGCTAAAAAAGATATCCTGGCCGGTAACCTGATGGACACCTTGATGGATAACTACCTTGACAAGCATCATTCGGTTAACCTGACGGCCCAGGCCTTGATACGGTCCGGCATTGGCGTGATCGCAGCCACAAACTTACATTAATACCAGGAATAAAGGATATTAAAAATGATTCCGTCAAGAATGCACCAGTTTCTGCAGGATGTCCTGCCCAAAAGTGTCTGGAAAAACCGCCTGATCAAGGATGGGCCTTTAAGATTTCTTGAATTCGGCCCCCTGGATGTTGACCGTCTTCAACGTCTTGGGATTAAAGTGGACCGCCTTGGGCCGCGGCTGGTCTCCTGCATGTGGAATGAAGACAGCCCTGTACAGATCGGCGGATTTCTGGTGGTGGACAACCTTGCCATGGGACAGCCGTCCATGGGCGGGACAAGGATGCTGCCGGACATCACCCCGGATATTATCCATAACCTGGCCCGGGGCATGACCCTTAAGAATGCGGCTGCCGATCTTCCCTTCGGCGGTGGAAAATCCGGTATTGTCAAACCTGAAAATCTTTGTGAAAAAGACCGGCATGAAATCATCAAAGGATTTGGGCAGCTTCTCAACCGATACAAGGAAATATATATCCCGGGTCCGGATGTCGGGACCAATGATGCGGACATGAAAACCTTTGCCATTGAAAACGGATTGAACAATGTTGTTTCAAAACCGGCCGACATGGGCGGCAACAGGATTGATGAACTGGGCGGTGCCGCCAATGGCATTGTTGTGGCCACAAAGGCGTTGCTTGAACATCTGCCCAAGCTAAAGCAACTGCCCCAGTTTAAAAATATGGTGATTCCAAAACCCATGGACCTGGATATTCTCATCCAGGGGTTCGGAGCTGTGGGGGCGCATGTGGCAAGAATTTTTCATGATTATGATCCGGACAATAGTCCTATTATCAAAGGCATCAGTGATGAACACGGCTATCTTTTAAATAAGGAGGGGCTGCCCTGGAAAGAACTTTTTGACATGTGGAAGGAATTTGGCGCCGTCACCCGAAAGTATTTTCATGATCACATCATGCATGAAGCAACCCCCCGGTTAAAACACATGGTTTTTTCAAATTCTTCCAATAATCTGCTGACAGAGTCGGCTTTCTGCCTGGTTCCGGCATCCCCTGTATTCAATTATCTGGATGTGGATGCCGGCACAAATCCGTCCATGACCACAGACCGGATGGGGAAATGGCAGATTATTGTTGAAGGGGCAAATACCTATTCACCCAACCCTGCAAGGAAAGCGGAACGTAGAAGAATGGAACGTCATGTCTACCGGGACAAAGGGGTGCTTATTGCCACAGATTATCTGGTGAACTCCGGTGGAGTCATTTATGCAGCCCATGAACGGATTGTTCCCACACCGGATCACCTTTTGATCCCCAAAGATATTTTGGGAAATCCCACTGCCATTGAAGGATGGCTTGAAAAAAACCGGGATGACTTTGCAACGCTTGCCGAAATCCGCAGGAAAACCGCTGTTGAAAAACTTGAAACCGTTATCCGGCGCAATATGGAAGAACTCATTGACGGCCTTTGCAAGGATGCCGACAGCCTTCCCTGTGAAATTGCTGAAAAAATCAGTGTTCAACGGATTGCGGCAATGGAAAAATCAAGAACCGCCAGGGATATCATGGAAGATGCGCCCACCATCAGTGTGGATAAAAGCGTGACCGATGCCGCCCGCTTACTGGTGGATGCCCATGTTCCCATTGTCAATGTTGTCTCTGAAAAAGGCAAGCTCATCGGCATAGTGACCAACTGGGACATTACCAAAGCCATGGCATCAAAACTGCCCATGGATTCTCCATTGACCAAGGTGATGACGGCAGATGTCATTACCAACAGCCCGGATGCCACCATTATTGACTGCATCCGGAAGCTGGAAAACCATGAAATATCTGCCATGCCAATTGTTGAAGACGATAAAGTGATCGGTGTGATATCAGGAGATATCCTTGCCAGGCGAACCCTTTACAGGCTTTTGCAAACCCTGACATAAGCAATCGGATCTAATTTATCGATCATTAAAAGCTGTCTTGAGGAGTTTATCCCAAAGACAGCTTTTTTTATTCAATTAATTTTATCAAATCATGCCTTGTTTTCAATACCTCTGACCAATGCATCTGCAACCAGCGAGGATAAAAACTTAACCTCAACACCCATCTTGTAATAAGTATTCAAATCATTGAGCTGAGAATGACAGTTTTCACAGGCTGTTACAAGCAGGGATGCATGGGTTGCCTTTACCTGGTCCGCCTTGACTTTTGCTGATTTCATTCTAAATTCATGGGTGTCTTCACCCAAGGCAACAAGTCCGCCGCCGCCGCCGCAGCAAAAGTTGGCTTCAGGTTTTTTTGACATGTCTACAAAATGATCTGTCAGATGTTTTAAAATATATCTTGGCTCATCCATAACCCCGCCGTTCCTGGCAATCTGGCAGGGGTCATGATAGGTGACAATGCCTTTAAATGTGTTTTTAGCCAGGGTTATTCGTTTTTCCCGGATATATCTTGCATGGACCTGAGTTATAGATGAGACCGTAAAAGACTGTTTGCCCGACATCTGTTTTAATACCCTGAAGGCGGTTCCGCATTCGCAGATACAGACCTCTTTTACATTGAGACGGTTTGCTTCATTGATGATGCGATCCATGATCAATTTGGTCTTGGCAGGATCTCCCACAAATGCCCCGAAATTTACCGCTTCAAAAAAACTTAAGGTCCAGTTTTCCTTTGCCGCATTGAAAACCGCTGCAGCCGGTATGATTGAATGGGCGCCGGCCAATGCAACATAAAGGACATCCGCCCCCTGGACCTCTGTGGGGATGGGAATCTGCCCGGCCTCAAGCTTCCATTTTCCGACAACATCCGCCTCCAGCCGCTTGAGTCCATCAATAAACCCTTGTTTTATCAGATCAATGGACTCACCCTTTGAAATGGAAACATCGGCAAGCATGGAAAGAATTTCCGGCTCAGCCTGTGCCACAACAAGCATCAGCTTTGCAATGGACATGATTTGCTGGGTATCGATGCCGAAAGGGCAATGGATCATACACCGTCTGCAACCCGTACAGGAATAGGCAGCCTTATTCAGATCATCTAAAGCTGTATCATCCAGCACTTTTGCTTCACCCCAGGAGGGCAGAAGCTTTCCTTGAAGCTTGAAGTATTTTTTATACAGCTTGCGAACCACTTCCGCCCTTGCTGCAGGTGAATATTCAGGCCGGGGCATGGACCTGAAAACATGACAGGATGTTGTACATATCCCGCATCTGGCACAGGTTTCAAGATACATCTCAATTGTTTTTGTCAGCTTCCCTTCAAATGCCGTCAGAAGCTTTTCACGTAAATTGTCTTCCATTTTATCCTCTCCTGATTTTATTTAAGGGTATGGTGAAGATGGCATGCATCATTTTGCTGAACGGAAAAAACATGAGGAACAGGTTGGCAAAAAACACATGGAACACCAGCATGAATGAATGCCCGGAATAGGTGACTTCGGAAATATCCGGTTTCAATACCAGCAGGCTTGTCAAATAACCCTGGTATTCACCTGCCCCCATCTCACCGTATCCAAACCAGGTTCTGGCCCAGTCAAGTTCGCTTCCCAGTATCACCGTGAACAAAAGGAGGATCAACAGAAAATAATCTTCCGGCACGGATAAATTCCTTGCCTCGGATGAAAAGCGCCTGAAAAGAAAATAATTCAGCGATACAAACAGTGTTACCCCGACAAACCCGCGGCCTAAAAACACGTCATGCTCAATAATCTGGAAGATGGCAAAGGGTCGAATAAGTTCAATATGCCCGATGACAAGCAGAACAATGCAGGCATGAAAAACAATTAAAAAGAACCACATCACCGGCTTGGCCTTAAATACCGCCGGCATCAGAAAGGTATCTATTAATGCATGAAGCCAGGCGGGGTTTTTTTGAGGATACACATTCAAGGGAATGGGTAACGCGGGCTTCCTTAAAATAGATACGATTCTAAAAACAATCCCTGCTGTAAATACAGCAAAAGAAAGGTATACCATGGGGACGAGGATAATATAATTCAGGGTATCCACTGTTTTTTCTCCTAATTACTATTTATTAACCACTATTTGTTGCGTTTAACATAAAATGTTATTTGTTTCTCATCCTGAATCGTTTCAATAATCTCATGGCCATTGATTCTGGCCCATGCAGGAAAATCCGTCATGGATCCCGGATCCGTGGTTATTGCCTGGACCACCTGACCCACTTCAACCTCTTTTATGCCCTTGCTGATTTTAACAATAGGCATTGGGCATGCAAGTCCCTTTAAATCCAGTATCTTATCTGCTTTGATGTCATTACTCATTTTTAAACTCCTTTTTTAATCCTGCCGGCACATCAGACAGGAAATATTAAAATCTGGATACCCTGTCTTAAATAAACAATTGAATCTTGCTGTCGATTGCCTCTTCAAGAAATTTTGCAACACCGCAATAGGTCAGGCCCGGGTAATCTATCATTTCTTCGGATTTGAATCCCATAAGATCCATGGACATTTCACACACATAAATATTTACCCCGAGTTCTCCGGCCATCTCAATCATCTCATCCAAAGATGCAACATTTTTCTTGGTCATCAGACTTTTCATCATGGCCGTACCGGCACCCCCCATGTTCATGCTGGAAAGTTTGAGCTTGGATGCGCCTTTTGGCAGCATGGCACCAAACATTTTACTGACAGGGTCCTTACCCTTGGCGCTTTTGTCTTTTGCCCTGAGCATGGTTGTTCCCCAGAAGGTAAAAAACATCACGACCTCCATTCCCATGGCCACAGCGCCGGTACCAATGATAAAGGCGGCCAGAGCCTTATCCAGATCCCCGCTGAAGACGATCATGGAAAGTTTGTTGTTGGCAATCCTTGCATCCATGGTGCCCATCTGTGCCTTGAGTTCATCAATCTGTTTTTGCAGTTCTTCCATTTTATACCTCCAAGATTAAAATTATTTAGTTCATACTATGAACCATATGATTAAATTTTTTTTATTTTGCTGCGGTTTATTCTTTACCCGTCATAAATTGTTTGCCCGATTCCATACACGCCTTTAAAAGGTCAAGGTTTGTCAGAAGCTTCTTTCTTTCTGTTTCATCTACCTGGGACAAGACAACGCGATGCAGGTCATCTTGAAACGCCTTGATATCAAGAAGCTTCTCTCTGCCTGAGGGCGTCAGGCTGATCAATGAAACCCGGGAATCCTCAGGATCCTTTATTCGCTTGATTAAATCCTTTTTCTGCAGGCCGGTTATAATTTTTGTCATCCTGCTTTTCCCAACATTCATTTTCAGTGAAATGCTTTTTGAAGTCAGATATTTTTCATCTTTGAAAAACATCAGACAGCGAAGCTCAGCGTCCGGAAGATCAAATTCCCTGCTCTGATGCTGAAGCCTTTCCTGGCAGCACTGAAACAGAATATTGATCAAATTTTGAAATTCATT
>Ga0180009_10008154_pt1 | contig 10468 bp, 6 predicted proteins | sample OS_PC_MetaG_FD_123537 | JGI IMG/M metagenome (GOLD analysis project Ga0180009, IMG submission 123537) | Groundwater microbial communities from the Aspo Hard Rock Laboratory (HRL) deep subsurface site, Sweden - OS_PC_MetaG | ecosystem: Environmental > Aquatic > Deep subsurface > Groundwater... | reverse complement strand
CAACACTCACCATAAAAATTTCAGGATCAGGAAATATCATGGATGCAAGTCTTCCTGCAATAGACCTGGATCAGGATGCGTTTAAGGTTTATGATGACAACCCCGTTGAAACCATTCATTTAAAAGACAAAGGATATGAGGGATTTAAAGTATTCAAGAAAGCTATTGTTCCTGTCAATCCCGGCAAATTTTTGATCAACCCGATTTCTTTGGTTTATTTTGATGCGGATCAAAAGGATTTTCAAAGAATTTCAACAGAAAAAATCTTTCTGGATGTCTCCCCGTCTGAAGAGATGCACCTGGCCACAACCCCATTGAACCACACAACAAGTAAAGCGATTGTAAAAGAAGAGGTTTCTCTGGTCAATAAGGATATCCTGGAAATAAAAGAGGGGCTGGAGGTATTGGAGAACTGGCAAGAAATAAATGCTTTATTCTTTTTTTTATTTCTGTCAATCCCGGCAATTTTATTTTCAGGGGTTAAATTGGTTACCCTGGTTGTAAAAAAGGATTTATCCATTGAAAAGATAATGCAAGAAAAGGCAAGGCATCATTTAAAACAGGCAGGCAAAATTCACCCTGGGGATAAAGATTTTTTAGGGCATCTTTATTCAAGCCTGGTGGCGCTGATTTTTTCCAAGGGGAAAAAGAAAGGGGAGACCGTCACAATAACAGAAACCCGGATGATTTTAACAGATGCCAATGTGGATGACACCCAGATAGACCAGATCACCCATGTTCTTGAAACCATTGAATCTATTCGATTCGGCAAGGAGACAATCGATAAAAATCAGGCAAAGGCTTTTTTATCAAAGATAAAGCAGATGATGAAACTGCTTTGTTTTGCAGTTGTCTTTCTGGGAATTTTTTCTGGTGTTCCGCAAAAGGCAATGGCCAATCCTGCCGCCACATTCATGGACGGGATAAAAAAATATAATAAAGGTGATTTCAAACAGGCCGCCATAAAGTTTGAAGCCCTTGCAAAAAGCAATATTAAAAACCCCTATCTTTTCTATAATATTGGAAATTCCTATTTAAAGGCCAATGATATCGGCCAAGCTATTTTATGGTATGAAAGGGCAAAGATTTTAGTCCCCAATGATCCTGATTTGAAATTTAACCTTGAGTATGCCAACACCCTTGTGAAAGATAAAAAAGAAGATACAATGAATATCATGGATGTTCTTTTTTTCTGGGACAATTTGATTGCCTTAAAAACAATTCAGATTACAGCTGTTTTCTTTTCTTTTGTTTTTTTCACCTGGGCTGCCTTTAGAAGTGTGAAAAAACAAAAAATTTTTTCAGGTATGGGTATTTTACTGATATCCATATTTGTTCTGGTCACGGCCATTACATGCATGAATTATTATAAACGATCTGCAGAAAAGACTGCCGTCATTGTGCAGGATCAGGTTGCCGTGCGTTCAGGCGTGACAGATTCTTCCACAGAACTATTCACTCTTCATGCCGGAACCAGGGTAAAAGTTAAGCAGATAAAAAATAAGCATTTAAAAATATTGTTTTCAAAAGGCAAGATAGGGTGGGTAAAAACAAAGGAAGCCGTTATTATATAGGTAAATAATTAGGAGGCACCATGTTAACAAAAGCATTTATTCCGTACAAAGGATATTATTCCACCCCTTTTATAAGGTGGCAGGGCAGTCTTGCCAATGAGAATTCCATTACTCTTGGAGCTCAAACCTCAAAAAGGTGGCTTGTAACAAAGGATTTTGATCCAAAGATTTTTGATTACCTGATGCTGGGGGTTACCATTGGACAGCCCGGCTTTTTTTACAGCGGTCCCTGGGCATCAGCACTTATAGGTTCTACAGAAACAGCCGGTCTCCTCATAAGCCAGGCCTGTTCAACCTCAACCACAGGTATATTCCAATCTGCCATGGGTGTGGAAAATGGGGCCTATGAAACGGTTTATAATCTTTATACGGATCGCTGTTCCAACGGACCCCACACAATCTGGCCAAATCCCAAAGGTCCGGGCGGCCAGGTTATTTCAGAAAACTGGGTCATGGATCATTTTGGCAATGACCCATGGGCAGGCGGCGCAATGATCCAGACTGCGGAAAATGTCATAAAAATGGCTGGAATTACCAGGGAAGAGTGTGATGCAAACGCCTTAAGGAGGTATGAACAATATCAAGATTCCCTGGCCAATGACAGAGAATTTCAAAAACGATACATGTTTCCCATTGAAATCAGGGTGTCAAAGAAAAAAACCATCCAGATTGATTCAGATGAAGGTGTTATGGAAACAACGGCAGAAGGTCTTAAAGGACTCAGGCCAGTCCTGCCGGATGGCAAACTGACATTCGGCTCCCAGACCCATCCGGCTGACGGTCATTGTGCACTCATTGTCACAGACCGGGAAAAAGCAAAAGAATTGAGTGCTGACCCAGGTATTGAAATCCAGGTCATATCATTTGGCCATGCAAGGGTTAAAAAAGCGCACATGCCAATGGCGCCAGTACCAGCGGCCCAGATGGCTCTGGAAAGAGCCGGGCTGGCAGTTGAGGACGTTAAAGTGATCAAAACCCATAACCCTTTTGCTGCCAATGACATTTATATGTCCAGGCAAATGAATCTTGATATCAATACCTTTAATAATTATGGAAGTTCATTGATATTTGGACATCCCCAGGCCCCAACAGCCGGGCGGTCGATTATTGAAGGAATTGAAGAGGCGGCCATCTTGGGTGGCGGATATGTTCTTTTTACAGGTTGTGCAGCAGGTGATACCTCAGCTGCACTTGTCCTTAAAGTCGGATAACACTCCCGGTGAAGGGGCGTAAGGCCCCGGACCCTTTTAAGAAAAAAAAGAACACTGAATATAATTTGGGAATTATCAAAGATTTCCCTTCTGATCTGTTGCAGTTTTTAAAACCAGCATGGTCAGGCGTGAAACACAGATCAACTCGTTTTCCTCGTTTTCAATGGAAATATCCCATACCTGGGTTGTTTTGCCCAGATGAACCGGTTTTACCACCCCTTTCACCCGTCCCTTGGTAACACTTTTTATGTGGTTGGCTTTTATTTCCAGGCCCACACTGTAGTGGGAGTCCTCAAGTGCCAAATAGGATGCAGTGCTGCCCAGGGTTTCTGCCAGGACCACAGATGCCCCGCCGTGCAGGATACCAAGGGGCTGCATGGTCCTTTTGTCCACGGGCATGGTTGCGCTGATAAAATCCTCCCCTTTTTCCAAAAATTTTATGCCCACATTTTCAACAAGTGTTTCCTTTGCAAAGTCATTAATATCTTCAATTTTAAATTCTTTTTTCCAGATGTTTTTCATTTTATATGCCCTTTTATCCTTTTTAAGGATTTCATTGTTTCCTAAATGTTACCATACAGGTTTTTATGCATTTTAGCTTAGGATCGAAAATTTTATAAGTTGAACTAAATTGTTTGTCTTTTGGCCCATCTACTTCGTTGCATCAAAGGTCGAATACGTATATTATGCAACCTTTAATGCGCCTTGTATATGGGCCAAAATTCTTCGCAATTTTTGTCCAACTTATTTCATCTCCGATCCTTACTGTCGTTATTAATTAATTTTTATCGACAAACTTTTATCAGGAGAAATTATAATTGTAAATATAAAGAAAACTAAACATAAAAGAGAATTGAACCTCCTGTACCTCAAACCATATTTGTGATAAATTTCTCATAAGTTGATTTTATACCTTAACAAAAACTTTTCAGTGAAATGGGATGGCAATTTTTCCCAGAGTACCTACTGGCATTACGCTTTGCATGGTTATCTGAGTGGTTGAGGCAAAAGGATAAGGAGATGATTGAGATGGAGGAAGCATATATGAAACTCCTTGTTGGTAATATGGAGATATTACGCCAGGGCTGCATTGACCCGGAGTCTTTTTTACCAGAACTTTAATGATGTATTATATTGATATCATTTACTATTCAAGATTTTGAATATTCAGCACTGGGATAATAATACTTGAGTACCGATGCCCCAACAATATAGTCACAAATCCGCTTTTGCTATTATTATTGTATCCTGGCATAGCTCAGTAATTATTGGTTATCAAGAATTGCTGCCAGCAAAAGAAGCTGATAGAGAAAAAATATTTTCTTGGCTCACCCAATCTGATCTGACTTCTTCAATGTTCGTAGAAAATGATCATCCAATTCCAACTTGGGAGGAGTTTTGTACAGACTATACTTCAGATTTTTTCAATACTTTTGGAGATGGAAAAGGAAGAAATTACATTATTCTTCTAAACAATATGGATATTGGTACTATCGGCTATGACCTACTTGATAGAATCAAAGAAAGGGTTGTACTGGATATATGGATGAAATCAGAAAAATATTGTGGCAAGGGTTATGGCAGTGAAGCACTTGAAACCTTATGCAAATATTTAAATAAAATTTACAACATCACCAATTTTGTCATAAGTCCCTCAATTGATAACAAACGGGCAATTGCTGCATACATGAAAGCAGGGTTTGGGATTATAAAAACTTTGACCAAAGAAGAGCAAGAAAAAGAATTTGGACTTGCTGAAAATGCGGTAAATGTTCTGATGATGAAAAGCTTATAACGCTGGGCAATGAAAATGCTATTAACTAACGATTGAGAAAAATAGGGGACAGACCACGGTTTTTGTTGCTCTATTTTTGCTGTGCCCGTCAGGTCATGGGTTGTGTTAGTACACAGGAAAATGGGAAGCAAGATACACAGGGTAATTATGGACCTTGTTAGCAGGGTCAATGGTTAAATTTTTTGCGCTCATGATTGTTTTGAATTCAGGATGATACTTCTCAGCAAATACTTTAAGGCTTTTTGCTTGTGTTACCCAGCCTGATTTTACTTCCACTGGGAGAATTCTTCCTTTTGATTCAATAATAAATTCGATTTCACTCTTATTTTCCTGCCATGAAAAAAGCGGCCTTACGCCTTTACAGATCAATTCCTGGGCAACAAAATTCTCTGCAATATACCCTTTGTATGTTCCAAAACGATATTCAAGTATTGCTTTTGCAGGAAGATCAGCCATAGCATTCAGCAGCCCTACGTCAAACATGAAAAGTTTAAATCTGTTTTCTTTTATAAATGCTGCAAAGGGCAGTTCTGCCTTCATGGCAATGTGAACCTTATGAATCAGCCCAGTTGTCACAAGCCAGTCCATGGCGCCTGCAAGCCTTGCATATCCGCTTACTCCCGGAACAACACCCCTGAATTTGAATTTTGATGCAGAACCATCCAGCTCTCTTGCCAGCTGGGAAGGGATGTTTGTTAATATTCGTTCAATGTGCATGGAATTTGTTTTGCCTGAATGCTTTGCAATATCTGCAAGAAAGGTTTGGATAAGATCTTTTTGTTTTTTTCTGACTTCTTGAAGTGTGGTATAAAGATCTTTTTCTGTGGATCTAAATGTATTGATAACTTCGGGCATCCCGCCAACAATGAGATAAATTTTAAAAAGATCCCATAATTTTAAATGGATAATATCGGGGAGGGGTAAAGTGTAATCCATTGCAGCAAGGTAATTCAATATTTTTTCTTCCCGGCAGGCCTTGAGAAATTCCTTGAAACACATGGGAAACATTTCCAGGTATTCCACCTTTCCAACGGGAAAAGAGGATGGCGCTAATCGGATACCCAGCAATGATCCGGCAGAACATATGGCAAACCTGGGCATTGACTCGTTAAAGTATTTCAGGCTGGTGAGCGCTTTAGGGCAGTGTTGGATTTCGTCCATGATGAGAATATCATGGTCAATGTCTATTGATGAATCAACATGAAATGATATTTCCTGAATAATCCTTTCCGGTTTAAGGTCTCGTTCAAAAATTCTGTTTAATAATTCATCCTCTTCAAAATTCAGGTAATGGACATTCTTAAAATTTTGGCGGCTGAATTCTTTTAAGATATACGTCTTGCCCACTTGGCGAGCGCCCTTTAAAATTAATGGTTTTCTGTCTTTTTTTTCTTTCCAGTCAATTAATTGCGCATATATTTGTCTTTCCATTAGCAACCCTTCCCTCTTTTTTGTTATTTTTAACTACCACTTTTTTTATATATTTGCAATTTTTTAGCACCACTTTTTTTATATTTTATTATTTTTGGGAAAGGAAATGGGAAATAGGGGACAGACCACGGTTTTTAAATAACAAATTGTGAAGATGGTTAAGAATGGAAGCAACCGATAAGAATCCATTTAATCATCAAAGAAGTCGTCCCGCTCTGCAAAGCAACACTCCCCAGCACTATTGAGCCTATGATTTTTTATACGCATTGACAATGTCCTTTTTTGTGTGCATAATAACGAGTATAACAATTTAGTTAATTAGTCAAAGCATGAATGAAATCCATAGAAAAAATATTCAGAATAGGTACCGGACCCTCCAGCAGCCACACCATGGGGCCTGAAAGAGCCGCCGGGATTTTTAAAGAACGATACCCGGATGCAGCCGGATTCCGAGCAGTCCTTTACGGGAGCCTTGCCGCAACGGGTAAGGGACACCTCACGGATGTGGCCATTAAAAAAGTATTCGGAGACAGGCTTGAGATCCTTTGGAAACCGGAAGAAGAACTCCCCCTTCACCCCAATGGAATGGAATTTTACGCCCTTGATAAAAAAGGTGGCGACACCTCAGGAGCCATCTTTTACAGTACAGGAGGCGGTGCCATATCAGAAACAAGGGAAAAAGATACCGGCAAAGAAATATATGCTGTAAATTCTCTTGAAGAAATTATCAGGCACTGTAGAAAAGAGAATCTGACCTTCCATGCGTATGTTTTCCGATATGAGGAAAAGACACTCCGACCTTACCTAATCTCAATTTGGGAGACCATGCAGAATTCTATTGAAAGCGGTCTCAGGAAGGATGATATCCTGCCTGGTGACCTGCAACTCAGTAGAAGAGCCAGGACCGTTTTTAGGCAGGCAAACCAGGCAGGCTCCCTTTTTTTTGGAACAGGACACTTGACAAGCTACGCATTGGCCGCTGCAGAAGAAAATGCCGGAGGAGGTACAATTGTCACTGCACCCACCTGCGGGTCATGCGGTGTGCTTCCAGCTGTCTTGAAATACCTGAAGGAAAGAATTGCGTGTGAGGACAGCACAATTATTAATGCGCTGGCAACGGCAGGATTGATTGGAAACCTTGTTAAACAAAATGCATCCATTTCAGGAGCAGAGGCAGGATGTCAGGCTGAAATAGGTACCGCTTGTGCCATGGCTGCGGCTGCAGCTGCACAGATTGTAGGTGGAAACCTGGGTCAGATTGAATACGCTGCTGAAATGGGAATTGAGCATCACCTTGGCCTTACCTGCGACCCTGTTTGCGGATTGGTTCAAATCCCCTGCATTGAACGAAACGCATTTGCTGCAAACAGTGCCCTTACCTGTGCACATTATGCACTTGCAACCGACGGACTACATCATATATCCTTCGATGATGTGATTGATGTCATGATGGAAACAGGAAGTAATATGCCGGTACTGTATAGGGAAACATCCAAGGGTGGGTTGGCAAGAAAATATAAGACAAAGCATTCTGAGTGAAAAATGTATAAATATTATTCCCACAGGCAAAAAAAAGACTGAATGTTTTAAGTGAAGATGAGAAAAGAATATTCAGTAAAATTGATTCGAAATCGTGATTATCAGAAATTTCTTCGATTTCGGTAATACTTTTTCTAACACAGTTTCTTTTAATTTGGATATGATATCCTAAACACATCAATTTACTGCCCCAAGTTTGATTTTTTACTGAGGTGACATCTATCCTGACACAGAGGAAATTACTCGACAGTATATATGGTATAAAAGCTGACAAGTAAAAATTAAAATTAGGGAAGAGCTTTCAACACAAGTATCGGGGGCTCTGCATCTATTATCAGACGAATATTCTTCCTCAGACCCCAAAGCACACTTTTGTTATCGAAATAAAATTTTATTGAAAATATGATTAATTATCCCTGCCTGGGCGATTCAAATGTTTAAAAAGTTTTGGTTTTGGATTTACCTGATTTACAAGCCCTGTTTTAAATGATACTGGAAAACATACTCTTTTAAATTGTTTATAAAAAAAGAGAGAATCAAAAGGTTCAGGCGGATCAGAATTAGCTCGTTATAAAGTCTATGAAAGAGGATTTAGTTAAAATTCGAGTCTCAGATATTTATTTGGATGAATCCATTTATCCAAGAGAAAATATTGACCACAAACGCATTAATGTTTTTGTTGAAAATCTAAGGGATAATTTTAAATTTGATCCCATTGAGGTTCAAGTCTATCCCGATCCAAAACTGTCAGGTAAAAAAGGTAAGTATCGAATATTAGATGGGGCACACAGGTGGAGTGCTTATAAAAAAGCCGGCCTGATTGAGATTAACGCAATTATCAAAACATTGAATAAAATGGATCCGCTTCTTTATGCTGCAAAAATGGCAATAGGCCCAAGGCAGCTCACAGAATCTGAAACAAGAAATACGGCCAGACGTGCTTTTCAAACCAATACAAAATTAACATCGTCTGAAATCGGCAGGGCAATTGGCAGATCAAGACAGGCGGTTGACTCATATATTGCTGATTTAAGGGCCACAACCCTTTTGGAGCTTGATCTTAAAATTTTTCATTTAAACAAGCTTGGTATTCCCCAGGACAGGATCGCAAAGAGACTGGGCATTCCAAGAAGGACGTTACGCGACCATTTGGCGGAAATGCCAGGATTGGCATTTCCGCCAAATAGCGACTTATCAAAAGGATTTACTATTCCCCAGGTTGCGCAAAAGCACGGCTGGCCTGAACCTATGGTATGGTCACAGGCCCTGACAGGAAAGGATGATCTATTCCGATTTAAAGAGCTTAACTGGGGGCTCAAAACATGGGATGTATGGAAATTTATTGATTGTGATAAACGATTCGGCGATGAATGGCCCGGTCGTATTCCGGCGCAATTGATAGCACACATCCTGTATTTTTTTTCAAAACAAAATGATTTGGTTTTTGATCCAATGGCAGGAGGCGGTGTGTGTGCTGATACCTGCCTTGCCATGGGCAGAAGATGCTGGAGTCTGGACATGGATGACAGACCCGAAGCAAGACCGGAGATTGAGCCCTATCATTGGGACCTGGAGGGTAAATGGGATGATTTACCAATTATTAACTCCAAGGACAAACCTGATCTGATAATTTGCGACCCACCCGAATTTGATAAAAATGCCCAAGGGAATGCAAAAAAAAGTATTTCAAGCCTTTCAAAAAAAGAGTACTTGAGATTTCTGGAAAAATTTTGCCTTTTTTTAAAGAAAATATCCAAGAAAAAAACCAAGCTTGCATTTATTAGTAAGGATTGGCGAGATTATCAAAATTGCCCTGTTGATAAAGAAGATCCAAGCCAAGCTATTTTAATTGATAGTTATTGCAAAATTTTACAAAAGGCTGGCTGGAAGCTGACCCATATCATTCAAGCCCCTTTATCTTCTGAAAAATTTAATGCAGAAATGGTCGCTCAAATGCAGGAAAAAAGGATTCTTGGAAGTACGGGCAGATATGTTATGGTTTTGAAGTAGCTAAAAAAACGGATTAAACAGGAACGTCTTGCGGCTGTCTTGTCGGCAAATAAAGCTCTGGTGATGATGTATTGGGATATTGGAACCTCTATTCTTCAAAAGCAGCATGATGAAGGCTGGGGAGCTAAAGTCATAGACCGGCTGTCCCACGATTTAAAAGATGTTTTTCCTGAAATGAGCGGATTTTCATCACGCAACCTCAAGTATATGCGGGCATTTGCAGACTCCTGGAAAGACCGGAAATTTGTGCAAGAGAGCTTGCACAAATACCCTGGTATCACAATCTGGCGCTGTTCGTGAAAGAGAAAAATCAAACCCTTGCCAAATATTAGCTCCAAGGATAAACTAATCCCATCGGTGTGGCTGAATGGGAAAAGCAGATTACCAGTTCATTGCCCAATAATCTTAAATCCAGCCTGCCCGCTATAGAAAAAATTGAACAGGAACCGGACAGGAAAGAACATAGCCTGGATGGGAATGCGTAATATAACATTCAGCTTAAACAAAAAATAAATAATGGAGGTGTGTCATGGAAAAAAAAGTCCTTGTCCCTGTGGCCCAGGGTACAGAAGCAATGGAAGCCATTACCATTATTGATGTTCTTCGCAGGGCAGGTGCAAATGTTATTGTTGCATCTGTGGATGAGATTAATATCAAGGCATCAATGACAATTGAATTTAAGGCAGATAGACTGATCAAAGAGTGTATGGATGCGCAGTTTGATTTGATTGTCCTTCCCGGTGGTATCCCCGGAGCCCAGAATCTTCGTGATTCAAAAGACCTTGAGATCCTTTTGAAAAAACAGGCGGAACAGAAAAAATATTATGGTGCCATATGCGCATCTCCTGCCGTTGTACTGCACCACTATGGCCTGGTAACTCCTGGCAAGGTAACCTGCCATCCAGGGT
>Ga0180009_10008153_pt1 | contig 10468 bp, 10 predicted proteins | sample OS_PC_MetaG_FD_123537 | JGI IMG/M metagenome (GOLD analysis project Ga0180009, IMG submission 123537) | Groundwater microbial communities from the Aspo Hard Rock Laboratory (HRL) deep subsurface site, Sweden - OS_PC_MetaG | ecosystem: Environmental > Aquatic > Deep subsurface > Groundwater... | reverse complement strand
CCGGGCGCCCTTATAAGCGATGAGGATGTGCGAGCCGGCCAGCTCCGGACCGAGCTTGCGCGGGGGAGGGGGCGGCTGGCGGTTGGCCGGGTTCGTGGGATTCTGCTGGTCGCCCGTCTCGTAGCTGGGGTCGGGGCTATAGTCCAGGGCTTCCATCGCGCCTGTCTGGCCCTTACTTTTCTTCGGTTTGCTGTCGCAGGCGGCGACGCCGGCGGTGAACACAGCGGCGGTCAGGAGGGCAAAGTACTTCTTTTTCATGGGTGTGGCTCCTTTACGTGCAGGAAACCTGGCGTGTTCGACCCGCAAATGCAAGCAAAACCTCACGCCGCGAAAATGGCCCCTTTGAATGGGCGTCGGCTGATACTATGGCGTAGACCGTGCGATAGGGTAGGAGTGGACCATGCATGCGCGTAGTTTCGGCCGCTGGATGGGCGTTTTTCTCGGGGCCGTCCTGGCCCTGGGCGCCTGCGGTGATGATGATTCCGGGCCCGGTCCGGACAGCGGTGTGGATGCGGCGGCGGCGGGGGATGCCGCCCCGGGTGTTGATGCGGGCCCTGGGCCAGACGCGGCGCCGGGGGTGGATGCGGCCCCTTCGGATGGCGGCCAGCCGTTGCTCTGGCAGGTGCCCACGGGGACCACGTGGCACATCCAGTACAGCGACACCCCGGTGGACACGTCGGTGGATGTGCAGATGTACGACATCGACCTGTTTGATACGCCGCATTCCACCATCGACGCCCTGCACGCGGCGGGACGCCATGTGATTTGCTACTTCAGCGCGGGCAGCTACGAAAACTGGCGTCCTGACGAGGCGGACTTCCCGGTCGCCAGCCTGGGCAACAACCTGGCCGGATGGCCCGGGGAGCGGTGGTTGGATGTGCGTCACACCGGACTGCAGCCCGTCATGGCGGCGCGGTTGGATCTCGCGGTGAGCAAATCCTGTGACGGTGTGGACCCTGACAATGTGGATGGCTACACCAACAACAGCGGTTTTGGGCTCACCTACGCCGACCAGCTCGCATACAATAGCTGGATGGCGGGTCAGGCCCACGATCGTGGGCTCGCGGTGGGGCTCAAAAACGACCTCGACCAGATCGTCGACCTGGAGCCGCTGTACGACTTCGCGGTGAACGAGGAGTGTCTGGACTTCAACGAGTGCGACCTTTTGAATCCGTTTGTCATCTCGGGAAAGGCGGTGTTTCACCTCGAGTACGTGGACCAGCCCGCGGACGGCCCGGCCAAGCAGAGCCAGGTGTGCGGCCAGGCGGTGATCCAGAGCTTCTCGACGCTCATCAAGACCTGGGATCTGGACGCCTGGTTTCTGGATTGTCCCTAGATTCCATCCCGAATCCAACGCGCTCTTCCGTGGCCCCGCCCCGAAAAAACCCAAAATGTTAGCGCTATTACGTTAACCCGCTTGCATCGGGTGCTCTTTTTTTGAGCAGGCATCTTGATTTTTGCGGAATTGGTAGTATCGTTACGCACTTGGGCCCCAGCTAGCCCTGGGGATAAGGGAGAGTCTGCGCAGAAACGCCCGAGCATTTGTGCAGGCTCTGGGAAGGTTGTCTCGGGCAAGGATAAGGGAATCGTGAGGGTTTACGTAGGAAACGCACCATTCAGCATGAACGACGGGGAGCTTCGGACGCTATTTGAGGAGTACGGCCCGGTGGAGTCAGCCGTCATCATCACAAACCGCGAAACGGGACGCTCCCGTGGGTTCGGATTCGTGGAGATGGCGGATGACAGCCAAGCGTCCGGGGCCATCGAGGCGCTGAACAGCCGGGAGGTGGATGGCCGACCCCTGGTGGTGAACCAGGCACGGCCGCGGGAAGAGCGCCGCAATGACGGAGATGGAGGCCGTCGGGCACGTTGGTAGAGTCGATTCGGTTCGCCCCGCCGGGTTAGAGGGCTCGCGCAATTTTCTCTGCTCGAGCCCTTTGGCTCGGCTGGTTTTTTCTTTCCGAAACCAGACGTATTCGCGGCAGGGGAGGCCTATGGGACGCAGTGTGCACCACCCGCGGGGCTCACGCTGCAGCCGGTGAAGCCCAGCTCGGCGCAGTCCAACGTCAGCCAGGCGCCGTCCACGCACATGCGGATGGTGGCGCCCTGGCAGAGCTCGGGATCCCCGGGGGAGCACTCGGTGCCCGCCGGGACGCAGCTGAAGTTGGTCGTGGAGCAGGTGTAGTTGCCCGGCAGGCTGGAGCAGTCGAGACGGCGCAGCTTCCGGTTCACGCAGTCGTTGAGCACAGGACCGTCGCAGGAGGCCGGATAGTTGTCGGGACAGGCGGCGCCGGTGCCCACGCAGGCCTTGCTGCCGGTGACACCTTCGCCGCAGATCATGCCCATGGCGCTGCAGTCGGTGACGTCGTAGTTTCCCCCGGCGCAGCTCAGCAATAAAAAATCCTGGCACGCGGCCACGTGTGTGCCCTCGATACAGGGGCCCATGCCACACTTAGGCACCAGGTCGGTCTGCGAGGCATTGGCCATGGCGCAGGTCTGGTTCGCCACGTTGCAGTCCTGGCGGAGGAGCGTGTGGTGCACGGTGTCACACTCCACCCGCACCGCGCCGTCGCAGTAGCCGTCAGTGATCTCGGAGCAGCTCTGCAGGGGGCTGCCCCCGCCGAAGCACAGGGCCACCTGGTCGCAGTCGGGTGTGGCTTCCAGCACGCACTTGAAGATGTCGCCCCAGATGCGGGAAGTGGCGGTGATGAAACGCTGGTCCCAGCCCGTTTCCAGGCAGTAGGAGCCGCCGTAGGCGAAGGTGAGCACGCCGCAGGCATCGGCCGCGAGGCAGGCTTGCAGCGCCTGATCCCGGGTGATGTCCGTGGGCGGCACGACGCCACCGTCGTCGTCCCCGCAGGCGGGCAGGGTCAGCCCGACGGCGAGACCCATCCCGAGGGCCAGGAGGGGGACCAGGCTCGAAGTCTGAAAACGGGTCGATGGGTGCCGGGCGTGCGTACAGTTGGGCATAGGGATTCCTGAACCTTCGGTTCGTACCATCTTATCACACCGTCTCAGCGGGCTTCGGCAACGAACCTCTTGATGCGATCCATCCCCTCCAGCAGGCGATCCATGGCGCAGGCGAAGCTCACCCGCAGGTGGCCCGGGGCGCCGAACGCAAGACCGGGCACCGCCGCCACATGGGCCTGATCCAGCAGCTTCTCGCAGAAGGGGCCATCGTCCATGCCGACGGGGCCGAGCCCGGACAGGTCGAGGAAGGCGTAGAAGGCGCCCTGGGGCGGGTGCACGTGGATGCCTTCCAGGGTTGCGATTTTCTCCAACAGTGCGGCGCGGCGTTCGGTGAAGGCCTTACGCATGATGGCCACGGGCTCCTGCGTTCCGGTGAGGGCGGCCACGGCCGCGGCCTGGCTTCCGGCCGAAGCGCAGGAGGTGGTGTGATCCTGGTAGCGGATGGCGGCCGCGATGACCTCAGTGGGGCCGGCGGCATAACCGATGCGCCAGCCCGTCATCGCGTAGGCTTTTGAGACGCCGTCCACCACGAAGGTCCGGGCGGCGGTCTCGGGGCTCAGGCCCGCGAAGGACACGTGTCGGAAGCCGTCGTAGGTGATCTGCCGGTAGATCTCATCTGAGACCACAGCGACGTGGGGGTGGTCGAGCACCACCTCGGCCAGCCCGCGGAGCTCGGCTTCCGTGTAGGCCGCCCCGGTGGGGTTGGAGGGGCTGTTGAGGATGAGCATCTTTGAGCGCGGCGTCAGCGCCTCCTGAAGCTGATCCGGCGTGATTTTGAACCCGTCGGCGAGTCGCGTGGGCAGGAGCTTCATCTTCCCCCCGGCGAGCTGTACGATGGGTGCGTAGGAGACCCAGTAGGGGCCGGGCACGATGACCTCGTCGCCGGGATCCACCAGCACCTGCGTCAGGTTGTGCAGGCACTGTTTGGCGCCGTTGGATACGAACACTGCCGATGGCTCGTATTCCACCGCGCTGAGCTTTGATAGCTCCGCGGCCACGGCCTCGCGGAGGGCCGGAGTGCCAGCCGTGGGCGTGTACCCGTGGGCGCCGCCGTCAAGGGCCTCCTTGGCCGCCTCCACGATGTGGGCCGGCGTGGGAAAGTCGGGCTGACCCACGCCGAAATTGACCACGTCCACGCCTTTGGCGGTCATTTCTTTTGCCTTGGCGCTGATGGTCAGGGTGGCCGAGGCCGGAATGGCGGTGCCGCGCTGGTTGGGGTGCATGGAGGGTCTCCTGGTGTTGGGCCTAGGCCTTGGCAAAGCGTTTTTTGAGCGCCGCGGCGACATTGTCCGGGACCAGCCCGGTGAGGTCTCCGCCGAAGACGGCCACCTCCTTGACGAGGGAGGAGCTCACATAGAAATTCCGTTCCCCGGTCATCATGAACAGGGTGTCGATGTCCGGCGCAAGGCGACGGTTCATGTGGGCGAACTGGAATTCGTATTCGAAGTCGGCCAGGGCGCGCATCCCCCTGAGCAGGGTCCGGGAGCCGAGCTGCCGCACGTGGTTCACCAGGAGCCCCTCAAACGACGTGATCTTCAGCCGTCCGTCCCGTTCACCGCATGCGTCCTGAATCAGCCCCACCCGCTCGTCGGCGGTGAAAAGGCTCTGCTTGCGTGGGTTGATGGCCACGGTCACCACGATCTCATCGAAGATGGCCAGGGCGCGATCGATGAGGTCCACGTGGCCGTTGGTAATGGGGTCAAAGGACCCGGGATAGATGGCGATGCGTTCAGTCATGGCAGTAAAACAGTGCTTCGGTTTCTCCCCAGCGGCGGATCAGGGGCTTGCCCAGGCCCTCCACGTTGGGGGCATTGTCGTTCGTGGCGGCGCGCTCGAGCACCAGCACCGCCCCGGCTGCGGGCAGCTCAGCCGCGGTCAGGGCATGGAGAATCTGCGCGGTCATCTCCGTCGCCGCATAGGGCGGGTCCAGCAGCAGCACGTCAAATTGCAGGCCGGCGTTGGCCAGCCGCTCCACCGCTCGTCGCGCCTCCAGGGGCCACACCGTGCTGCGCTCCGTAAGGGCCAAATCCTTCAGATTTTGACGTAGGATCCGGATGGCTCCCTGGTCCCGCTCCACGAAGTGCGCCTCGGCTGCACCCCGGCTCAGGGCCTCGATTCCAAGCCCCCCCGACCCGGCGAACAGGTCCAGCACGCGGGTGTTCTCCAAGTCGCCGGCATGTGTGGGGTGGTGCATGAGCACGTCGAAGATCGCCTCCCGCACCCGTGAGGAGGTGGGTCGTGTACCACGGCCCTTGGGCGCCCTGAGGACGCGGCCGCGTAGGTTGCCAGCGATGATTTTAGGCACAGGCCGAATTCTCGGCCAGGACTCTAGCCAGCCCCCACGGGCCTGTCAATCATCGGGAATTCCAGTCGGAAAGCTCGCGGTTGGGCGTGCGGCGGTCGGGAGGAGGGAATCAGGGGGTGAAGATGGTTTGGGAGGTGGCGGTCTGGGTGACGGCGTCGGCCATGGCGGGGGTGTTGAAGTTGGCCGGGTCAAAGCCCGGGACGGTCATCTCCGCGACGGTCATGGTGACCGAGCCGGTGGGCAGCACCGGTGGGGCGGTGAAGGAGGTGCGGCCGTCGAGGAGCGACGCCACCCAGGCGCCGTTGCCCTGGCTGTCGGTGAAGGTCACCGTGTGCACGTTGGCGCCGGTGGACGGGGTGAAGGAGTAGGTGCCGCCGTTGGCCGAGACGCCCGTGGGTGGCGCCAACCAGCTGGGAAGGCTCACGCCGCCGCCGACGTTGACGTTCCGCATGAAAGAGAGCGAGGCCTCGGTGTCCACGGCGCCGGTGGTGTTGGCGAGACCAAGCATGTCGTAGGTGGCGCCGGCAAAGGGCCCCGTCAGATTGGGAATGGGTGCGGTGGGCATACCGGGTGTAAAGATGAAGATCGGGACGCGGCCCTCGTTGGCGGTGACAATGTAGGGGACGGCCGTCACGTCGCCCAAACCTGCAGGGGGCGTACCGAAGCCCATGGTGACGCTGGTGGTGTCATTCATTTGCAGCAGCATCTGGTTCGAGAGGGTCTGCCCGGCCGAGGGGTTCAGGCCCGTGAGGGCGGCGTAGCCGATGACCGTGATGATATCGTCGCTAAAGTCCGATGGAGTGCTGCCGGGATCGCCGATGACGATGGCAGCGTACACAATCTGCGGCCCGATGCGCGTGGTGAGTGACCAGTTGCACGGGTCTTCGTTCATGAAATACCACGTGCACAGGTTCAGGCCCGCGCCGTTGCCGTCCACGGGCTGCACGATGGCGTTGGCCGGGTCCAGAATGTTGTCCGTGTGGGAGTAGTTCACAATGGCCGCCCGGTAATCACCGATGTCCGGATTTTGCATATTGTCCCACCCCTCGATGGTGCCGGTGATGGTGGCGGTCTGCACGGGCTGGGCCGGAGAGCGGACCACGGGAATCGTGACGTTGGCACCGTTGGCGCCGAACCAGGTCACGGCGGTGAAGCCGTTGGCGGTGGCGGTGATGACCTGGGCGCCGGTGACTCCGGTGAAGGTGGCCAACCCGGCCGCGTCCGTGGTCATGATCAGGGGGCTGCCCGCGTCTGGCTCGCCCACCGTCACGGTGGCGCCGGACAGGGGGGCGTCGTCCTCGGCGTTGATGACGTGCACGTGCAGGGTGCCGGCGATGGCGCCGGAGCTGACGCCGCTGCCGGGGATGAGCACCGGATTGACGCCGTTGGTATTGTTGTTGCCGTTTGTGTTCTGGTTGGTGTTGCTGTTGCTGTTGTCGTTGGTGTTATTGGTCCCCGAGTCGTCGTCCCCGCAGGCCGCCGCGGGAATCGTGAGGGCCATCACCGTAAGCAGCAGGGCCAGCCTTGCACGTGCCAAACGCATGGTGCGCTCCTTCCGCCCGGGCTCTGCCGGGCATCAAAGACATGAGATTGTCGGCATCATAGCAGACCTCACGGGACGATGGGCAGGGGATCCTGTTGCGGCGCCGGGGGACGCGGGCTGAAGTCAACGCGCTGGGCGGCCGGTGGGTGGTTCTGTTATCGTTGCGGGCGAGGAGGTTGTCAGATGATCTATGCGGCACTGGTTATGGCCATCATTGGGCAGCTTTGGTTTCTGGCCGTGGCCTGGAGAGAGTCCAAGCTGCTGGTGGGCATCATTATCGCGCCGACGGTGATGTCCTATCTCATGCAGACGGGGATGGTGCACGTCAGCAAGTGGACATTTCTGATCACCGCGGGTTTGGCCGGGTTGGTGATCCTGGGCTTCGCCATCTATCACTTCGAGAAGACCTGGATTCCGGTGCTGATGATCCTCGGGGGCAACGTCTGGTTCCATCAACAGGGCGGCGTAAAGGCCCTGAAACAGGACGTGGGGGACAAGAAGTCGCGGATCAAAAAGAAAGATCGGGATGATGACGACGCCGATGATGGCGAGCAGAGCCGTGGTCGGCAGCGTCAGAAGGACATGTCGATGCCGGCTTCCCGCAACCGGCGCCTGGCCGCGTCGGCCCGCAGGCAAGGCCCGATGGCCAAGGCGCCGAACACGGTGCCGGTGAGCGCGAGCAGGGGCGTCAGGGTCGCGATGAGGGAGACAAACCCCGAGGCCAGGGAGAGCAGCACCCAGGCCCCCATGCTCAGCAGGATGATCCCATTGAGCGCGGTGCCACCGAGGGCGGCCCAGCCCCGGGTCTTGAAGATCTTCACTGCCAGGAACATCGTCGTCACGCCCAGGACCATCATCACGTAGGGCACCATCATCACCCAGGCCTTGCCCGTGAGATCCACCAGCTTGAGCTGAACCCCGGCAAAGCTCAGCAGGAGCCCCGCCGCGGCCTGGAGCGCACCGGCGGCCTTGACCAGGCCCGTGGGCTCGGTGGCGGTGACCTCGTCGTTGAAGTCGCCGGGACCCTCGGCGCCGCCGTGCTGGGGCGCCTCATAGGGATTGGAGGGCTGCGGGGGGGTGACCATGGGCGGAAGGTAGCGCCCCGGTTCGGCGATGTAAAGATCACCGTGGCAGAGGAGGCAACGGCGATTGGACGCGAGGTCGCGTGCGGGGTTGCGCGCGGGGCTGCACTCGGGGCTGCACTCGGGGCTGCACTCGGGGCTGCACTCGGGGTCTTACCCGGGGCTGAGCGCGTGGATTGGGCCGTGCCCTCGGCTGCGCCCGGGGCACCGGTCTGGGCCGGATCCGGCGTGGAGGAGGCGCGGGAGACAGGACCAGGCGACGCAGGCGATAGGTCTGACGCCCGAAGAGCAGCTCCCCCACGCAGGGGTGGTAGGCGATCTCCACCTTGTTCTTCCCTGACGCCATGGTGATGGTCGCCGTCGTGGGGATCACGACCACTCCGCGGCCCTGCCGGAAGACGCCGCGCCCCTTGACCGGGCGGGGGATCCGTCTGAGAAAATCCGTGGCGACGGTCACATCAGAGCCGTACAGCCAGCCCGGCACCTCCCGGTAAAAGCGGTTCAGGATCCGTCCCAGCTCCGTGAGCTGAGGTCCCCTTCGTACGAGCACCTCGGCCTGTCCCACCTCGGTGCGGCTGTCGGGTGACACCGCGCGCTCGGACAGGATCAGGATCCGCGGAGGCTTGCGGTCGAAGTACCGTTGCAATCCACACCTGTCCTCAAATTGCAGGCGCTTGACCATCGGGTCCGTGAAGCGTTGCGGTTGCTTGAGCTCCAAGGAGGGCAGACAGGCGGTGGCAAAAAGGGCCGTAAGCAGGCTGGCAATCTGGATCGTGTGGTTCATGGCGGAGTGTCGGGAGCTTCGGGCCACGTTTTTCCATGCCAGAAACCACGCCCTCATGCAAGTTCGCGACAACGGACTACCGGGCGATCTGGCGGGCGCGGCTGACATACGGGCGCAGCCGGCGCCTCGTCTGGAGGTCGGAAACGCGCTCAAGTTGGCGGAGGATCCCGGGGAGGGATGGCGCACGCATCATGGCCAACACCTCGGCCGCGGTGCCGCGTACGCAGGGTCGCTGTGCCGCTTCCCGTGCGAGCTTTTCGAGTTGGGGGCGACAGCGATTGCCGAGCACGGTCAAGGCCACCAGGCCGTCGTGCACCGCGTCCTGGCTGGCGTGGGTGACGGCGCCGGTGATGACGGCGCAGGCGCCGGGCGGCCGGGCCCGGGCGAAGTGATAGAGCGCGAGGTTGCGCTCGTTGGCGTTTCTGTCCAGCAGGAGGGCCGTCCATTCGGCGCCCTTGGAGCCGAGGGTCTGGGCCGCGCGCACGATGAGCCGGCGTTTGTATTTGCGCAGCACGCCGGGGGCAAAGAGCCGTACGCTCTGGGCGGTCAGCGACGCCAGGTGGTTGCGCGCCGGGGGAAAACCGAGGGCGAGGCCCCGCTCCACGGCCACCCAGGCCGTGGCCGTGCGCGGGCCCCAGGCCATGAGCTTGACCAGCCGGCTCCGCGAGGACAGCAGCCGCAGCCGGGCCAGCACCGCGTGGTGCCGCGCCAGCAGGGAGTACGAAAAGGAGATGCGTCGCCGGTTCTCCCGGGAGCGTGTGAGGCGGTCGAGACCCCGGATGATCGCCATCTCTGCTCGTCGTCGCTGGGCCTTGCGCAACCGGGGCAGCCCATCGATGAGCCGGTCCAGGGCGTCGTAGGCGGCGCGACCTTCGGGGGACGTGGCCCCGGCGAAGCGCACCAGCGCGGCAATATCCGCGGTGGATCCCCCCAGCCCGTCCACGTAGTGGTGGGGGTGCACGGGCACGGCGGCGCCAGAGGTGGCCAGGTACCGGCGATAGTACCGCAGCAGCTTTTTGTCGCCGAGCCGTAATCGTGCCCCCATGAGGCGTCCATACAACAGGTCCAGGGTGACCCGGCGTCGGCCGGTCCAGCGGCGCAGAGTGGGCAGCATGGACCGGCTCTGCTGGTGCACAAAGACCGGAAGCATGGCCCGGATCATGGCCCGCGCCCAGGTGCTGCTGAGGCTCTTGATGCGGGTGGCGAGCCCCTTATAGTAGGTCGCCGCAACCGCCGGGTCGAGCTGGAAGAGTGCCCGGCGGAGCTGCTGGTGCAGCGAGGACCAGTTCCGTTCGTAGGTGCGGCAGGCTCGCCGGATGGCCCCCGCGCTCTGCCGGTCCTTCAGGTCAGCCAGCGCCTGGGCCACCTCACCCTTCAACCAGACGCGGGGTGGCTGTTGGAGCAGGGCCCGCAGCGGCTTCTTCGCCTCGGTGAAGTCCAGCCGGGCCACCAGCCGCACCTCATCCCGCAGGTACCGCTTTTTGCGCACGGTCAGGCTCCGCACCAACCCCTTGCGCCCCCGCACCGCCCCCAGACACTGATAGAACCGCCGCCCCTGCAGCTTCTGCTGATCACAGTTGTAGGGCCGCGGCGCCAGGGACTGCGCCCCGACCGGTGGCGACGCCATCCCCAGCATCACAATCCCGACCACCCAGCGCATACATGATCTCCTCAGGCCTGCCAAACACGAGCATGGTGTAGTTGCGTCGGTTGTTCAACCCTGGAGCGGGCTCGACGACGAGCAAACCAGTGGGTACTATCGAGCCACGGGACATGAAAAGGGT
>Ga0180009_10008152_pt1 | contig 10470 bp, 6 predicted proteins | sample OS_PC_MetaG_FD_123537 | JGI IMG/M metagenome (GOLD analysis project Ga0180009, IMG submission 123537) | Groundwater microbial communities from the Aspo Hard Rock Laboratory (HRL) deep subsurface site, Sweden - OS_PC_MetaG | ecosystem: Environmental > Aquatic > Deep subsurface > Groundwater... | reverse complement strand
CTGGGGTATCACATCCGCCTCCGGCTCGTTGACGACGGTCCGATCACACGTTCGGCGGAGGAACGGCGAACAGTGGCCCGCGTCGTGCTGGAGCAGGGGCGAGACAAGGACCTCCTGGGCTTCGGCCTTGGCGACAACCACCTGCACGCCGAGACGGCTGCCTCTGAGCCAACGGCCAGGGAGCTTGGCCGCAGGATCGCACTCAGCCTTGGCCACCACCTGCCGCTCAAGGTCGGGTTCACCCGCGCATATCTCAAGCCGATCGAGGACGGCAGACACCTGTACAACTGCTTTCGATACGTGCTCGGCCAGGATCTGCATCACGGCCTGGAGGCCGATCCGCTACGGGAGGGCACGAACCTGCCCGACCTCCTCGGCGCGAGGGTGCTCGGCCAGTACACCGCGGCCAACGTCAGGCGTCTGCTGCCACGCATCACCCGGGAGGATCTGCTACAGCTGCTGGGGCTCGAATCGCTCGGGCCCATCGATGGCCCACTCGATTGGCTCGTGGGCGCCACGCTGCGCGCCGCCGGTCTGGCGGATCTGACCGGACGGAGGCCCGGGGTGGTGGCAGCGCGGCAGGCGGTGGTCCGGCTCGTGGGCTTGCGCAAGACCGCCGAGCAGCTGGCCCGTGAGCTGAAGGTCGGCGTCCGCACCGTGCACCGGATGCGGGACCAGGAGGCGGATCACAGGCTGGTGTGGGCCATCCTGCTCCAGCTGGACATCGAGCGTCAGCTGGGGAGCGCGGTCGGGTGGCCGAGCTACTGAGGGGATCCGATCGCGGGAGATCAGAAGCTGAAGCGCGCCGTGATCATGCCGCCGTCCCTGCCGACGGTGGGGAGCACGCGCGAGCGCCTGGCGTCGAGCCAGAACAGCACGCCCGTTCCGGCGCCCAGCACCGCGCCGGCGGCGGTCAGGCCGATGCCCGGGCCGAGCGTGTTGTAGGTCTCCTTGCAGCGGTCGCCCGAGACCGAGCTGTCGCAGGTGCCCCGGCCGTCCAGGACCCAGAGGGTGATGCCGGCGGCGAGGGTCGCGACGGCGGTGCCCAGGCCGACCCACTTGAGCACCGTGATGGCGGAGGTCCCGCTGCTGCTCGGCGGCACCACCGGTCCGCTCTCGCCCGGCACGATCAGGCCGTCGCCCTCCTTGCCCAGCAGCAGGAACTCGCCCAGCCGGCGCAGCGTCGCCGGTGAGGGGGCGGCCGGCTCGAGCGCCACCATGCCGGTGCGGACCGGTTTGCCCGTGTCGCTCGAGACCACCATGCCCATCAGCACGCGCCGGCCCTGGTGCTGGCGGAAGCCCACGACCAGCGCCAGCGGCGCATCCACCGCGCGCGCGACCGAGGCGGCGTGGCCCACCTCCTCGCGCTCCATGCTCCTGAGGTCGGCGAAGCGGAAACCGACCATCGGCTCGGTGCGCAGGGCGCGGTCGAGCGAGAAGTCGATGTTCAGCGTGGCGTCGTTGCCGTCGACGGTGACCGGGTGGAGCCGGCCTGGCTGCTGCGGGCGCTGGACGTAGACGCGGTAGCGCCCGGGGTACAGGTCGGGCACCTTCGTCGGGCTCAGCCCCACGTAGCGCTCGTTGACGAAGACCAGGCAGCCGGGCGGCCGGGTGGTGACGGTCAGCGTGCCGCGCTGCTGGCGGTCCAGGTCGCGCCGCACCTTCTTGTAGAACTTGACCAGCGCCGGGCTGTACTGCACCAGCGACAGCTCCCGGTCGGGGAACGATCGGATCACCTCGCTCACCTGCTCGGTGGCGCGGTCCTCGTGGCCGCTGCGCATGTGGGCGTTGGCCAGATACAGCAGGGCCGTGTGCAGCGCGTTGCGCAGGTTCTGGTCCGAGGCGACCAGCGCCGTCGACGAGAGCAGCCGCTTGCGCGACTGCTGCAGGATCGAGATCGCCTCGGCGAACTGCCCCTCGATGAACTGCCGCCGCCCGTCGAGCACCTGCTGGTTCAGCTCGGTCGCCGAGCCCGTCTTGCCGGGGTCGAGCGACAGCTTCTGCTCCACCAGCCGCGCCAGCTCCTTGCCCGCGAGCAGCGCCTTGGGGCCCATCGTGCGCGCCAGGAACTCGACGTAGAATCGCGTGTCCTGCGGCGGATCGCCGACGTGAGACTCGAGCAGGATCGGGCGCTCGGCGCGGGCCGGCGCGCCGAGGAGCAGGAGCAGCGTGGCTGCGTGGATCGCGGCGCGGTTCATCGGTTCACTGTACCTCGTATGCGCCCATGTCGACCGCGCTGCCCTTGAGGCGCGGGCCGCCCGTGATGTCGATGGCGGTGATGCTGGTCGTCGCGGTGCCGCTGTCAAAGCACGCGCTGGCCTGCGGCACGTGGGTCGCCGTGAAGCTCGGGTTGATGTCGATGTTGCCGGTGCCCGCGGCGCCGCCCTCGACGTCGGAGTAGGTGAAGGTGCAGCCGGAGTGCTGGCCGCTGCCGAGGTTGCCGTACACGATGGAGTTGATGAAGGTCTCGCCCCCCGAGCAGATGATGCCTGCCGCTTTGGTGGAAGACGCGACGTTGTAGGCGATGGTGTTGTTGTGGAACTGACTGGTGGCCGTCGAAGGGCTCAGCAGCAGGCCACCGACGGACGATGAGCTCAACGACCCGTTGTTGACGATCACGTTGTTCACCACGACGAACGTGCCATCCGAGAGCTTCGCCCCGCCGGCCTGGTTGCCCTGGATCACGTTGCGCCGCAGCGTCACGTCGCAGTAGGTGGCCTCGATGCCGTACCCAGTATGTCCCGTGATCACGCTCTCAACTACGGTCAGCGCTGCGGGCGTGGCAAACCCGAAGCACCGGATGCCGGAACCGTATGGATCTGTTGCGCCCTGCAACGTCAGGCCCTGGAGGGTGAGCGAGACTCCGTCCTTGATGAAGATCACCGGACCGTCGCCGGCAGGATCGATCTTGCTCGGGTTTGACGGCAGGCCAAGGCCGATGATCTTGACTGTCTTGTTCACCACCAGCGGCTGAATGTAGAAACCCGCCGGCACCAGGACCACGGGCTTGGTCGTCGAGGCGACCACGGTCGCGATCTCCTGGCCGGCCGCGACCTTGACGGCCTGGGCCGGGTCGACGCAGGTGCCCATGCCGGTCAGGTGGGCCTCGGTGCGGTCGCAGGCGCTGGCCGGGTTGCAGTGTCCGTGCTCCAGGCAGTCGGTGAGGCAGGCGCCGGCGGCGACGTTGCAGGCGTAGGGGCTGCAGGACTTCGGCGCCTGGGCCACGCACTTGTACTTGTCGTCGCAGGTCGAGACGACAAGGTTGTCGCTGATGCAGATCGAGCCGCAGGTCTGGCCGGCGTTGGGGTAGCTGCAGGCGCCGCTGCCGTCGCACACGCCGTTGCCGCAGGTGGGGTCGCCGGCGCACTCCATCCGGGGACCGGCGTCCGGCGGGATCGGGGTGCAGGTGCCTTCGCTGCCGGTCAGGTTGCAGGCCTCGCAGGTCCCGCCGCAGGCGCCGTCGCAGCAGACGTCGTCGACGCAGTGGCCGCTCTTGCACTGGCCGGCGGCCTGGCACGCCTCGCCGTTTTGCAGCTTGGGTGGGGACAGGTCGGGCTGGACCATGTCGAGACCGGCGTCGGGCTCCGGCGGGCCGTCGATCCGCGCGTCGGCGGTGCAGGCGTCACCGCAGGGCGGCGCGGTCTCCGAGCCGCCGCACGCGGCGAGCAGCAGGATCAGCAGCGAAATTCCCCCTCGTCGCATGTCACTGCACCTCGTATGCGCCCATGTCGACGGCGCTGCCCTTGAGCCGCGGGCCGCCCGTGATGTCGATGATCGTGACGCCGGTGGTCGCGGTACCGCTGTTGAAGCACGCGGCCTCCTGCGGCACGAAGGTCGCCGTGAAGGTCGGGTTGGTGTTGATGTTGCCAGTGCCTGTGGCGCCGCCCTCGACGTCGGAGTAGGTGAAGGAGCAGCCCAGATTGGGGCTGGAACCGTTGGAATAGAGTATGGAGTTCGCAATCGCTACGGAGGTCAGACACTTGACGGCCCCGCCGGTCGGAATGTGCGAGCCGCCGTTGTTCGCGATGGTGTTGTTGTAGAGCGTGTTCCCGGTCGATGCCGTGGGGCTCAACGAAAGACCTCCTATCACGGCGGAGCTGACCGTGCCGTTGTCGACGACCACGTTGTTCACCACGACGAACGCTCCATCCGACAGCTTCGCCCCGCCGGCCTGGTTGCTCTGGATCACGTTGCGTCGCAGCGTCACGTCGCAGAAGCTGGCCTGCACGCCGTGTGCTTTGTTGTCGGCGATCGTGCTCTCCATGACGACGAGCGTGGACTTGGTGGTCGAGGTCCCCTGGCAGTAGATCCCATCGCCGCTGGCAGCCGTCGCGCCCTGCACCGTCAGCCCCTGCAGGGTCAGCGACGCCCCGTCCTCAACCGTGATGGCCGGGCCATCCGGGGTCGGGTCGAGCTTGCTCGTCCCTGTCGTCGCGGTGCTGATGATCTTGACCGTCTTGCTCTTCAGGACGATCGCAGTGTTGTACGTGCCGGCCGGGACCAGGACCACGGGCTTGCTCGTCGAGTTGACCACGGTCGCGATCTCCTGGCCGCTCCCGACGGTGTCGGCCTGCGCCGGGTCGACGCAGGTGCCGAAGCCGCTCATGTGGGCCGCGGTGCGGTCACAGGCGCTGCCGCTGAGGCAGTGTCCATGCTGGGTGCAGCTTGTATGGCAGGCGCCGGTGCCCGTGTCGCAGGCATAGGGGCTGCAGGACTGCGGCGCCTGGGTCACACACTTGTGTGCGCTGTCGCAGGTCGAGTTGATGACGTTGTCGCCGCTGCAGGTTGACGTGCCGCAGGCCTGGCCCACCTTGGGGTAGCTGCAGCCGCCGCTGCCGTCGCACACGCCGTCGCCGCAGTCGGCATCGCCCGGGCACTCGGCCTGCGGGCCGGCGCTCGCCGGGATCTTGGTGCAGGCGCCCTTGGCCGCGGTCAGGTTGCAGGCCTCGCAGGTGCCGCCGCAGGCGCCGTCGCAGCAGACGTCGTCGACGCAGTGCCCGTTCTTGCACTGACCGTCGACCGTGCAGGCCTCGCCGTCCTCCAGCTTGTTCGGGCCGAAGTCTGGCACGAGGATGTCGCCGCCCAGGTCGCCGTCGCCGAGGTCGGGCTGATCGGGGCCGTCATCAGGGCCCGCGTCAGGCGGCCGGGTGGCCACGCAGTCGCGGGTCGCCGGGTCGCAGTAGGGGTGGCCCTCGCGGTACCAGCTTTTGGTCGCGTCGGTGCAGTTCGCGTGGCGCTGGCACCCCTCGTAGCAGAAGTTGCCCTCGCCGTGGCACTCGGGCTTGAGCGGGTCCCGGTCCTTGCACTGCTGGTCCGAGGAGCAGTAGTCCGGGTTGTCCTCGGGGCAGCCCGCCAGCAGCGAAGCCATGGCCAGCGCCGCGATCGCGAGAGTGGGTGACAAACCGTGCATGCCCTCCTCCTAATCAGAAGCGCCAGCGGGCCGAGATGCTGGCCGCGCCGATCTCGAGCCGTGGGGTCAGCGAGGCCTCCTCGGCCGGCTGGCTACGCGCATGAAAGTAGAACAGCAGCGCCGAGGCGCCGGCCGACAGCGCGCCGACGGCGGTGAGCGTGACCCCGGCTGCCAGCGTGTTGTGCTGCTGTGGGCACTCGCCGAACTGTCGCTCGCAGGTGTCGCGGCCGTGGATCACCAGCAGCGGGATGCCCGAGGCCAGGCCGGCCACGGCCAGGCCCAGGGTGACCCAGCGCAGCACGCGCGGGCTGAACGGCCCGCCGCCCGCGGCGGCAGGCGCGGTCCCGTCGGGCTCGAGCAGCGCCTCGACCCGGACCGTGCCCCCCGCCTCGGCGCTGACCTCGTGCGCGCTGAGGCGGTGGCCGGCGAGCTGCACGGTCACGGTGTGCCGGCCGGGCGAGACGCCGTAGCTCAGCGGGGTGATGCCGACCGGCGTGCCGTCGACGGTGACCGAGGCGCCGCTCGGGCTCGAGCCGACCGCCAGGGTGGCGCCGCCCGCGCTGCCGCGCGCCTGGTCCAGCAGCTCGCCGACGAGTCGAGGAGCGGTGGCCAGCAGCTGGGCCTCGTCGCAGGCGCCGCAGCGGTCGCGCAGCACGGCGACCGTGGCCCGGCGTTCGCCGTCGTACAGCCAGAGATCGACGGTCCAGACGGTGCCGCCGTCGCCGGCCTGGCGCGCCAGCCGGCCGCCGAGGAGCAGGGCGGCCTGCAGCAGCCCGCTGAGCTCGGCGCGGCAGCTGGAGGAGACGCAGGTCGGGTCCGAGGCCAGCAGCCGGCGGTCGACCTCGGCCACGGCCAGGGGCTCGTGCCCGCGGGTGCCGAGGGCGCGGCTCAGCGCCTCGCGCAAGCCGGCACCGGCCCGCCCGGCGTCGGCCCCACTGGCCTGCAGCGGGAGCACCGCGGCGGGCGGGGCCGCCAGCGCGCTCGATGACCCGAGCGCGAGCAGGAGCAGGGCGAGGGCTCTCATTGGGTCTCGTAGGCTCCGATATCGACGTCGTTCGGGCGGTTGGGCCACTTGTTCACCTTGCGCGGCTGGCCGATCACGTCCATGGACGGGAGGGTCGACATGCCGGGCACGCTGACGTTGTCGTCGCCCGCATCGCAGGAGTCGGAGGTCATCGAGATCGAGTACTCATCGGTGGCGCCCCCGACGAACTTGGGATCGAGGTTTATGTTTGTCGTGCCGCTCGCGCCGCCCTTGATGTTGCTGTGGTCGAAGACGCAGGACCCGCTGTAGATGTCGGTGCTGGTCGAGGTGTCCCAGGCGATCGTGTTGTAGAACATACCCATGCTGTCGCACTGGGCCTCGCGGCCGACGTTGTTGACCACCGTGACGTTGACGAAGTAGACCGGCTGGGAGTTGTTGTACAGATAGACGCCGCGGTTGCCGTTGTTGTTGATCAGCGTGTTGCTGATCTTGCCCTTGCTGCTGTTCTCCAGCCGCACGCCGTCGCCCGGGTTGTTGGCCCCGATCTTGACCCGGTCGAAGTCGATCTCCGAGCCGTAGGTCAGCATACCGCCGCCGGGGTTGAAGATGATCACCGTGTCGCGCAGCGTGAGCTTGCCGGTCTCGTGCTTCAGCCCCCCGCCCTGGCACAGGAAGATGCGGCCGTTGGTCAGGGTGAGGTCGACCGCCTCGGTCTCGATGCCGCCCAGTGTGGAGGTGATGGCGGTGTCCTCGATCTGGACGTCGGGCTTCTGCGAGGAGTTTCCGTTGAGCAGGATGCCGGGGCTCGGCAGCTTGCCGGCGCCCTGGAGGTCGCAGCTGCGGATGTGCACGTGCGTCCCCGTCCCCTGGCAGCTCACGAGCGGGCTGCTGTTGCCGGCGACGATCTTCATGCCATGCAGGGCGAGGTCGTGGTTGTTTGAGCTGACCGCGGCGCCGCCGCTCTGTTGGTTGAGGGTGACCTTGGCCGTGACCCCCGTGGGGATCCCCTGCTTCAAGAGCGCACCGACCGTGCCGGTGGCGACGATGTCGACGTCGGCCTTGACGGTCAGGTTCTCGTTGTAGGTGCCGTCGGCCACGACGACGTGGCGCACCGCGGTGCCCTTGTCCAGGCAGCTCTGGATCATGCAGTGGGGCGCGCTCTGGGTCCCCGACCCCGGGCAGCTGGCGGTGGCCTTGGCGTAGCACAGCTGGCTCGACGCGCAGTACTTCGGAGTGGTGGAAGCGAACAGGTTGCAGAAGCCGGTGGTGCAGTGCGTGTGGCCGGTGCAGGAGGTGCGGCACTTGGTGCCGGACGGGTCGCAGGTGTAGGGCGCGCAGGCGGTGCTCTTGCTCTGGCAGGCCGGGCTGGTGCCGTTGCAGGAGTTGGTCACCAGGGTGCTGCCGGTGCAGCTGGGCGCGGCGCCGCAGGCCGTCCCGTTCGCCTTGGGCGTGCACTTGCCCTGGGTCGCGGCGCTGCACTGCTCGCAGGCGCCACCGCAGGTCTTGTCGCAGCAGACGTTGCTGACGCAGAAGCCGCTCAGGCACTGGCCGGCGCTGGCGCACGTGGTGCCCAGCGGGAGCTTGGGCGGCGCGTCGGGCGGCCAGGGCAGGTCGGGCGGGGCCAGGTCGTCGCGCTGCAGGTCCGGCGGGGTCGTGTCGGCCACGCCGACGTCGCTGTCAAAGGTCCGGCTGTCCGGCTGGAGGGGGAGATCCGCGCCCGTGTCGGGCAGCTGACCGTCGGGCAACGACGGCCCGCCGTCCGAGCGGGGTTTGCAGGTGTGGATCGCCACCTCGCAGACCTCCCCGGCCTTGCAGTCCGAGTCCGCCTCGCAGTACAGGGGATCGTCGCTGGTGCAGGCTCCAAAGACGGCAAGCACGAGCAGCAGCGCCGACAACAGGGTGACATATGACCTGCGTTGCATGATTCCCTCCTCAGCAGCTTGGCGAAGTTATTAGCAAATCCGTTTCGCGTCAAGTCCTGGGAGTTATCGGCCACCGGCCCGCGGGAGTTGCGGAAAAAAAGCTCACTTGCGGCAGGCCGGGCAGCTGCGGGCCGACGGGCGGGCCTCGTGGCACGCCGCGCACAGCCGGTGCAGCCGCTCGTCGCACAGGGCAAAGGCGCGCATGGCCGCGCCGCAGGCCTCGCAGCACAGGGGGTCGAAGGTGCGGGTAGCGGCGGACTGGCGGACGAGGACGCTGCCCTCCGTGCTCCGCCGCCGGACGGTGAGCTCCACGCATCGGACGCGCACCGCGACCCGCAGCGCGGCTACCGGGGCGAGCTCGACGCGCAGCCGATACCGCGCCGTGAGGTCGGCCAGCTTGCGCTCGAGTTCGGGTCCGAGGGCCTGGAGCTTGTCCTGGCGGGCGGCGGTCTCGTCGGATCCACTGCCGTGCCGCTGCCGGCTGCGCCTCAGCCGCTGCTCCATCTCGATGCGCAGGCCGTCGAAGTAACCTCGAAGGCGCTGGCGGTCGCGCAGGTGCCGGCGCCGGACCGCCTGCATCACGGGACCGAGGGTCCGGCGTGTGTGCCGGCGGACAAGCCGCTCGACTCTGCGCCAGAGCTTGTCGGCCGGGATCTGCAGCCCAAGCTCCCCCGGCAGGCCCGGCTCGAGCAGGGGGTGGCTGTCGAGCCGGTCCACGAGCGTCACCTCGGCTCCGTCCTGCTCGCTGACCGCCACGCGCACCAGGCCCTCGCGCCGCTCGTCGGCGTCGGCCGAGAAGCGCCAGTCGACGATGAGGTAGCCCCCCCACTGCTCGAACGGCTCGGTGGCCGACGGCCGAAGCACGCAGTTCAGCCCGGTGAAGTGGTGCAGGGCGGCCTCGGCGATGTTGGAGGAGTGGGGCAGTGCCTCGGGGAGGGTGGCGACGGCGACCGGCTGCTCGGCGGTGGCAACCTGCACCATGCGCTCGAGCAGCTCGCTGCCGTAGGCCAGGCGGACCGCTCCTTCTTCCGCGGGGCCCTCGACGATCCGTGCCTCCTCCTCGAGGCGCAGGCGTCCGGCCAGATCCCCGGGGAGCAGCAGGTCGAGGGCGTCCGGTCGGTCGGGAGCGGCCTCGGCCACCCCGCCGTGGCAGGCCACGAGCTCGGACGCGAAGCGCTGCAGGGTGCTCGTCGTCATACCTCGAAATCCCTGCCGAACAGCAGCTGATCGAGCTGCTTGGTCCCCTCGTGCTGCGTACGAGCGGCGGCCAGCTCGTCGCCCAGCCGCGTGAAGCCGGCGTCGAGATCCTGGTCCGATCGGGCCGTGCCGTAGATCTCGAGCACGCGCTCGGCGAAGTCGCGCTCGTCCTCCATCTGACCCAGGATCATGTCCAGCTCGCCCACGACGAGCTCGAACATGTTGATCCGCCGGTCCAGCACGTCGAGGATGCGGTCCTCGGCGCTGCCGGCGGCGCACAGGTTGTGGATGCGGACCTCGCGTGTCTGTCCGATGCGGTGCAGCCGGCCGATGCGCTGCTCGAGCTTCATCGGGTTCCAGGGCAGATCGAAGTTGACGAGTGTGCTCGCGCACTGCAGGTTGCGCCCCTCGCCGCCCACCTCGGTGGCCAGCATCACGTCGATGCGCTCGGCCAGCGCCCGCACGGCCGCGTCCTTGTCGGCGCCGCTCATCGCCCCCGAAAAGCTGACCCGCTCGACGCCGTGCCACTCGAGCAGCTCCTCGAGGTAGGCCAGCGTCTGGCGGTAGCGCGTGAACACGACGCACTTCTCCCCGCCAGCGCGGGCCGCGTCGAGCAGCTCGAGCAGCCGCTGCGCCTTGGAGGTCTCCACCGGCGCCCGGCACAGGTTGACCAGGGGACGTAGCTGCGCATGCAACGCGGGATCGAGGCCGGCCCGCTCGAGCATGCGCCGGGCCGTCGCCGCCACCGCCCGCGGGCTGGAACCCGCCTCCTGCAGTAGCGTGGCCAGGGCCAGGCGCTCGCGCGTGTTGCCGTATCCGGCGGCGACCATCTCCTGCACCCGGCGGTAGATCTCCATCTCGGTGGACGTGGGCTCGCAGCGCACCGTGGAGGCAAACCGCGGCGGCAGGCGCAGGTCGACGAGCGCCCGGGTGTTGCGTACCATCACCTCGCCCAG
>Ga0180009_10008151_pt1 | contig 10471 bp, 8 predicted proteins | sample OS_PC_MetaG_FD_123537 | JGI IMG/M metagenome (GOLD analysis project Ga0180009, IMG submission 123537) | Groundwater microbial communities from the Aspo Hard Rock Laboratory (HRL) deep subsurface site, Sweden - OS_PC_MetaG | ecosystem: Environmental > Aquatic > Deep subsurface > Groundwater... | reverse complement strand
TTGTATCTGTTTTGCTTTGGTTTAACCTGCAAATCATCAATTTGCACAGACCGGCTTTCTGCCTCAAAGGAGAATTTTTGGAAACTTAATTCGTACTTGTTACCCGCTAAATTGAATCGCTCATTCTCCACATCAAAACGCATATCCTTTAACACCAACCGGTAAGTGTTTGAATCAGTGCTGTTTTTAATGAGATGCAAATCATCCAGTTCACTTCTAAATCCGGTATTGTGAAGAACCGTATCACCCTTTACGGGATTTACAACCAACAAACTAAGCTCATCAAAAATAACAGAAGCGATATCAACCCCACCTATACCTCTAATGGCAATATTCTCAAGGTTAAAACCTCTTTTAAGGTGACCGGCATTAACGGGATGTTTTTGGGGATTACCACCTCCCGTGTAGATTGTGAAAACAGCATGAGAGAATTCAATCTCCCTAAGGTCAACAATTTTTGAACCCAGCGCACTAATTACATTGATGTGCTCTAGCCTCAGTATCGGGATATGCAAAGCGAACAGGTTTTTTGCCTCTCCGGTATGGCGTTTGTAGTCAGCCATTAAACTGCTGTCGGGGGTTATTTGAATACCCTTTAGGATTACCGATTGATTCAACAAATTAACCCTGATATTGTCATAACTCAGGTTATACCCGTTGGTTGGCTTTTTCGCAAGCAAACCCCTTAACTCACGGTCGGCCAGTTTACTGACCACAAAATTCAACGAAAAAACCAGGACAATTAACAAAGTGAGGACAATCGCCAGAATCCATTTCAATTTTTTGTGTTTTCGCATGGCCGTTTTATATTTAGTCACGAAAATAGGTAAATCCGGCTTACAACAGCGCCAATGGAAACAATATGATCAAAAGGAATTCAAACTACAAACTAGCTTTCTTCCATCGTCCGCTCACCATGTATGGCCACGAGATAAGAATCATCAGCAATCCATAAACAATCTCGGCAGTCCAAGCCCCAGCAACATCAGCGCCTGCAAAATTTATAAGGCCGTATGTATAAACCAGATAAATAGATAATATAAACAATTCGATAAACAGGGACGTTTTGGTCATGCCTGCACCGGAGATGCCGCTAAAAAACACAAAACCTATCGCCACAAAGATACCTCCAAGACTTACCACATACATTACCGGAACACCCAAAGCGATTAATCCAGGGTCGTTGGTATAAATGTGCATGAAAGCAGACGGAAAGATTACGGTAAGCGAAACGGGAATGAGAATGAGCACAAAACACATAAGTACTGTTTTGTAAATCAACGACATAACCTCATGCTGCTTCTGCATGCCAATGAGATAACTAACCAAAGAATTCGTTGCTGTAGCAAAACCCCAAACCGGAACCATGATAATCATGTAAATGCTGCGAATGATGTTCGAGACGGCCAACGACTGCTCGCCAAGTTTTTCAACAAACAGAAAGAAACCAAACCATACCGAGAGAGAAACAAACTGCTGAAGCATCATCGGAATCGAAATATGGAAAATATCCGTCAGCCGACGCATGCTGAGTGAAGAAAAATGCAGCAGGTTATAGTCCTCAACCCTGATTTGCTTTGCAGTGTAAAAAACGAAAAACATCAGACCTGAAAACTCGGCACAAACCGAAGCCAGTGCAGCTCCTTTTACACCCATCTCAGGGAATCCAGCCACACCGAAAATCAATAAATAATCAAGAATGATATTCACTACAGCCATCACCACCGTGGTATAGGTGATGACCTTGGTTTGTGTTAACCCGACATAAAAGGCACGAAAAACAATGTTTATAAATGCCAGGAAAATACCAAACGAACGAACACTCAGGAAGTCAAGCGTAGCCTGGTATACTTCCTGCGAATTCACTGCCGCATGCAGGATATATTCTGAACCATAGCGAAGCAGGAGGAACGCAAAAAAGGCCATCCCGAGTAGAAAAAGAAGTGAATGAATCAAAACACTTCCAATGGCCTTCAGGTTATTTTCACCATAACGACGGGCTACAATAATCTGCACCCCTGTACCAAAACCAAAGCCCAACATCACCACCGCAAGATAAAAAAGTCCGCCCAAGGCACTTGCGCCCAGAGCGATGTCTCCTACCCTTCCCAAAAAGGCAGTGTCGGTAAAAATAATCAGATTTTGGGCTATACTGCCCAAAATAATGGGGTAAGCTACCTGCCAGATACGACTATATGACACCTTGGTTTTCATCGGCGGCAAAGGTAGGAAAGTTTTCGTCGGGCATATCACGCACAGCTTTAGTCCGGGCACATTCTGTAACTCCACACAAAAAAACTAAGCTACCAGTCGGTGGAGTTGACAACGACTAAATTATTTGCTTACTTTTACATCCTGTAATGAGTAAGTGTATATGATCAATACTTTTCGATTTTTATCCCAGAACCTGTTGGCATTCTCTTTGCATCCTTTTATGGATCAGGCCAATAGCGATCTGATCCTCGAGTTTGTAAACACCACTACAGAAAAAACTGAGGTGTTTGGCAAAACCCTCAGGCCGCAAGATCAGGACTTACTGATTTCAACATTAAAAACTCCTTATCGCCAAAAACACTGATGTAAGCAATTAAAAATCCACCAAACTAACTATAGCAATGAAATTTCTGGGAAACATAATCTGGCTGATTTTTGGCGGTTTCGCGATCGCCATCGAATATTTTGTTTCGAGCCTTGTGTTAATGCTCACCATTATCGGCATTCCTTTCGGGCTACAGACCATGAAGCTTGGCATACTAGCCCTATGGCCTTTTGGCAGCACGGCAAGCGCGAATACGCAATCCAGCGGATGTCTCACTACCTTAATGAATGTAATTTGGTTTTTTATCGGTGGATTTTGGATCATGCTCACCCACTTCCTGTTCGGAATACTTCTGGCCATCACCATTATTGGATTGCCATGGGCCAATCAGCATTTCAAACTCGCCTCACTGGCCTTGACACCCTTTGGCCGCGATATTGTAAAAATCTAACTTACAATCTTTTCGTAAAGAAACAAACCATTTTTACTTTCGGGTATAAATCTCAAACGCGTAAACAAACTCGTTTTGTGTATCGTTGGAGACAGTTTCTGTTGACTTCAAAAGCCATTCTTCGGTTGAAATCTCAGGGAAAAAAGTATCAGCCTCAAAATCCTGAAACACCCGTGTGATATACAACTTTTGGGCAAAGGGCATGAACTGTTTGTATATCGATCCACCGCCAATGATGAAATTCTCGCGATCAGCAGGCATTTTTTCGATGGCTTCTTCGATAGAATAGGCCATCAAACAGTCATCAATTTCTTCACCAGACACATCGGTGATGATCATATTCAAACGATTGGGCAAGGGACGTCGTGGCAACGAAAAGTACGTTTTTTTGCCCATAACTACAGGATTACCCTGAGTGATGCGTTTAAACCGCTTTAAATCTTCTGAAATATGCCAAAGCAAATCGTTGTCTTTGCCAATGGCATTATTAGCCGCAATGGCTACAATTATTGAAATATTTTTCTGTACCGTCATAATAAAATTTGCTAAACTGAAACCTGTCCTTTAATATGGGGATACGGATTATACCCTTCTAAGGAGAAATCTTCAAACGTAAAACCAAAAATATCCATAACCTCAGGATTTATAATCATCTGTGGCAGAGGCCGGGGTGTTCGGGAAAGCTGCAAATTAACCTGATCGAGGTGGTTGAGGTAAATATGGGCATCGCCGAAAGTATGGATAAACTCACCGGGAGCAAGCCCGGTAACCTGTGCCATCATGAGGGTAAGCAGGGCATAGGAGGCAATGTTGAAGGGAACGCCCAAAAAAATGTCGGCACTGCGTTGATAGAGCTGGCACGACAGTTTACCCTCTGAAACATAAAACTGAAACCAGGCATGACATGGAGGCAAAGCAGCTTTTCCCAATGCCACATTCTCTGAGAACGTTTTTCCTGAAAGCGGCAACACACTTGGATTCCAGGCCGCCACAATCATTCGGCGGTTGTCGGGATCGGTTTTTATCTGACGTATAACTTCTTTGATCTGGTCGATGCCTTCGCCATTCCAGTTTCGCCACTGAGCACCGTAAACAGGACCGAGGTCACCGTTTTCATCAGCCCAGCTATTCCAAATTTTCACACCGTTATCGGTAAGGTATTTTATGTTGGTATCACCCGCCAGAAACCACAAAAGTTCGTGAATGATTGATTTAAGGTGGAGTTTCTTGGTGGTGAGTACAGGAAAACCATCAGCCAGATCAAATCTTAGCTGCGGACCGAACACAGATATCGTTCCCGTTCCTGTACGGTCCGTCTTTTGAGTTCCATGATCCAGCACGTGGGATAACAAATCTAAATATTGACGCATATGAGGCTTAAGTTAGACAAAATTTAAAACTGCAAAGAAATTACATTTGAGCATAAAACCGAAGCTAAACTAGCATGAACCACGTTTTATTTCGTTTATATTTGCCAAAATTAACGTATTTATTTTTAACAGAAGTATGATGGGAATAAAGTTTAGGATTACTGTGATGAACTTCCTGCAGTTTTTTGCGTGGGGAGCATGGTTGATTTCGATGGGAAACTACATGGACGAATCGCTTGGATTTACCGGAGGACAAATCGGCAGCATTTATGCTACCATGGGTATTGCAGCCTTGTTTATGCCGGCCATAATGGGTATTGTGGCCGACCGTTGGATAAATGCGGAAAGGGTGCTGGGATTAAGTCATTTGCTCGTTGGAGCAGGATTAATTATGGCGGCCTTAACCAAACAATACGATTCGCTCTACTGGATCATGCTTGGGGTTTCCATGTTTTATATGCCTACCATTGCACTCAACAACACGGTTTCGTACAGTGTACTGGAAAGATTTGGTTATGATATTGTTAAAGACTTCCCTCCTATCCGGGTTTGGGGAACTGTAGGTTTTATCGCTGCTATGTGGACTATCGATATTTTTAACTGGACAGTAAGCCCTGTGCAATTATACCTGGGGGCAACGGCTTCGCTTGCGCTCGGACTGTATGCTTTTTCAATGCCCGCCTCCGAGCCACAGAACAAAAGCAAAGGGGGATCTATTTACTCCGCGCTGGGGCTGGATGCTTTTGTGTTGTTTAAACAGCGCAAAATGACAATTTTCTTAATCTTCTCCATGCTTCTGGGAGCTGCCCTGCAGATCACCAATACATTCGGTGTGCAGTTCCTCTATGATTTTAAAATCCTTTATCCAGACTCCTTTGCTGTGCAGCACCCCAACGTGCTGATGTCCATCTCTCAAATCTCTGAAACTTTATTCATCCTTACCATCCCCTTCTTTTTAAAACGCTTTGGCATTAAGAAAGTTATGTTGATGAGCATGCTGGCTTGGGTATTTCGCTTTGGATTCTTCGCCATCGGCAATCCGGGAAGTGGTTTTGCCTTTTTGGTCTTATCGATGATCATCTATGGCATGGCGTTCGACTTCTTCAATATCTCGGGGTCGTTATTCGTTGAATTAGAGGCCAAACCTAAAATTCGGGCGAGTGCTCAGGGATTGTTTATGATTATGACCAATGGGTTGGGTGCTTACATCGGGGGCATGGGAAGCGGTTATGTAGTCGACTATTTTACTAGCGGTGAGATTATTAACTGGCCAGATGTATGGTTCACATTTGCCACATACGCCCTGATTGTAGGTCTGGCCTTTATGGTTTTGTTTAAATACAAACACGACCCCACGGTTCTGGCAAAAGTTAAACACTAAAACTACTTTAATAAGGTGCGAGGCTGTGCTTGGATAAGCACGAAAGGGCAGTCTATCAAAACAACCGGCTGTCTCGCTTCACGATTCTGCCATAAAAAGCAGAGCATTGGGGTATTATTTGTACTTATCAGGGAAAGAAGTTCTGGCTGTGTGCAGTTGGTTTAGAATAAGATAACGCGCCTTTTACCTTACTCTTTTCTTTTCTCCAGCTCATCTCGAATAAGAGAGGCTTCTTCATAATTTTCTTTTTCCACTGCTACTTTAAGCATTTCGGCAAGCTGATCATCGGACAAGTCATCATACTTACCCCCGCGTTTTTTCTTTTTTATTTTGATCTGATGTGCTTCAGGGTCTTCACCCATGGGTTCGTCTTCCATCACAATTCCGGCCTCATCCAATATCGATTCGTACACAAAAACCGGACAATTAAACCGCAGTGCCAGGGCAACGGCATCAGAGGTACGGCTGTCAATTTCTACCACATGTCCCATATGCTCACAAACAAGGAGTGAATAGAAGATGCCTTCTTCAAACTTATTGATGACGACCTCAATAATCTTTACCTGAAAATGCTCGGCAAAACGCTTAAACAAATCGTGGGTCAGTGGACGTGTGGGCACAATTTTCTCCAATTGCATGGCGATAGACTGCGCTTCAGGGCCTCCAATAATGATGGGCAACCTTCTTTTATCTCCGGGGGCACCCAAAATCAGAGCATACGCCCCTGTTTGCGATTGGCTATAGGACATCCCTATTATTTCAAGTCTTAATTTCTTCATAGTTTATAACAGCATGAGCTAATTAGCTTCCAGATACGAGAGAATAATCAAATTACAATCTCCTTGCAAAGGTAGTAAGTATTTGACAAAAATACTTCTACGAAAACCAATTGCATGTATACACCAGTTTTTTTTCACAAAGTTAAAGTTTTTTGCATATATTAAAGGTTTATTTCTATTTTAGCCGTTCCTTTCGCAATCGTTTGAAATATATGTTTAATCTAAAATAGTTGTAGTTATTATGAAGAAAATTCTATCATTTTTAGCCGCTGTGGCTCTGCCGTTTTTGGCGACTGCGAGCGAGGCTGATTTACAAGTGCCCGAAGGCATAAAAAGCGAAAGCCTGCTCTATTACGGTTTCTTGGTTACCCTTGCCGGATTGTTTTTCGGTCTGTACCAGTTTATGCAAGTTAAAAAAATCAGAGCCCACAAGAGCATGCTCGATGTAGCCCAGGTAATTTTTGAAACAGCCAAAACTTATCTCATTCAACAAGGAAAGTTTATCCTTATTCTGTTTGCTTTTATCGGCACAGCCGTAGCATTCTATTTTGGATTTTTATCAAAAGATGCGAATGGAGAGAATTTATTTGGTGTTGCAGGCGTATTGATGATCCTGGGATGGACCATCCTTGGTATCCTCGGATCGTACGCTGTGGCCTGGTTTGGTATCAGGATGAATACGCTGGCTAATTCACGCATGGCTTTTGCCTCGCTCGAACGCAAACCGATTAAGCTTTTAAACATACCGCTAAATGCCGGCATGAGTATCGGGGTAGTACTTATCTCGCTTGAGTTAATTATGATGCTGATCATTTTGATGTTTGTGCCGGGCGAATACGCCGGGGCAAGCTTCATTGGGTTTGCCATTGGCGAATCGTTGGGTGCTTCAGCCTTACGTATCGCGGGTGGCATTTTCACTAAGATTGCCGATATCGGATCTGACCTCATGAAGGTCATCTTCAAAATCGGCGAAGACGATCCACGCAACCCTGGAACCATAGCCGATTGTGTTGGCGACAACGCCGGCGATTCAGTTGGCCCTACCGCTGATGGTTTTGAGACCTACGGCGTAACCGGCGTAGCTTTGATTTCATTTATCCTGCTCGCCATCACCGATGCCTCCCTGCAAGTCCAGTTGCTTACCTGGATCTTTGTCATGCGTATCCTCATGATTGTTACTTCAATCGTTTCTTTCTGGATAAACGGAGCCTATACCAAAGCAAAGTATGGTAACTCAGATGACATGGATTTTGAAAAACCATTAACCAACCTGGTTTGGATTACCTCAATACTTTCGATGGCTGTAACTTTTGTGGCCAGCTACTATCTTATTGGCGATCTGGCCAACAACCTTTGGATACCTTTGTCCATTATTATCAGTGCCGGAACACTTGGTGCAGCCCTTATTCCTGAGTTCACCAAGTTGTTCACCAGCCCTAAATCAACCCATGTAAACGAAGTAGTAGAGGCTTCAAAAGAAGGCGGTGCTTCGCTCAACATCCTCTCCGGTCTGGTAGCAGGTAATTTCAGCGCTTTCTGGCAGGGAATGGTGTTCTTCTTCCTGATGTTTATTGCCTACGAAGCTTCTAAATACGGACTCGGCGACATCATGATATACCCCTCCATTTTCGCTTTTGGACTCGTAGCTTTTGGTATGTTAGGCATGGGACCGGTAACGATTGCGGTAGACAGTTACGGACCGGTAACCGACAATGCCCAATCAATATACGAGTTATCGTTAATTGAAGAGGACAAAGAAAAAGCCACTGCCGAGATAAAGAAAGAATTTGGTTTTACTCCTGATTTTGAGAAATCGAAATATTATCTGGAAGCCAACGACGGCGCTGGAAACACTTTTAAAGCAACTGCAAAACCTGTACTTATAGGTACAGCCGTTGTAGGAGCCACCACCATGATCTTCGCCCTGATATTGGTAATTGAGCATTCGCTTGGTATAAAACCCGAAGAAGTGCTTAACCTGTTAAATCCGTTTACCATTTTTGGATTCCTGCTCGGTGGAGCCGTTATTTACTGGTTCTCAGGAGCAAGCATTCAGGCTGTAACCACTGGCGCAAGTCGCGCTGTGGCCTACATCAAATTAAACATCAACCTCGACCCCAACGCCCCGAAAAAAGCAGACGTCGCGAAATCAAAAGAAGTAGTAAAGATTTGTACTACATACGCGCAAAAAGGAATGCTCAACATTTTTATCGCCATTTTCTCCTTCGCCCTCGCCTTTGCTTTCCTCAGTGCCCCTATTGGCTTAACCTCTGACATGTCGGATGCTGAAAAATTACTTACAGCTGCGCCGGTCTCTTTATTTGTAAGCTACCTGATTTCCATTGCTTTCTTTGGCTTATACCAGGCCATTTTTATGGCCAATGCAGGAGGTGCATGGGACAATGCGAAAAAAGTTATTGAGGTAGACATGCAAGAAAAAGGCACTGATTTGCACGCCGCCTCCGTGGTTGGTGATACCGTTGGTGACCCGTTTAAAGACACTTCCTCAGTCGCCCTCAATCCCATCATTAAATTCACTACACTGTTTGGATTGCTGGCCATGGAAATAGCCATCTCTCCGGCATTTAGAGACATGGCACTGTATTTTGGTCTTGGTTTTCTGGCTGTAGCCCTGTATTTCGTTTACAGGTCGTTCTACAAAATGAGGATTAGAAACTAAATTCACTTGGAACACAAAGTAGGGAAGTCAGCTGTTGGCTTCCCTTTTTTTTTATAGCTTATTTTTGTTGTGAAAATATTAACATAATCCTTAAAAAACCACCTATTTCTAAAATAAGATTCCTACCTTTGTTCACTGGATCATTCCTTTTGATTTTTATATTATCATATTATCAATCAATTTATTAGCTACTAAATATCATGATCAATAATCAATTTATTACACGCCACAATGGTCCTCGTCGTGAGGATGTCGAACTGATGCTCTCCCGCTTAGGGCTGTCTTCTGTTGATGAGTTAATTGAAAAAACTGTGCCTGCCAGCATTTACATGAATGAAGGTCTGGGAGAAATTCCTGCCATGACAGAATACGAGTACCTTAACCACATGAGAAAGGTGGCCAGAAAAAACAAGATTTTCAAATCGTACATCGGACTGGGTTATTACAACACCATCGTACCTCCTGTAATTCTTCGTAACGTTTTTGAAAATCCGGGTTGGTACACCTCATACACACCTTACCAGGCCGAGATCTCACAGGGACGACTTGAGGCATTGCTCAATTTTCAGACCATGATTTCTGACCTTACCGGGATGCCCATCGCCAACGCATCCCTGTTGGATGAAGGGACTGCCGCTTCAGAAGCCATGTTAATGTTCCATGCCGGCAGATCACGGGCGCAGGTAAAAGCCGAAGCCAATCAGTTTCTGGTTAGTGAGGCACTTTTTCCGCATACCATAGAAGTCCTCAGGGTCAGGGCGAAACAAAAAAACATTGAATTGATTGTTGTTGATCGGACTAAATTTGAATTTACCGAAAAAGTCTTCGGTTGTATTGTTCAATACCCTGATCAGAAAGGAGACATTTTCGATTTCAGCCACATCATTAAGCAAGCCAAAGAAAATCAAGTTCCTGTAGCCGTTGGTGCTGACCTCCTCAGTCTGGCCATTTTAACTCCTCCAGCCGAATGGGGTGCGGATGTGGTTTTTGGCTCGACACAGCGTTTTGGCGTGCCAATGGGTTTTGGTGGTCCGCATGCAGCCTTCTTCGCCACCACAGAAAACTTTAAACGCAATATACCGGGAAGAATTATTGGAATCTCCAAAGACAAGAACGGAAACGAAGCTTTGCGTATGGCGCTGCAAACGCGCGAGCAACACATCAAACGTGAAAAAGCAACTTCAAACATCTGCACGGCGCAGGCACTTTTAGCTACCATGGCCGGGATGTATGCTACCTATCACGGCAAAGAAGGGATCAAAAAGATTGCA
>Ga0180009_10008150_pt1 | contig 10471 bp, 9 predicted proteins | sample OS_PC_MetaG_FD_123537 | JGI IMG/M metagenome (GOLD analysis project Ga0180009, IMG submission 123537) | Groundwater microbial communities from the Aspo Hard Rock Laboratory (HRL) deep subsurface site, Sweden - OS_PC_MetaG | ecosystem: Environmental > Aquatic > Deep subsurface > Groundwater... | reverse complement strand
GATCAAGATGATTAAGGACGACGAAGTCAAATTCGTTGATCTGCGCTTTACCGATACCCGCGGCAAGGAACAGCACGTGTCGATTCCTGCCCGCCTCGTGACCGAAGACTGGTTTGAAGACGGTCACCCGTTCGATGGTTCCTCGATTGCCGGCTGGAAGGGCATTCAGGCTTCCGACATGCTGCTGAAGGCCGATCCCGATTCGGCCTGGCTCGACCCCTTCTTCGACGAGTCCACCCTGATCCTGACCTGTGACGTGATCGAGCCGTCCGATGGCAAGGGTTACGAGCGTGACCCGCGTTCGGTCGCGCGACGCGCTGAAGCCTATCTGAAGTCTACCGGCATCGCCGATACCGCTTACTTTGGCCCGGAACCCGAGTTCTTCATTTTCGATTCCATCACCTGGCACGACAACATGTCAGGCTGCGGCGTGCTAATCAACTCCGAAGAAGCGTCCTGGTCGTCGGCTGAAAAGTACGAAAACGGCAACACCGGCCACCGCCCCGGCGTCAAGGGCGGCTATTTTCCCGTGCCCCCGGTCGACAGCCTGCAGGACATCCGTGCCGCCATGGTGATCGCGCTGGAAGAAGCCGGTATCCCGGTTGAAGTGTTCCACCATGAAGTGGCGACCGCTGGCCAGTGCGAAATCGGCACCCAGTTCAACACGCTGACCAAGCGCGCCGACTGGACGCAGATGCTGAAGTACATTGTGCACAATGTCGCTCACGCTTATGGCAAGACCGCGACCTTTATGCCCAAGCCTATCGTTGGCGACAACGGTTCCGGCATGCACGTGCACATGTCATTGTGGAAAGACGGCAAGAACCTGTTTGCCGGCAACGGCTACGCCGGCCTGTCCGAAATGAGCCTGTTCTTCATCGGCGGCATCATCAAGCACGCCAAGGCGCTGAACGCGATCACCAACCCGTCGACCAACTCGTACAAGCGTCTGGTCCCCGGTTTTGAAGCGCCTGTGATGCTGGCCTACTCGGCCCGTAACCGTTCGGCTTCGATTCGTATTCCGATTGCAGCCAGCGAAAAAGCACGCCGCGTCGAAATGCGTTTTCCCGATCCGATGGCTAACCCCTACCTGTGCTTTACAGCGCTGATGATGGCGGGCCTGGACGGCATTCAGAACAAGATTCACCCTGGCGATCCGTCAGACAAGGACTTGTATGACCTGCCGCCGGAAGAAGACGCGAAGATTCCGAAGGTCTGCCACAGCCTGGACATGGCGCTGGACGAGCTCGACAAGGATCGCGAGTTCCTGACCCGTGGTGGCGTGTTCACCAACGACATGATCGATGCCTACATCACACTGAAGATGGAAGATGTCACCAAGTTCCGCATGACCACGCACCCAGCCGAGTTCGCGATGTATTACTCGCTGTAATCGCGTACGAACCTGATGCAATGGGGCGGCTTCGGCCGCCCTTGTTATTTCTGCCTTGTCAGCGTAGCCCCAATTTTCATGGTCAAGATTGTCTGGTTTTGTCCGTTACCCAAGGTGACCGTTAAACTTGAAGCCATGCAAATCAATCATTATTCCTTGCTGTTGTGCCTGATCCTGGCTGCGCCCGCGCAGGCTGAAATCTATAAATACGTCGATGAAAATGGTCAGGTGACGTTTACCGATGTTTATAAAAAGGGCGCCAAGCGCATCGATTTACCCGGTGCGCCTACGCCGCTGCCAGCCGCGACCCCGGCGCCCCGACGCGCTTCCTATAATCCCAGTCCAGCTGATTTCCCGCGCATTGACCCCAACACCCAAAGAAACCGCGACGATATCCGTCGCCAGGTACTGTTGGATGAAATTAGCGGTGAGCGTCGCAATGCCGACGAAGCGCGTCGGCAACTGCAATTGGGCGAGCGTGTCCAACCGGGTGAACGCGCAACCGATTCAACCTATCTTAATCGCATCAAGAAGCTGCAAACCACGCTGGAACAACACGAGCAGAACGTGACCTCGATTCAACGCGAACTGGCTAATCTGAAGTAAGCGTTTGGCATTTCCTGAAAGTGATTTGAGGCACATACCTTAATGACCAGGCGATAAATGAAGCTAAAGCTTCAACAACCACGCTCCACCCGCAAGGGGTAGGCCGTGGTTGTAAAGAAGCTAAAGCTTCAACAACCACGCTCCACCCGCAAGGGGTAGGCCGTGGTTGTCCCCGTAAAGGGGAGGCCGTGTTTGTAAATCCGACAAGTCGGAAACAATCACGCTCTAAACCGCTAAAGCGGTAACAACCACGCTCCACCCGCAAGGGGTAGGCCGTGGTTGTAAAGAAGCTAAAGCTTCAACAACCACGCTCTGGCACAATCAGTGCTTCTGTTGAGTGCATGAGTATGTCGCTGCCCCCTCCAACAAGTTTTTCCGGACTCGATTGTTTGTCTACCGGCACCTTGGTGCTGGATGCAAACGGGCGCATTGTCTACATCAACCCCGCTGCTGAAGCTTTGCTCGGCGTGTCTGGCGCGTTGCTGGTCGGAGAGTCTGCAAGACAGGTGTTTGAACGTAGCCCCGAGCTGTTGAATGCGATTCAGACTGCACGCAGCGAACAGGAAGTCGTCATCGAGTATGAGCTTGACCTCGTGATGGGCGGACACACCGCCCTTCGCGTTGGTTGCAGTGTTACTCCGCTAGAAAAGCCTGCTCATGCCATGTTGATCGAGATGCGCGCAGCGGACCCCCAGTTGCGCATAGCCCGGCTGGAACGGGCGCGGTTGCAGCAAGAAGCGAATCGCGAACTCTTGCGCAACCTCGCGCACGAAATCAAGAATCCATTAGGCGGCATACGCGGCGCCGCGCAATTGCTGGAGCACGAGCTGCCGCGCGAGTCGCTGCGCGAATACACCCAGGTCATCATCAAGGAATCAGACCGCCTGCAATCGCTGATGGAGCGATTGTTGACGCCGCACCGAATGCCCCGTTTTGGTGCGGTTAATATCCATGAAGTGCTTGAGCGGGTTCGCAGCCTGATTCTGGCTGAAACGCCGAGTGTGGCATTACGGCGCGATTACGATATCAGTCTGCCGGAAATTCATGCCGATTCTGAACAGTTGATCCAGGCTACGCTCAACGTTGCACGCAATGCGGTGCAGGCAATGCACGGTAACGGGCATGGGCATGGGCAGGGTGAAATCATTCTCAAAACACGGGTAGCGCGGCAAATCACGCTGGAAAGCCGCCGCTATCAATTAGGGATGCGGGTCGAGATTATCGACAACGGCCCGGGCATTCCCGATGATATCCGCGAACAGATTTTTTACCCGCTGGTGTCGGGTCGCGAAGGCGGCAGCGGCCTGGGTCTGGCGATGGCACAAACGCTGGTCGCGCAAAACCATGGCACGATCGACTGTGACAGTCAGCCCGGCCAAACCGTGTTTTCTATTTTTCTTCCGCTACCGAATTAAATACCATGCCAAAACCAAGCTGTGTCTGGATTATTGATGATGACCGTTCCATTCGCTGGGTGCTGGAGAAGGCGCTGCTTCGCGATGAGATTCCGTGCATGACTTTCAGTTCGGCTGGCGATGCCTTGCGCGAGCTGGAGCGCAGCCAGCCGAGTGCGGTGTTGTCCGACATTCGCATGCCCGGTGTGTCCGGACTGGAATTGCTGCAGGCGCTAAAAGAGCAGTTGCCGAAAGTGCCAGTCATCATCATGACCGCATATTCCGACCTCGACAGCGCGGTGGCGGCGTTTCAGGGCGGCGCGTTCGAATACCTGCCGAAACCGTTCGATGTCGACCAGGCCGTTGAGCTGGTGCGGCGTGCGCTGGCAGAAAACGCCAGTCGCGATGTGCCGGTCAGCAGCGATGCGCCGGTGCCGGAAATTCTTGGTCAGGCGCCGGCGATGCAGGAAGTGTTTCGCGCCATCGGGCGGCTGGCGCCGTCGCATGCCACCGTGCTGATCACCGGCGAATCGGGTAGCGGCAAGGAACTGGTCGCACGTGCATTGCATCGACATAGCCCGCGCGCGACCGGACCCTTTATTGCGCTGAATACCGCCGCCATCCCCAAGGACTTGCTGGAATCCGAACTATTCGGCCATGAGCGCGGCGCCTTTACCGGCGCGGCGGCACAACGGCGTGGCCGCTTCGAGCAGGCCGATAGCGGCACGCTGTTTCTGGATGAAATCGGCGACATGCCGTCTGAGTTGCAAACCCGCTTGTTGCGCGTGCTGTCCGACGGTCAGTTCTATCGGGTGGGCGGGCACACGCCGATCAAGGTGAATGTGCGGGTGATTGCCGCAACGCACCAGGATCTGGAAGTGCGGGTGCGCGAAGGGCTGTTCCGCGAGGATCTGTTTCACCGCCTGAATGTGATTCGCCTGCGTCTGCCTGCATTGCGCGAGCGGCGCGAGGACATTCCGCTATTGGTGCGGCATTTCATGCAAAAAAGTGCGCGTGAACTGGGGGTGGAGGTTAAAGGCGTGTCGGACTCCGCGCTAAAAACGCTGGTTAATTTACCCTGGAGTGGCAACGTACGTCAGCTTGAAAACGTCAGCCATTATTTGACCGTGATGGCGCCCGGTCAGGTGGTTGAGGTGGGGGATCTGCCGTCTGATTTAATGCAGGGAACCGCTAATCAGACTGGCGGTGACTGGCTGCAGGGGCTGGCGGCTGAAGCGAGCGCGCGTCTGGCGCGTGGCGAAGCCGCCATTCTCGACGAACTGACCCAGGATTATGAAAAGACGCTGATCGAAGTCGCGTTGCGTCATACCGGCGGGCGCCGGATTGAGGCCTCGCACCTGCTGGGATGGGGCCGCAATACGCTGACGCGGAAAATCCACGAACTGGGGATGGACAGTGCGCCCGTGGCGGATGATGCGAGCTGACCGGCAGGGCAGGCTGGATATTTCAGAAAACAAAAAAGCCGACATGCAGTCGGCTTTTTTGTTGTAGTGCGGCAGCCTTAAGCGGCTTTGGACTCTGCCAGCAGCGTCTGCATTTCACCCTTCTGGTACATCTCGATCATGATGTCAGAACCGCCGATCAGCTCGCCCTTGATGTACAACTGCGGGAAGGTCGGCCAGTTGGCGTAATGCTTCAGGTTCTCATAAATTTCCGGGTCGGCCAGCACGTTGACAGCCAGAAATTCCTGCAGGCCGCAGGCTTGCAGCACTTGTGCTGCTTTAGAAGAAAAGCCGCACTGCGGAAACTGGGGCGTACCTTTCATATACAGAACAACGGTGTTGCTGGTGACTTGGTCACGAATTCGGTCTAATGCGGTCATCTTTACGCTCCTGAACAATACTTGACTGGAATAGTCGGGAATTATACCTGTGGTAATGGCGACGTCAAGCCGGCTTAGGTGTGCTGTCATCCAGATAAGGGCTGATAAAAGCCTTGTGGATCAGGTGCGGAATCAATAAATGCGCGGGCATGCGCAGCCAATGGGCGCGAATATAGGCTGCCTGACGGGCGATTGAGCTGAATGCATCATCGCAGCTGGCATGTGCCGGGGCGAGCACACGGCTGAAAATGCTGTCCATCACGCTCAATAGCGCAGAGTGGGGGGTAACCGAGTGCAGGTCGTCCCACACGGTTGGGGGGATCGGGGTCTCAAGAAAATATTGCGTGTAGCGTAGCGCGTAGTACAACGAGCGCCCCAGCTGGAGTTCGTCTGCACGCGCCACCAGCCGCGGCCAGAAATGAGGTGCGGCAGCCTCGTGACGCAGCAGAAGATCGAGATCGGTGAGGTCGCGCAGGCCGTGCGGCAGTTCGCCGTCGTGAAACAGGTGGGTGGCTGAATGCAGGATGCGGTCCTCGGCGGAGAAGACATACACGCCGGGCATGTCATCCCCCGCTGGCACAATACCGTTGAGTAGTTTCTGCGGGTCGGGAAAATAGCGCGCAGTATCGGGCAGGATGGCGTGATGCACATCGATCACCGAGGCGCGGTGAAGGTGCTGCATTGGCGGAATTTCGTGCATCCAGCGCCGGTAGTAGCGCTCGTCATAAGGGGACAAACCGGTTGTATGCCACCCCGCCAGCATCAATGCAGCTTCTGCCTGGTTCAGCAGCTTGCGTGGCACCAGAATGTCGATGTCATTAAAGAGCCGGCCGCGGGCGGCCGGCAAATGGGCCGCCACATAGGCAGCGCCCTTTAACACGACAAGCGGGCAGTCCAGTCCGGACAGGGCGGCGCGTATTTGTTCCACTTCCCAACGTACGGCCAGTTGCTGTTTTTTAGCCAGGGTCACGGCTGACTCAAAGTGCCAGCGCGCCTCGGCCGGAATGACTTCAGTCATATTGTGTTGAGCCAACACATTGTGTATACGCGCAAGCAATCCTGCGCTGCGTCCCTGCCGCACCAGCATGTCCCAGTCGGCTGTGGAGAATCGGAGCAGCATTTCGGGGCTGCGCAACATGCGGGAAACCAGATCCTTCGGTGCGGCCACGCGGGTATGTCTAGACAAGGGCATCTTGGGGGGTGTCGGCGAGTCGGTTAAAGGCCGCGACGGCCTCGTGCAGCTGGCTATATTGAAAATCGTAGCACCCCACCTGCTCGATCAACGCGGTGCCGACACGAAAACCGTCGGTGCCGAGATGGCTATAGTTGAATGCATTCTGTGCCAGAAACATGAATGTCTGTGCTTTGGAGCGGGGGGTCAGCAGCGTTTCAGCATCGGCTCGCCATTTGGGGAAAATCACCCAGCCAGGACGGGCGGGTTCATGTTGGCGCTGGACGCTGCTTTTGGGCGGGCGCATGTGCGCGACGGTGCCCTTGGCGGTGTCGTGGGCGGCACGATTGATGAAGGCTTCGGGGCTAAATTGGCGGATGACCTCAATCGACTGGTTTTTCAGGCTGACCGGGCGAGGCAAGGCGTGGATCAGGCCGGTCTTGCGGTCAATCAGGGTCAGTTCGTCGGATAGCAGGCGCCAGCCGGAAAGCACCAGACCCGCAGTCAGGGTGCTTTTCCCGGAGCCGGGTGGGGCCGGAAGAATTGCCGCCAGGCCGTTTTTTTCCACGACAGCGGCATGAATGATCAGGTATTGATGGGCGTGCATCGATACGCACCAGTTCAATCCCCATTCCAGCATGGGGTAAGCCTGATCCAGCGGTAATGCCTTGAACGGCTGGTTGCCGTCGAAAGAAAACCCCACCTGGGGGCGAAACCAGCGACGCAGGCAGGTTGGGGGATTCAGCTCTACGTGAAAGTCCGCGAATGCCTGGCTTGAGTTGCGCACTTCAAATTGGCCGTACAGATCGGACAGGCCTTCAGCGATACGCGGGAGTTGCGAGCGGATCCTGAGCGAAAAAGGGCCTGTTCGCAACCAGATTCCTTCTCCTGCAAGCTGTTTCCGCAAGTCGGCAGATGACAGTTGCTGCAGTTTCATGGCGCTGCCAGCAGGCCGATCCGGCGCAAGCTGGTAATCGCTTCATCTGTCATTTGGGTGAAATGAGGACCGGTTTGGAGGGAAAGCCGGGCAGCCAAGCTTGTTTCAATGTCGGTTGCCGTCATGCCAGGCTGATTTTGGATGAGCTGAAATAGCACCATGGCAAGCGGGGTCAGGTAATGGGTGTCACCTGAGGCCGTGTCGAAGACAACGGCCTCGGGTTCAAAGGTTTTGATCTGGAAGCGTGACAATCGCGATGCGTGAAGGCGGGATCAAGGTTGCGAACGGATTGGAAATGGGTACTCAGCTGAACGTGGATACGATGTAGGTCACGATATTGGCCGAAGTCCAGCGCACACCGGCGGTGGGTTCAAAATAGCCCTTGCTCACCCATTCATTCCACATGTTGATCACCTGCGTATCCGACAGCACTCCCGTCGTTTTACCGGTTACAGCGTTCAGCAACGCGGCAACAATGTGTGCGCCCAGATTGTCTGGATCTGTCAGGCCCCATGGATTACTGCCATTGTTCAACTGCATGACCTGCATCATGGAAAGCGAAGTGTTAGCCGTACTTGGGTTTTTGTCGAGATCCGCCTTGAACAGGCCGCCCGAGAAAAGCGGATGGAATAAGGTACCGCCACTCCAGTTCTCAGCCTTGTTTTTGTAACCATTGCCATTGCCAGTTGGATCGGGATTGGTCGCGGTGCCTGGTGCATACGTAGCCGTGGGCCACTCTTCCGGATGTTCTTTCCAGTATCCGGGCGATCGACCGCTGCACGTCGTGGGCGTGCCATGCTGGCTCAGGTTGCCTGAGACGGCTGCCGAGGGGCTTTGACACACACCGGCCAACACTGGCCGGCTCGCCAGCGTGAAAATCGCAGATGCGCCGAGGCCGGCTCCAGTCAGTTTGCGACGTGTAGTATTGATTTCCGCGTTCTGCGTTGCTTCGAGCGGGGTGTCTTGCGTGTCGGGAGAGCGGTCAGACATGGCAGGCCTCGATAATTGTTTGGATACAGCTTGATATGATTATTCATGAGCAAGAAACGCGCCAACACATGGCCGCCGCACCTGAATTGACCAGAGGGAGGGAGGTCCGGCGAGTTGGCATGGGGAGGGGGGTGGCAAGGTGTAAATTATTTCGACAGTTCACCGCCGCTTACGCGGGAAACGCCAGCCAAGTCTACCCAGCCATGCACGTCATTTATACCATGGGCGCGCAACAAAGCTTGCACCGTCTCGGCTTGATCGTAGCCGTGTTCCATCAGCAGTGTCCCACCCGCGCGCAGATGCTTACGTGCCGAACGCGTAAGCTGGCGCAGGTCATCCAGCCCGTCCTGGCCGGCAGCCAGTGCGCTCAAGGGTTCAAAACGAACGTCGCCGCGTGTCAGATGGGGGTCCGCTGCTGCAACATAAGGCGGGTTGCTGACAATCAGGTCGAATTTCCGTCCGGAAAATGCAGCAAACCAGTCGCTGGTCATGAATTCAACGCGCGCGCCAAGGTGCTCGGCATTGCGATGCGCAACGGCCAGGGCCGCAGCCGAGCGGTCTGCAGCCGTTATCCGCGCCAATGGTCGCTCCAGTGCCAGGGTGATGGCTAGGCAGCCGCTTCCGGTGCCCAGATCCAGTATGTCCATGGCCCGATCCGGCGGGGTGCGTTCCAGCGCAAGCTCGACCAGCAGCTCCGTGTCGGGGCGGGGAATCAGGACATCAGGCGTGACCAGAAATGAGCGACCATAAAACTCGCGCATGCCGACGAGATAGGCGATGGGCCGGCCTTGCAGTCGCTGCGACAGCAAAGATTGAAACGCCGTGATTTGTGAATCGGATAGCGCATCAGTGTCGTGTGCAATCAGCCATGCAGTTTCCACGCCCCAGCCGAATGACGCGAGCACGCGGGCTTCAAGCCGGGCTACACGTTTTTCCAGTCCGAGCGCAGCGGCGATCTGGGCGGTTGCATCGTCGAGCAGCCGGGTGACGTTCATTCAGGGCTCGCCGGATAGAGTGGCCAGTAATTCAGCCTGATGTTCGGCCGCCAGTGCATCAAATAATTCGGTCAGATCACCGTCCATCATGGCGTCGATCTTGTAGAGCGTGAGGTTGATGCGGTGGTCGGTGATGCGGCCCTGCGGGAAATTGTAGGTACGGATGCGGTCGGAGCGGTCGCCTGTGCCGACCAGGCTCTTGCGGGTGCTGGCTTCGGCGGCTTGCTGGGCCTGCAGTTCGCGGTCTTTCAGCCGTGCTGCCAGCACGCTCATGGCCTGGGCGCGGTTGCGGTGCTGCGAGCGGTCGTCCTGGCATTCGACCACCAGCCCGGTCGGCAGGTGGGTGATGCGGATCGCGGAATCGGTCTTGTTGATGTGCTGGCCGCCAGCGCCGGAGGCGCGGTAGGTGTCGATGCGCAAATCGGCTGGATTGATGGTGATTTCGCTGACTTCATCGGCCTCCGGCATCACCGCCACGGTGCACGCCGAGGTATGGATGCGGCCCTGCGACTCGGTTTCGGGAACGCGCTGTACGCGATGGCCACCAGACTCGAATTTCAGCCGCGAATAGGCGCCGTGGCCGACGATGCGCACGATCACTTCCTTGTAACCGCCGACTTCGCCGGGGTTTTCTGAGACCACTTCCACCTTCCAGCCCTGGCGCTCGGCGTGGCGTGTATACATGCGTAGCAGATTGCCGGCAAACAATGCAGATTCGTCGCCGCCGGTGCCGGCACGAATTTCCAGAAAGATGTTGCGCTCGTCGTTGGGATCTTGTGGCAGCAGCGCCGTTTGCAGTTCGTTTTCAAGCTCTGCGATGCGCACTGCGCTGTCGGCAAGCTCGGCTTCGGCCAGTTCGCGCATGTCCGGATCGGCCAGCAGTTCACGCGCAGTTTGCTGGTCGGCCTCGACCTGCCGGTACTGGCGATACAGCGCGACCACCGGGGTGAGGTCGGCGTGCTCACGCGTGAGCTTGCGGTAGCGATCCATGTCGCCGGCGATGTCCGGCTGTGACAGCAGCGCGTCGAGTTCCTCGAGCCGCTCGTCGGCACGAGCGAGCTTGTCGGTCAGCGTCGCCTTCATTCCTGATGCAGCCCGTACAACTGGCTGATGAGGCGGACGAGTTGCTCGCGTTCGTCGGT
>Ga0180009_10008149_pt1 | contig 10471 bp, 8 predicted proteins | sample OS_PC_MetaG_FD_123537 | JGI IMG/M metagenome (GOLD analysis project Ga0180009, IMG submission 123537) | Groundwater microbial communities from the Aspo Hard Rock Laboratory (HRL) deep subsurface site, Sweden - OS_PC_MetaG | ecosystem: Environmental > Aquatic > Deep subsurface > Groundwater... | reverse complement strand
GCCCAGCCTGTTACACGCCGATATGATCTTCTTCTGGAGCAGCGGCACGTCCCAGGGCGGAATCTCTATGCCCAGGTCGCCGCGGGCCACCATGACGCCGTCGCTGGCCTCTATGATCTCGTTGATGTTCCCCACGGCGTCCCCGTGCTCTATCTTGCTGATGATGGGCTGGTCGCCCCCCGCACGCACGATCTCAGCCCGCACGTCCTCCAAGTCACTTGCCGACCTGATGAAGCTGGCAGCGAACCAGTCGCAGTCCATCTCCACGCCGAACCTGATGCCCCTGATGTCCTTCTCCGTGGGCGGCTTCAGTGTGAGCCGGGCGCCGGGCGCGTTCAGCCCCTTCCTGCTTGAGACCTCCCCGCCGGACACCACCCTGCCGGTGAACCCCTTCAGGTCCGCATCCACGCCGGTGATCTCCAGGTCTATGATGCCGTCGTTGATGAACAGGTGGCCCCCGACGCCCACCTCGGCCGGGAGCCGCATATAGTTGACGCTCATCTCCCGCCTGCTCCCGGTCACCTGCTCCGTGGTGAAGTGGACTACGTCGCCCTCCTCCAGCAGGTATGAGCCGTCCAGCTCCCCCAGCCTTATCTTGGGGCCGGGCAGGTCAACCAGTATGCTGGTGCCCCCAATCAGCCTCAGGGACTCGAAGACGGCCCGGTGTTCCTCCGCCTCGCCGTGGCTCATGTTGATCCTCGCCACGTCCATGCCTGAGGCCACCATGGCTCGGAGGGTCCCGGGGCTTCTGCTGGCTGGCCCTATGGTACAGACGATCTTGGACCTGGTGAACTGGGGTAGACTCATGGCTCTCAAGTAGGCTGAGGCCCCGGAAATTAAAAGGTACATGGAGCCTAAGCCTCAAAAGCTGGCAGACCACTCCTCCAGTATGCCTGACATGAGATGCGTGGCCCCTACGGTGTCCCGGGCTCGGGGTGAGGCCGCCCTCCTCCTCGGAGAGGGGGCCTCACCGTGAGGTGGTCAGGACGCTGGAAGCCACCGACAGGCTTGTGGTGGTCGTCGTGGACGCCTTCGGCTTATCCACCTGGCGAGCGGTCAATGGGCGCACACCCTGCTTCAACTCCCTCCACGCGGTCCACGGCGCCACCATCGACTCCGTGATGCCCACCATCACACCCGTCAACTTCGCCACCATGCTCACGGGGGCCTCCCCGGTGAGCCACGGCATCACCAACAGGGAGCAGCCCCTAGAACTGGAGACGGTCTTCCACGTGCTCAGGGGCGAGGGCATGGCCTCGGCCACCGCCGCCAGGGCCCTGAGCAGCCTAGGCATCCTCATATCGCCCCACGCCGACAGGCCGGGGATCGCCGAGTCTAACACAGATGATGAGGTGACCAGTATCGCCCTTAAAGCACTGGACGGCGAAGCCAGCCTCCTCTGGGTGCAGCTCCTGGACGTGGACGACGCGGGCCACGCCCACGGCCCCCGCAGCCAGGAGGGACACGACGCGGCCTCAAGGGCGGACTCAAACCTGAGAAAGATACTGGAGTCAGCCCACCGCGGGGGCTACTCGGCTCTCGTCCTCGCTGACCACGGGCAGCACACAGTGGAGAAAGATGGCAGAGTTCAGGGAACCCACGGCACAGACATGCCGGAGGACGTGGTGGTCCCCCTGGCGTGGGCCAACAATGATGAACTAGGAGATAGGGTGGCGGCGTTGAATCGTAGAGCATTGATCATCCAAGGCCCCATAGGTGGAGGCAAGACCATCCGCGCCCTCGAGCTGGCTGAGAGAGCAAGAGAGAAGAACTTGCAAGTGATGGGCGTGGTGAGCCTGAGGGTTGTGGAGGAAGGCGATACAGTGGCTTATGATGGCCTCGACCTGGCCTCGGGGGCCAGGTTCCCCCTTGTGCTTCTCGGCGACAGGGCTGGTTCCTCTGACTGGGTGAAGCTGGGGCCGTGGAAGTACTCCTTCAGCGAGACAGGGTTCAGCCATGCAAACACGTTGCTGACCGAGGCAGCCTCCAAGATAAACGAAGACACCTTGGTCATCGTGGACGAGTACGGCCATATCGAGAAGCTGGGACGTGGCCTCTACCCGGGCTTGCTGAAGGTTATGGAGGCATTGAGCGGAGGAGGTTTTCTTGCGGTGACATGCCGCACCGACAAGGTGGACCCGCTGCTACAACTCCTCTCATCATGTGAACGAGTCCTGGTGTTGGAAGCGGATAGACGAGACTTCTGGGCCGCCCTGGGAGATTCTTTTATTTAAAACCTAGAACTTAGAATAGCATAGCACCCAAAAGTGGATGGTCCCCCCGTTGGAGTACGACAAGATACTTGAGATACTGGGCAGAAAAGAGTTCCTCGTAGTCGGCAAGAACGTCACACGCACCGACGCCCTGGACAAGGTTCTGGGCAAGGCCAAGTACACGGCCGACTACGTGCCCAGAGGCACCACCCTCCTGAAAGTCTACAGGAGCAGCATACCCCACGGCCTCATCAAACGCATCGAGCTGGACGCGGCCCTGAAGGTGCCCGGCGTCGAGGGCATATACACGGGCGCCGACGTCACGGGCAACAACCAAATAGGGTACGCGCTCCCCGATCAGCCCTTCCTCAACGACGTGAAGGCCCACTACGTAGGCGACCCCATAGCTCTAGTCTGCGCCAGGGACGAGTACGCCCTGGAGGCAGCCTTCGACAAGATTTATGTGGAGTACGAGGAGCTGCCCCCCATCCTGGACGTGGACGCGTCCCAGGCCGAGGACGCGCCCAAGGTGCATGAGGGCGGCAACGTGGCCGTCACCACCCGCATCAGGAAGGGGGACGCAGAGAAGGGCTTCAGTGAGGCGGACGTGGAGGTCAGCGACACCTACTGGAGCCCCTACCAGGACCACATGTACATAGAGACAGAGGCCGCGTACGCTGTACCCGAGAGGGATAAGGTCACCGTCATCTGTAACGGGCAGAGCCCCTTCCTCATAAGGGAGAAGGTGGCCCACGTCATGGGCTGGGACCTGAACCAGGTGCGGATAATCCAGGCCCTAACCGGCGGAGGCTTCGGAGGCAAGGACGACCAGGGGCCCCTGGTGGCCGCCTACGCCGCCTTCGCGGCCCACAAGCTGGGCAAACCCGTGGCCCACGTGTGGAGCCGGGATGAGTCTCTCTGCTACAGCAACAAGAGGTTCCCGGCAAGGATCAAGTATAGGAGCGGCGCCAACAGGGAGGGCAAGGTCACCGGCATCGAGGTGGACATCACCCTGGAGTGCGGAGCCTACGCCAACAGGTCACCCTTCTGGCTGTGGAGGCAGACCGCCCACGCCGCCGGCCCCTACGAGGTGGATAACTGCAGCATCGACGGTAGAGCCGTCTACACCACCAAGGTGTACGGCGGCAGCTTCAGAGGCTTCGGTGACCTGGCCTTACATTACGCGGCCGAGAGCCAGATGGATAAGCTGGCCTACGAGCTGGGTATGGACCCCATAGACTTCAGGCTCAGGAACGTGCTGGTGGAGGGGGGCAGGACCACATGCGACCAGGTTCTGGACCACAGCGTAGGCATCAAGGAGTGCCTGGAGGCGGTGCGGGACGCGTCGGACTGGGCTAACCACCGGGAGCCCGTGTGGAACGGCTCCAAGGTGCGGGGCTACGGCGTCGGGCTTGCATACCACGGCATCAGCACCAGCAGGAGCACCCCCGACTGGAGCGGAGCCAGCCTCATAATGAACCAGGACGGCAGCGTCACCTACCGCACGGGCATCGTGGAGATAGGGCAGGGCTCCCCCTTCGGCCACGCCAAGATAGTGGCCGAGATCATAGGGGTAGACCCAGCCAGCATCAGGATAGAGCTGCCTGACACTGACAGCACCCTAAACGCCAAGCCCACCCACGGCAGCAGAGGCCTAATGCTGGGCGGCACCGCGGCCGCCAAGGCGGCCCTCAAGCTCAGGGAGAACATGGTGGCCTGCGCCTCGGAGCTCTTCGAGGTAGCCTCTGAGCGGATCGACCTGGCCGAGGGCAGGGCCTTCGACAAGGAGAACACTGAGACAAGCATCAGCATCCGGGAGCTGGCCGAGGAGATGTACGCCCGCGGCTACGACCCCGCCGCCTACGGGTTCTTCAGGGCACCTGAACGGTTCTTCGACCCCGTCACGGGTCTGGGCGTCAACTACAGCGTCTACACTTTCGCGGCCACCGTGGCCGAGGTGGAGGTGGACACCGAGACAGGGGAGACGACGCTCCTGAGGGTGTGGCCCGCCATGGACTGCGGAAAAGCCATAGACCCCATGATGGTGGAGGGCCAGATCGAGGGCGCTGTGAGCCAGGGCATGGGCATGGTGCTCATGGAGAACATGGAGCTCAAGGGCGGCCGAGTGCTGAACCCTGGGTTCAAGGACTACGTGGTGCCCAGCAGCGTGGACACCCCCCAGATAGAGCCCGTCATCATCATCGAGAAGCCCTACAGGCACAGTGCCTTCGGCGCCAAGGGGGTGGGCGAGCCCGCCATCATAAGCGTGGTCCCTACCATCACCAACGCTATCTACCACGCTACGGGCCTCAGGTTCAACGAGCTGCCCGTGAGGCCGTGGACCATCCACAAGGCGCTGAAGGAGGCGAAGAGATGAAGCCACTACCCAGGTTCCAGTACCATGCACCTACGACAGTGGATGAGGCTCTGCTTCTCTTAACCAACCTGGACCAGGCCAAGCTCTTCGCGGGAGGCACCGACCTCGTTCCTCTTCTGAGGGAGGCGGCGTGCAGGCCGAGCCACCTGGTGGACCTGAACAACGTCGCCGAGCTCAACTACATCCGTGAAGACTCTGGCTTCATCTGCATAGGGGCGACGGCCACCCACACCCAGGTGGCGGCGAGCCCCATAGCGGCCAAGGCGCAGGCCCTGGTGGACGCCGTCTCACAGCTAGGAAGCCCCCAGGTGAGGAACAGGGCCACCATCGCCGGCAACCTGTGCAACGCGTCGCCCGCGGCCGACTCGGCTCCGCCCCTGCTGGTCCACGAGGCCGAGGTGACCATAAGGAGCCTGGAGGATACCCGAATAATACCCCTGGATGAGCTGTTCGCCGGGCCTAAGCTCAACAGCCTAGAGCCGGACGAGGTTGTGACCGAGATCAGGTTCCCCGTCCCCCCTGAGGGATCAGCCTCGTCCTTCAAGCGCATAGGCCGGCGGAAGGCCTTCACCCTGTCCGTGGTCAGTGCGGCCGTCTACGTGGAGATGGACGGCTCCGAGATTAAGGAGGCCCGGCTGGCCTTCGGGTCGGTGGCCGAGACACCTGTGAGGACGCCTGACGTGGAGGCCATGTTACGGGGTGAAATCCTCACCGATAAGCTCCTGGAAGAGGCCGCGGAGGCTGTGAAGAGCAGCGTCGCCCCCATCACCGACGTGAGGGGCACGGCGGAGTACAGGAGGGACATGTGCGGGGTGCTACTCAAGAGGGCCCTGACCGAGGCCGCGGAGCGTGCGAGGTGAACGCCATGATGATAAACTTTGAGCTAAACGGACTGCCCACAACCGTGGAGGTGGAGCCCTACACAAGCTTGGTGGACATGCTAAGAGACCGCCTTGACGTTAAGAGCGTGAAGAAGGGCTGCGAGCAGGGAGAGTGCGGCGCATGCACGCTGCTCCTGGACGGTAACCCCGTGGCCAGCTGCCTGGTGCTGGCGCCCCAGGTGGAGGGCCGCTACGTCACAACACTGGAGGGCCTGGAGAAGAACCCGCTCATGATAGACCTCCGGGAGGCCTTCGTGGAGAACGGGGCCGTCCAATGCGGCTTCTGCACCCCCGGGATGCTGATAAGCGCCTACGCCCTCCTGAGGGACAACCCCCACCCCACGGAGCACGAGGTGAAGCGGGGCATCGAGGGCAACATATGCAGGTGCACCGGGTTCACCAAGATACTTGAGGCTATACTGGACGCCGCGGAGCGTATATCCCCTGAGTGATCCCGAGATCATAGCCAGGCTCAAGGAAGAGCTGGACGCGGGAAGGCACTGCGTCCTCTGCACCCTCACCTACAAGGAGGGCCACGGCCCCAGGGACCCGGGTAGCAAGATGCTGGTCACCCTGGAGGGTGAGATACTGGGCACCATCGGTGGCGGAGGCATGGAGCGGCTCCTCGTGGAGGAGGCCCTCGCGACTCTGAAGGAGAACAAGCCCAGAAGCCTCCACTTCGCCATGGGTGTGCCAGCACGGGAAGGAATGATCCCCGTGAACAGCAAGTGCGGAGGAGAGGTGAAGATATTCATGGACGTGGTGAAACCCGACCCGGCCCTCATAGTCATGGGCTCGGGCCTCATAGCCCAGGCGGCAGCCAGGATGGCCGCCGAGTGCGGCTTCAAGGTGACCGTGGTGGACGACGCCAAGACCGCCACAGAATCCAACTTCCCAGGCATGAACCTGGTCAACGGGCCGTACCCAGGCAGCCTCAAAGGCGTCAAGATCAGGCCCAGCGACTACGTGGTAGTGCTCCACGGGGAGACGGAGTTCGAGCTAGCCGGCCTCAGACACGCCTTGAAGGCAGGGCCGGCCTTCATTGGGCTCCTGGGGAGCAGTAACAAGGCCCGTGAGCACAAGAGGCAGCTCAAGGAGGAGGGCTACGACCCTTCCGCGGTGGACGCCATCAAGGGACCCATCGGCCTGAAGATAGGGGCCGAGACCCCGTGGGAGATCGGCGTCAGCATAGCGGCGGAGCTCATCAAGGCCCGGGCAGGGGCCTAGCCTCTGCCCGTCAGGGACCACAGCTTCTTGGCGGCCTCGTACTCCTCGGGCGTGTCCATGTCTATTACCGTCCACACGTCGCCCTCCACGTACCTGTGGCCCTCCTCGTGCTGCGTCACGACATCCCTCAGAGTCTCGCCTTGCTTTAGTCTCAGTATCTCATAGAAGAGGCTGCGCCTGAAGAGGACAGGGTGGCCTCTCCGGTCGCTGTACCTGGGGCTCACCGTGACTGCTTCCTCGTCCTCCACCAGCACCTGAACCATGGCTGAGAGCATCCTCCTGTCCAGACCTACCTGGTCCCCCAAGACCAGGAACACGGCGTCGGTGTCCATCGCCCTCAACCCGGCCTGGAAGCTGGTGGTCATTCCCTCCTCGTGGCGCGGATTGTGGACCACCTCGACACTGTACCCGGAAAGCACCTCCTCAAGCTCCTCTGGCCTGTGCCCGGTCACCACCACTGTCTTCATCCCCTTCAAGGCGTCCAGAGCGGTCTCCAGCACCGTCTTGCCAAAGAAGGGTAGGAGAAGCTTGTTGGAGCCCATGCGGCTGGACTTGCCAGCCGCCAGGACAACCGCCGCGGCGTTCATCTCAGGGCCTGGGCCGCCCTCTGCACGGCCTTCACTATGTTCACGTAGCCCGTGCACCTGCACAAGTTGCCGTTCAGGTACTCGCGTATCTCGGCCTCCGTGGGCGCAGGGTTCTCGTCGAGCAGAGCCTTCGTGGCCATGATGAACCCGGGTGTGCAGTACCCGCACTGCACGGCCCCCTCGTCCAGGTAGGCCTGCTGTATCGGGTGGGGCTCTCCACCCTCGGCTAGCCCCTCGACGGTGTCCACCCTGCGGCCGTCGGCGTCGACGGCCAGGATCATGCAGGCTAGGACCGCTTCGCCGTCCATGAGTACTGTGCAAGCGCCGCACTCGCCAATGCCACAGCCGTACTTGGTTCCGGTCAGGCTCATCTCGTCCCTGAGTAGGTTCAGTAGAAGGGTGTTGGGCTCCACGTCGAAGCTCCTCTTCGCCCCGTTGACTGTTAGCTGTATCCTCATCTCTGTGCCTCCACTAGACTCGTTAACGCCTCCACGACGAACCCGTGGGCGACCCTCCGCTTGTAGGGTCCCCTGCTCCTGCCGCTCTCCCTGGGCTTGATGCTGCGTGAGGCGAGCCTGGCCGCCTCCTCGATGCATGCATGGTCAAGCCTCCTGCCCCTGACGTAAGCTTCGACCTCCTTCGTCCTCATGGGCGTCGGCGCCACAGTGCCCCAGGCGAAGCGGCTGTCCTCGGCTACGCCGTCCTTGAGCTTCACGGTCACGGCCAGGCTTATGGACGCGATGTCCATGGAGACCCTAGCGACTCGGAGCCACCGCCCCACGGTGTTCTTGGCGGGCTTGGGGACCGACACTCCTGTCAGTATCTCCCCCCTCTCAAGCGCTGTCGCGCCGGGCCCCTTGAAGAAGCCGTCCAAGGGGACGGCTCTGTCGCCGCTGGGGCCCGCGGTGTGGGCCACCGCGTCGTAGGCCAGGAGGGCTACCGCCGTGTCGGCGCAGGGCGACGCGTTGCACAGGTTGCCTCCCAGGGTGGCCAGGTTCCTGATCTGGACCGAGCCGAGGGTCCTAGCCGCCTCCTGCAGGACTGGCAGCCTCTTCCCTATGAGCTCACTCTTCTCCATGTCCCTGATCCTTGTCAGGGCCCCCATGTGGATGCTCTCCCTGGTCTCCTTGATCTCCGCCAAGCCCATGATCCTCTTCAGGTTGACGATATGTTTGGGGCGGTGGCTCCCGTCCTTCATCCTGACGATGAGGTCGGTGCCCCCCGCGAGGGCGCTGGCGTCGCCGCCGTACTCGCTGAGCAACTTCACGGCCTCAGCGACGCTGGTGGGGGCGTGGTACTTGAACCCCATGACTATGTGGGTGTTGTGGGTGTTGATGTTCACGTCAGTTTCCCTCCTTCTTCGCTATGGCCTCCAAGATCCTCTCCTTCGTCAGGGGTAGCTCGTAGAACCTTATACCTATGGCGTTCTGTATGGCGTTGGCCACGGTGCCTGCGACGGGGTTGAGGGCGCCCTCGCCTATCCCCTTGGCCCCGAAGGGGCCGGTGGGCTCGTAGGTGTCTGTGAAGAACACCTCGAAGTCGTCCAGGGGAGGCATGTCCATGGCGTAAGGTATCTTGTAGTCGGTGATCATGCCCCTGTTGGCTAGCTCACCAGTCGCTGTGTCGATGGGGAGGTCCTCCATGATCGCCATGCTCCACCCCATGGCCAGGCCCCCATGAACCTGTCCAGCAGCCAGCTTGGGGTTGATGACTGTACCTATGTCGGCGCCGGCCACGACCCTCACGGGCCTGACCTTTCCCGTCCAGGTGTCGACCTCCACCTCTATGAAGTAGCCAGTGAAGTGGGGCGGGCAGGCCGGCTGCCTGTAGCTGTCCACTGCCGAGACGGTGCCCCAGTTCTTGTGGCGGGCGTTGCACGCGATCTCCTTGAAGGTGACCTCCCTACCCTGGACGCCCTCCGCGTATATGACTCCCTGCCCCCTGCCTTCGTCGCAGCGGAACTTGAGGGCGCTCGCCTCCGCGTCCAGCATCCGGGCCGCGAAGGCTCTAAGCTTCTCCTTCACCTGCCTCGTGACCTTCAGGGCCGCCCCGCCTCCGCTGTAGATGCCCCTGGAGGCGTGGGTGCAGACGTCGTAGACCGTCGTGCTGGTGTCAGCGTCGATGAGGTTGACGTTCTCCAGCGGGACACAGAGCGCCTCCGCGATGATCTTGGCGTGGGCCTCCAGGGTGCCTCCGCCGTGGTCCATGAGGGCGGTCACGTAGTCGAGGGTCCCGTCCTCGTTGAGCTTGAGGAACGCGCCGCTGAAGTCGATGACTGTGCCGGGCACGGGCGCACCCGCGCTGCTCGTGTGGTAGCCGCGGCCCATCCCAATGCCCCTCCTGTACCTGCCCGTCTGGCTCCCGGCGTCTGGCCTGTTGTACCAGTCGATCTTCTCGGCGCCCCTCCTGAGTATCTCCTCGACGCCGCAGCTCTGTATGATGGACTTGACCGTGGGGCCCTGGCCCCAGAATAGGTCGCCCTTGCCCACGTAGTTCTTCAGCCTGAAGTCGAGGGGGTCTACGCCCAGCTTCTCGGCGAGCTCATCCATCATTGTCTCCACCATCCAGCTCACCTGCGGGTTCCCGTAGCCTCTGAAGGCGCAGCTGGGTGTCTTGTTGGTGTAGACTGCCTTACTGCTGTAGCTCTTGGCCTTGAGCTTGTAGAGGCTGACCCACCAGCCCGCCATGCAGCCTAGGAGCGGGTATGCCTGGATCTGGTGGCTCCCCAGGTCCAGCCAGGCGTCTAGGTGGCCGCCCACGAGGAGGCCGTTCCTCATGGCCCCCAGCTTCAGCTTGAAGACCATGCTGTAGCTGCAGTGGTCGTGGATGTCCTCCTCGCGGGTGAAGTGTATCTTCACGGGCCGCCTGGTCTTGAGGGCCATGGCTACGGCTATCAGCGTCACGGTGTTGACTTGTATGCTGCTCCCGAAGCTCCCCCCCAGCGGGGTCTTCATGACCCTGATCTTGCCCATAGGTAGGCCGAAGATCTCGTGGAGGAGCAGCCTGCTGTTGTGGATGGTCTGGGTGGTGCTCCACACTGTGACGCCTCCGTTGATGTCCGGCTTAACCAGGACGGCCTTGGTCTCCAGCTGGACGTGGTACCTTCTGTTGGTGCGGAAGGTTCTCTCAAGGACGACGTCGCTCTCCTTGAACGCCGCCTCGACGTCACCCTCCCTCAGGTCTAAG
>Ga0180009_10008148_pt1 | contig 10472 bp, 10 predicted proteins | sample OS_PC_MetaG_FD_123537 | JGI IMG/M metagenome (GOLD analysis project Ga0180009, IMG submission 123537) | Groundwater microbial communities from the Aspo Hard Rock Laboratory (HRL) deep subsurface site, Sweden - OS_PC_MetaG | ecosystem: Environmental > Aquatic > Deep subsurface > Groundwater... | reverse complement strand
GGTTCACTTCACCAAGGTTCTTTCACCCTCAGGCCCTGCGGGCCTTCGGGTTGTGGCCGAGGGCCGCTGCCGCGTCCCTCGGCATGACCAGCGTTCGGCAGAAATGCCGAACGCTGCTAGAGCCGGGGGAGCGGCGGCGGGGAGTCAGTGCCAAAGGTGGCGTCGACGGTCAGGTCTTGGTACTCGTCCGGGCTGGCCCCGATGGCGCGGGCCACCTTCCTGATGTAGTGGCTCTCGTCCAGATCGAGGATCTCGTCCACCTCGGTGACCTGGGCTACCAGCTGCAGCAGCTCCCGCCGGCGCTGGGCCGTGTCGAGGGAGAGCTCGCCGCAGGTCTGCTCGAGATCGAAGGTCTCAGGGTCGAACTGGCCCAGGTGCTTGATCAACTCCTCGGGGAGCTCGTCCCTGCCGAGCAGGCCGGCGAGCAGCTGCAGGATGATCGACTCCTCCTCCATCTGGATCTGCCCGTCAGCGTGGGCCGCCCCCACAAGGATGTGCGCAACCGGCTTGAGCTGTTCGACGTTCCACTCAGGCATGCTCGCCCTCTCCTCGATTTCGGTTGGAAAGGTAGCAGCTATCGCCGACACGGGCAAGGCAGGGTGCTTTGTCCGGCTTTGTCCGGGAGGTGTCTTGCGCTATCCTGCCGGCTTGGAGGTCGACTTGGCCAGCCCTCGACGATTCAGCGACCTGTACGAGGCCCAGGAGAAGCTGTCCGAGGCCGAGCTGCGCTTCGAACGCCGACGCCGCTCGATCGGATTCGTGGTGGGTCCGGTCGCCTTCGTGTTGCTGATGGTGCTCCCGCTCGGCGATCTGGCAGCGCCCGCGGCGCGTCTGCTCGCGATCCTGGCCTGGGTCCTCACCTGGTGGCTGACCGAAGCGGTCCCGATTCCGGTAACCGCGCTCCTCGGTCCGACGCTGGGAGTGCTGTGCGGTGTGGGCCCGGCGAAGGAGATGTTCGGCACGTTCGGCGATCCGATCATCTTCCTCTTCCTCGGCAGCTTCATCATCGCCGAGGCGATGGGCGCCTCGAAGCTGGACCGGCGGATAGCCTTCGCCATCCTGGCCGGGAGCTGGGTCGGCTCCTCCTCCAAGCGCATCCTCATCACCTTCGCCGTGATCGTCGCCGGGCTCTCGATGTGGCTCTCGAACACCGCGACCACGGCGATGATGTATCCCATCGCCATGAGCATCCTCGCCGAGTTGCCGCAGCATCGCGGCGGTGAGGACGAGGTGGGCTTCACCCGGCTGCGCTACTCCACCGCGTTGATGCTGACCACCGCCTACGCCGCCTCCATCGGTGGCGTTGCAACGCCCGTCGGCTCGCCTCCCAACCTGATCGCCATCGGCCAGCTCAGGACCCTGGCAGGGATCGATCTACCCTTCTTCCAGTGGATGCTGCTCAGCTCGCCCCTGATGGTGACGATGCTCGTGATCCTGATCGGCTACATGCGCTGGGCGCTGCCACCGGAGGTGGAGCAGATCAGCGGCAGCAAGGAGCACGTGGCAGACCAGCGGGCCGCGCTGGGGCGATGGACCCGCGCACAGAAGAACTCGCTGCTGGCCTTCGGCGTCACGGTAACGCTGTGGGTCCTGCCCGGGATCCTGGCCGTCGCCCTCGGGAGCGAGGACCCCACCTACCGCGCGGTGCACCGACATCTGCCCGAGGCGGCGGTGGCGGTGCTGGGGGCCGTGCTGCTGTTCGTTCTGCCGGTCGACTGGCGACAACGGCGCTTCACGATCAGCTGGAACGACGCCGTTCGCATCGACTGGGGCACGCTGCTGCTGTTCGGCGGCGGCCTGTCGCTGGGCGGCGCCATGTTCCGCACCGGGCTGGCCCGAACCATCGGAAACGGGCTGGTAAGCATCACCGGCGCCCGTTCGCCCTGGGCCCTGAGCTATCTGTTCGCTGTGATCTCCACCGTGCTGACCGAGACCACCTCCAACACCGCCTCCTCCACGATGGTCTGCCCGCTGGCCATCGCGGCCACCAAAGCCGCCGGCCTCAGCCCCATCCCGGCGACGGTCGCCACCGCGCTGGCGGCCAGCATGGCCTTCTTGCTCCCCGTCTCCACCCCGCCAAACGCGATAATCTACGGCTCCGGGTGCGTTCCGATCACCGCCATGCTGCGCCACGGCGCGCTCCTCGAGCTGATGATGCTGGCGCTCATGCCCGCCGGAGTGATGGTGATCAGCCGCTTCCTCGGTCTGTGACTCAGGGCGGATCCCCGGTGTCGGGCATGCAGACGCCCATGGCGGAGCAGGTGTAGTCCTCGCTGGTCCGGCAGTCGGCCGACGCGGCGCAGACCCTGAGGCAGACCTGGGACAGGGTCTTGCCCGTGCTGTCGGTGTTCCTGAAGCACGCCTCGCCCGCCTTGCACGTCTTGGTGCTGCAGTCACGGCTGCAGTACCCGCCAGTCATGGTGAACTCCTTGCCCGCGTCGGTCAGCTTGTCCAGGCACAGACCCCCGGTGCACTCGATGTCGACCTTGCAGGCGTTGCCGGTCGGCTCGAGGGCGCCCAGGTCGCGGCCCTGATCCATGTAGCCGTCCGGCGGGGTGCCGCCGCAGACCTTCACCGTCGTGTGCTTCTTGGCCAGATCGTCGTAGCCGGTCTGGCACGCCTTCTCGCAGTTCGCACTGGACGACGCCGACTTCCAGCACGACGAGCCGGCCTCGAACAGCTTCAGCTCCTCGTCGAACTTGTCCGGATCTACCGCCTTGAAGCAGGTCAGGTAGCGATCACAGGCCGCAGACGGCGTCAGCCCCCCGTCCGAGGAGGGAGCATCCACTCCGATGTCAGCCCCGCCGCCGTCGTTGGCACATCCGGGGAGAACCGAGACCGCCACAAGTAGTATCCACCAGTTTCTCATCTCGACAGCCCATTGTCCTGTTGTGCGCAGGGGCATGTTATCAGCGGACGGGGTGCGCCGCCAGTCAAGCCATGGGTAGAGATGGTAGAGAACTCCGGCGGCGGCGAGGTGTCGAACAGGCATGGAAACCAGCATCTGGGCCTGGATCGGGCTGACCGTCGGTCCTGTGGTGGGGCTCGGCGTCTTGCTGCTGGTGGCCGCCCTGCGGCGTCGATGTCGCGGTCGCCGGGTTCGCCAGGCAATGGGCAAGATCACGAGGCTCGAGGCCGCCCCTTCCGAGAGCTTCGGCGTGTTGCGTGGCAGGTTGCGTCGCCCCGGGGGCGGCGACGGGGTAGCGGTGGCCTCCGTCGTCACGGGCCACGGGTTCCACGGCCCGGCGTCGGCGTGCTGCACGGGCCTGGAGCTCGAGACTCAGGGAGAGCGGGTGCGGCTCGAGGGCGCCGCCGAGGTGATCCTGGGCTCGCGGGAGACCAGCGCGTCCAGCATGCTGTACCGCACCGACGAAACCAGCTACCGCCGGGTCGCGGACAGGTTCCCCGACCTGGTGCAGTCACTGGTCACGCCGCGCGCGGCCCTCAAGCTGGTGGAGCTGGACGACGAGGTGGTGCTGGCGGGACGGCTCGAGCGGGTGGGGCATCCAGACAGCCAGGCTGGCTACCGTCAGAGCGCACACCGCTGGGTGCTGAACGGCGGCCGAGGACCCGCGATCGTGGCCGCAGTACGGCCGAGCCGACCGCGGCTGTCCTGCTACGCCCTCCTGCTGGGGCTGGGGGCCCTCGTTCCCCTCACCCTGCTCTGGCTCTGGGCCAGCCAGGTCGACCGCGGGCCGTGGTGCCTGATGATCGCGGACGACTCGGTCTGCATCCGCGTCAAGTGCTGAGCGTCACGGGCTGGCGGCGCCCGGAGATCAGGGCGCAGCACAGCCCCCCGGCCCAGTGTACCATTACGTCAGATGACTGTTGCGATTGGCGACTCGACTGTCCGGCTGGCGCTCGCCTGTGCGCTCGCCGTCCTGCTATCCTGCTCGCATCGCGCCGTGGTCTCCGGTGCCGATGGCGGCTCCGTCGGAGGTGACCTGACCCTCGACCGCTCGCCGGCGGACACAGCCGACGATGCCGATGCCGGCGGCTGCACGCCGGGACCGAGGATGGTCTATGTCCTGGACCACGACAGGAAGCTCTACTCGTTCGATCCGAGCCAGCCGACCAGCGCCAGCGCCTTCACCCTGCGGGGCACGCTGAGCTGCCCCCTGCCGGGCCTGCCGCACTCGATGGCCGTGCGCCAGGATGGCCGGGCCTACGTGCTCTACGTCACCTCCGACGGTCCCGGGCCGTGGTCCTGCGCCGGGCTCGCGCGGGTCGAGATCGACTCCCTCTCGTGCGAGGCAGTCCCGGCCTTCGCCTGCGGCTCGGGCGGCTTCGACACCTTCGGCATGGGCTACGCGCTGGCTGGCCCGAGCGGAGAGGAGACGCTCTACATCGGCAACGCCGACCATCCCCTCCTCGGCTCGCTGGACCCCGAGGTGGGCAAGGTCGCGCCGATCGGCCCCCTGCCCTCGGAGGCGCCGGAGCTGACCGGCAACTCAAAGGGCGAGCTGTGGGGCTTCTTCCCCCGCACCGTCCCCACCAGGGTGCACCGCCTCGATCCCACAAGCGGCAAGTCGCTGGTGGCCTTCACCCTCTCCCCCTTCACCCAGGCCTGGGCCGGGGCCTACGCCTTCGCCGCCTGGGGCGGCGCGTTCTACATCTTCTACGGCTACAGCAACTCCTCGACCACCAACGTCTACCAGCTGACAGCCGATGGCCAGTTGACGCTGCTCTTCGCCGACACCGGCCTCACCATCGTTGGAGCCGGCGTCTCGCCCTGTGGGGGCTGACGGTCACTTCGGGAAGCAACAGCAGCGGTAGCGACGTTCGTCGTCTGTCCAGGCGACCGGGCTCCCATCAGTCAAGGTCCCGGCGCAGGTCTGCTGGCCGACCTCCATCGTGACCGTGGGATTCTCGCACTGCGACAGCTCTTTCCACGACTCGCCGCCGCCGCCGTACGCCTTGTAGCGGCCGCGGGCGGTCTTGCACTGCTCGTGTGGCTCACAGTCTCCCGTGGCCTGCTTCTCCTTGTCGCAGCACCTCTGACCGACGGAGTCGCAGTATTTCTCACAGTTCGTGATGTCAACGCTGCCACCAACACAGTCGGACCACCCGCGGTCACAGTAGCCAGTACTACTTGATCCTCCTGGATCACCACATCCATAGATCGAATCCTTGCATGGTGGGAGGATCCACTCGCCATTGAAGCAGACGTGACCACTGTGGTTCGGGTGGCACTCGCCCTCGTGGGAATTGTCACACGGCTCGTCTCCAGGGCCCAGCGGGAGCACCAGATGACAGGCGCCCGGGCCGATCGCGAGCAGGAACAGAAGACGCCAGTGCTGAACAGCTGCCATCATCCCATCCAGGGTCCAGAGTACCTACAGGCCCGAGGACGCCAGCCTCGTGCGCTCTACACCACGCTACGAACCGACTGTCCCTGGTCCACCGTCTCGACCGTCTTGATCTCGAAAGCGGGCGGATCGAGGATCACCTTCTTCACCGCGCAAATGTCGGCAGCCCGTGCCAGGGCGGGGCGGTACTTCTCGGGGAAGCTCGGCGGCACGTGGATCTCGATACGCACGCCGGCCAGCCGGCGACCCTCGAACTCCATCTTCTGGGTCAGGTAGATCTCGTCCGTGGCCAGGTTCCTGGCCTGGCAGAAGCCCAGCACGTAGATCCCGGCGCAGGTGCCGATCGAGGCCAGGAAATGGACGAACGGCTCGGGGGCGCTGCCATCGCCGCCGCCCTCCTTGCTCTGGTCGGTTTGCACCACCTGACCCATCAGCTCTGCATCCACTCGTTTCCCCCCCGGAAAGGTGATCGTCATCTCCATCGTTGGCTCCGTTTATCTCCACCCGAATCGGTGTCTGTTCTTGGCTCCATAGTTCCATAGTACAGAGCCCTCAACCGCTCGCGGGTTGCACACCGCCGCCTGTATACATACACCAGATCACATGGACCGCTCCCGGGCAGACAGGCTACCATTAATAACTGAGGATGAAAGTGAGATGAGCTGGTCGAGGGTCACGGCGCTGGCGTTGCTTTGTCTGGCCGGCTGTCCAGGAGGAAACGAGGGAGATCTGTGCGCCAGCGTGACATGCGCCCCGGGACGCACCTGTGTGGCGGGCGAGTGTCAGCCGGACACGCCGAGCTGCGGCGGTGTGACCTGCCCGGCGAATGCGCTCTGCTGCGGCGGGGCCTGCACGCTGCCCACCGATGCCGGCACCTGTCCGGCAGTACCCGCCGGCTGCGGCGACGGCCAGTGTACCAGCAGCGAGTCCTGTCAGAGCTGCCCCGCCGACTGCGGCGCCTGTCCGGCGACCTGCGGCAACAGCCTGTGTGACGCGGGTGAGAACTGCACCAGCTGTCCGGCCGACTGTGGCGCCTGCCCGCCGCTGTGCGGCGACGGGCAGTGCAACGGCACCGAGGACTGCAGCAGCTGCGCGATCGACTGCGGCGCCTGCCCAACAGTCTGCGGCGACTCCACGTGCGACAGCGCCGAGACCTGCGAGAGCTGTCCCGCCGACTGCGGCCAGTGCCCGACGACCTGCGGCAACAGCCAGTGCGACAGCGGCGAGACCTGCAAGAACTGTCCCTCCGACTGCGGTGCGTGCCCGGCGGTCTGCGGCGACGCAAAGTGCGAGGCCACCGAGGACTGCAACAGCTGCCCCTCCGACTGCGGCGCCTGCCCGGCGGTCTGCGGCGACTCCACGTGCGACGCCACCGAGACCTGCAACAGCTGCCCCGCCGACTGCGGCGTTTGCCCGCCGACATGCGGCGACGGGCAGTGCAACGGCACGGAGACCTGTCTGACCTGTTCCGGCGACTGCGGCCAGTGCCAGTGCCAGCCCGGTCAGATCGAGACGACCCAGACCGGCTGCCAGCCGTGCCAGCAGACCAAGCGCACCTGCGAGGCCGACGGATCCTGGGGCTCCTGGAGCGGCTGCGTCGATCTCTGCACCTCGAGCCAGGTCTGCTACAACAACCAGTGCCTGGCCTGCACGCCCGGCGACCAACAGACCCAGACCTGTCCCTGCGGCAACCAGACCCGCACCTGCAGCTCCACTGGTGCCTGGAGCAACTGGAGCAGCTGCGTCCTCACCTGCTCATCGGCCTACATCTGCCTCTCCAACAGTCGCTGCGGCAAGTACTACACCGCCTACTCCAGCGCCGGTGGGCCAGACTGCGGCAAGAGCTGGAACGGCAGCTACTACAACTACTTCTACTGCCAGCCCGGGGACTACTGCGAGAGCTCGAGCCAGATGAAGTGTCGGACCTACGAGCAGACCCTGCCCGGCGACATCTACCACGCCTACAAGAGCGGGGGCGGCCCCGAGTGCGGCAAAGAGTGGAACGGAAGCTACTACGTCTACTACTACTGCAAGGGCGGCGATTACTGCTCCTCCTCGTCGAGCAAGCAGTGCAAGGTGACGGGCATGGCCTGCGCCGCGATCTATACCTCCTACAAGAGCGCCGGTGGGCCGGAGTGCGGCAAGGACTGGAACGGAAGCTACTACGTCTACTACTACTGCAAGGGCGGCGACTACTGCTCCTCCTCGTCGAGCAAGCAGTGCAAGATCGCGACGACCTGCCCACCGGGGACCCTGTACCACGCCTACAAGAGCGCCGGTGGGCCGGAGTGCGGCAAGGACTGGAACGGAAGCTACTACGTCTACTACTACTGCAAGCCCCTGGACACCTGCCAGTCGTCGGCGTCGAAGCTGTGCAAGATGTAGGAGCTACTCGATCAGCTCGCGGTAGTGCTTGAGGAAGTTGGTGAATGTGCTCCTCAGCGCGAGGCGCACGACCTACCCGCCAGTAGACCCTGGCGCGGCGGCGGCATGACCAACGGGGCCTCACGGCCCAGGGTTCACTGACGGGCCAGCTTGACCGCCAGCCGTCGCAGCCCCCCCAGCAGCTGGCCCTGGCCGCAGCCGGTGTCCACCGAGCCCGCCCGCTCCGATGTCTCGCTGCGAAGATCGTAGAGCATGCCGGAGACGACGCAGCGACCCTCAACCCGGTCGACCCGGCTGGCCAGGCTCTTCTGGGCAGCCAGCTCGCGCCCCAACTCGATCTGGCACTGCTGGTCGACGCAGTCGCGGTAGCTCTTGGTCTTCTCCTGCACCAGGCGCCGGCGCACCTGGCTGCGGGGGATGACCTTGAACCGACCCGTCGCGGTCAGCTCGGTGGCGAGGTGATCGGTCAGCCGGTCCACGACCTCGTGGGACAGCCCGGCGGCTCGCCCCTCGATGTCGAACACCGCGACGACCACGGGGCGCGCAGACGGCGAGGGGCGCGAGGCGGCGACGATCGCGGTCCGGCCGGGCGGGTGGGCGGAGCGCACAATTGTCGGCGTGCGCCGCGGCTCACGGGCCAGGGCCAGGCTCAGCGCCTGCCGGGCTCTCCTGCTCGCCCGGCGCACCCGACGCCCCCGGTCACGCTCGCTGGCCCGCGCCAGGGCCCGCATCACCTGCGGCGTCGGCCTGCCGATGGCCACCAGCGCCGGCGGCACCTCGCGCCGCACGTCGTCCTCGCCGTCGCCCTCCAGCACGCGCACCAGCGCCGGCACCACCTCCGCGGCCGAGGGCCCGATCCTGCGCAGGGCAATCACCGCCGCCTTTCGCATGTGATCGTCGTCGTGACCCAGCATGCCGGCCAGCGCTGGCACCGCGCTGGCGGCTGGCGGGCCGATCTCCCCCAGCGCCCAGGCCGCCGCCTGACTGCCGCTCCGGAGCTCGTCGACCAGCGCCGGCACCGCCGGGGCGCCGATGCTGCGCAGCGCCTGGCCGGCGCCGGTAACGGAGTCGGGATCTCCCGAGCGGAGTGCCTGCACCAGCTTCGGCACTGCTGCCGCCTTGCGCGTCTCCTGCTCGGTGGCCATTCCGTGGCGCTGGTACCACGGCACCGAGCTGCACCCGAGCGGGAAGGCCAGCAGCGTGAGGAGGACAAGGTGGTGGGCCATTGCGTCATGGTAGCACGATGCATGATCCGACGAATCGACAAGCGCCTCGCGGTGAGCGGCGTGGAGTCGCTGGAGCAGATCGAGATCGATGTCGGCGCCTTGGTCTGTCAAGCCGTAGACATGACCGACGGCCTTCGCTGGTGTAGAGTTCGATCCAGATCGGGAAGATCCACCATCCTGAATCGTAGGAGGACGGGCATGCGCCGACTGATTCCCTTTGTGCTGGCAGGGTGCATTCTCCAGGCAGGCTGCCCCGCGTCAGAACAGGACTGTCCGAACTGTCTGGGGTGCTGCGCCGACGGCGTGTGTCAGCCGGGCAACACCAGCACCGCCTGCGGCGCCAACGGCGCCGCCTGCTCGGCCTGTCCTGCCGGCTCGGCCTGCGTCGCCGGCCAGTGCAAGCCCTGCGACAGCACCACCTGCGCACAGGGATGCTGCACCCCCGATGGCAGGTGCCTGTCGGTGATGGAGCAGTCCGACGTCGCCTGCGGCGGCGGCGGCGGCCAGTGTCGGTCCTGCGGGAGCGCGAAGTGCATCAACGGACAGTGCCAGCAGGTGAGCTGTGGTCCGAGCAGCTGCGGTGAGGGCTGCTGCGACGACCAGGGTGAGTGTCTCCCGTTCTACCGGCAGAGCGCGACTCTTTGTGGCGCCGGCGGTGCAGCCTGCGCCTCGTGTGGGCCCGCCGAGTGCGTCGAGGGGCAGTGTCAGGGGGCAGCCTGCGGAGCGGGCAACTGCCCGCAGGGCTGCTGCACGCAGGAGGAGTGCCTCGCCTTCGCCCAGCAGGACGGCACGAAGTGCGGCAAGGGGGGCAACGCCTGCGGCCCGTGCGACGTGGGTCAGTGCGTCGACGGCCAATGTCAGAGCGCGGGATGCAACCCAACCAACTGTCAAGGCTGCTGCACGTCCCAGGGACAGTGCCTGCCCCTGGCTCAGCAGAGCCCGACGAGCTGCGGCGTCGGAGGTGACGCCTGTGTGGCCTGCCAGCCGGGACAGCCGTGCGAGAACGGACTGTGCAAGGCGGTCTGCACCCCCGCCACCTGCGCCCAGGGCTGTTGCAGCCCGCAGCAGCAGTGCCTGCCCTTCGCCCAGCAGTCCGACGGAGCCTGCGGGCTCAACGCCGGCCCCTGTCAGCCCTGCGGCGGCGGCAACACCTGCACCAACGGCAAGTGCGTCAAGTCGTGGAAGGTGCTCGTGCTCTCGGCCGCGGTCTCGGACCGGCCGGGCGGATGGGACGGCAGCACCAGCATCAGCGGGCCCGAGCCGGACCCCTTCGTCGTGGTCCAGGTCAACGCCACCGGCAAGAGCGGAAAGACCAACTTCATCGACGACACGTTCATCCCGGTCTTCAATCAGCAGGTGCTGGTGGAGACGGAGGCGATGCTGGCCTTCGGCGTCACCTGCGAGGTGAAGGAGGATGACGGCTTCCTCCCCTCCGAGTCGATGGGCATCTGCGCCGTCCCATCGATCTCGCCGGCGGTGCTGCAGTCGGGCAAGATGGTGATCAAGCCCTGCAGCGGCAACGTGATCGAGGTCGTGCTCGGATTCACCCCCT
>Ga0180009_10008147_pt1 | contig 10472 bp, 10 predicted proteins | sample OS_PC_MetaG_FD_123537 | JGI IMG/M metagenome (GOLD analysis project Ga0180009, IMG submission 123537) | Groundwater microbial communities from the Aspo Hard Rock Laboratory (HRL) deep subsurface site, Sweden - OS_PC_MetaG | ecosystem: Environmental > Aquatic > Deep subsurface > Groundwater... | reverse complement strand
GGTGGTCTGTGTCATTCCGTCCCGGTAGATTTCGTGAACGAAGTTCCTTAACTCACCGGGGTTGTTTGACTTGAAGGTCCTTACGCGCAGGTCACGGCCTCCCATGGTCATCTTCTCCTTACCACTGAAGACCACGATCTGCACCTGGTCGATCGGACGCACGATTTTCAGCAACTCGTCCACTCCGGCGAGCAGCGGCTTGACGGCGCTGCGATGGCTCATGGAATCGGAGTTATCAAGGACCATGACGATATTGCGCGGCACATCCAGGCTATTCGCAATCAATTGAGCCGAGATGATTCTTGCGGTCCTCCCGCTAGCTGTAACGACAAAGTCGTCTTTTGTCATACCGATTATAGGTCTATTTGCAGCATCACTGACAGAGAGCTGAACCATGCCATCGTTGAGCTGCCGTTCCAAGGTCACTATAGCTCCAGGTTTGCCTGCCCTCACCTGCAACTCTGATTCACCGGCCGCGAAAGCCTGGCTGACAAGCAGCAGGCCTATCAACAGAATAAACAACCATCTGGTTCGTCTTCCAACGTTATGCCATATCCGGTCTGCAAACCGAAGGCGGATACTGCCAACAACGATCGATTCAGTATGAATAGTTTTTAAGTCTGTCATAATTTATTTCTCCTTATGTAATTTTCTTATTTGGTGGTAATAATTTTCCGAATTTTCCCCGTGCATTGGCATTGGTCTGTTCACGATATCCGCCAAAGCCACGTCAAACGTTTGCCGGTTTATCAGCATATATTCTTTAATGATCTCCTCCCGATATTTTTTATATGATGAAAAAACTTATTCCCGGCAGCAGGAGTGATGAAGGCGGATGGGGACTTCCCATTTCAGATCTTCCGCTTAGTGCTGCTTAGGGACCTAAAAATGCAACCATCAGTACCGTTAGCGCCACCTTCCTGAGCTTTACGGCTATCTTTTCACCGGTGCCTTCGGCTTCCAACTTATGTAGTGCAGCCGTCTTGTTAAGTTCACCCTGTCTTACTAATTTATTTTTTTTGATTTTCCCGATATCCACATTCTTAACATAGTGAATTATATTCGACCAAATCGCATGAAACCCATATCCGCCATAGACCATTTCTCTGATGGCTTCATCTTTTGACCATCCTTGTTCCACAATTCGATACATCGCACTCATAACTCCTGTTCGGTCTGCTCCGTGTTGGCAGTGGATAAGAAACGGTCCACTTTCTTTCTTCCTAATAATCCTTAAAACTCGAATGACGTCCTCGTCTTCGATATGCCAGGTTTTGACGCTTAACTCTTCGTCCAATAACCCTGTGCCTCTTATTTCATCAGTGTCAGAATGGAAGGCACGAAGGTTTATTATAGTTTTTATGCCTAATTTTTTTAAATTTTTCATACCCTGCTTTGTCGGCTGCGCACTTCTGTATAGGTTATCGTTTATTTTATATAAATTACCGACTCCCGACAATTGTACAGGAACTGCCCATTCCGAAGGCCGATCCAACTCCCCTGCTAAAGCAGGTGCACAAATAATAAAAATAATAAGCAGAAGTGTTAATATCCTTTTTATCATAGTCCTTATTTCAGGCACTTACAGTCCTTTTGGATTTCATTAAAAATCACTCCGCTAGCGTATCAAGCACCTTCAGGGAAATATTGGCAAGCAGCGGAGATATTAACCCTCCCTGCTGAGTTGTCGTTTCTATCCCTATTTCTACTTAAAGGCATGAACGGCATCATTCACAGCTTTCGTCAGCTTGCCCTTCGTATCGTGAAACGCTTCTTTCCCCAGCTCAGTCAACTCATTTACCTTATCCTCCATTTCTCCGGCCTTCTCCTTCGAGGAGGACTCGAGGTGCTTCAACTGCTTGACCGCCGCTTCATAGGCATTGCCACTCTTTTTCAGCGTCGCCTCGTATTCCTTTTTGACCTTTGTAACCAATTTATCCGCTTTTCTGTTAATATCCTCCCGTGTCTCCCGGCCGCTTTTCGGCGCATAGAGGATGCCGATCGCAGCGCCAATGAGCCCCCCAAGAAAAATACCTTTTATAAAACCTTCGATCTGATTTGACATGATTTTACCTCCCCATTTTACCTATTCTCTTTTTCTCTTTTAAGATATCCGCTGACTTTACATCTTCTCTTCACCTTTCGGATTTGCTCGTCAACAACACTACTACAACTCATATCAAAAACAACGTAATAGTATGATTCACATACAAGGATAGCTTTGAATATCTCCCATTACCCATGCCAGACCATTTAACCAGGGGTTATGCAAAGGTCTCACATTGTGATGGAACTTTGGGAGAGGCCGATATCACGGCGGCTTATATCCTGGCATATCTTTTTGTCAGGGCTACTATTTCTTGATGTCTTCTACTGCCTTATCGATTTTCTTGCCGGCGCGTTCCACCGGGCCCTCTTGGCAGCCCAATAGACAAACAATCAGGGCGATTGTCGTCAACACAGCAAAGATACTCTTACCATTTTTCATCATTTTTTAATCTCCTTTTACGAATGGATGAACATACCTTAAATCTTACTCATAGGATTGTGCAGTGATTCACAATCCTACAAGAGAAGAGCCTCAATTTGAACTTGGTAGATGATAAGGGGCAAGGTCACCTAAACCATGTGTGCCGACTTTTCTCAGCTTCCCCCGTCATCTTTCTGGCTTGGGTTACGATAGACTGTATCTTTTCTCCTAATTCGGGGTTCGTTTTATTAAGATTTTTCATATTCTCACTAAATTACATCTCCAAGACCCGGATGCTCGCTGCCATTGCCCGTGGCATTTATAAAATGTATAATCAGACTAATAATTACTACACATATTCCTAATAAGAAACTAAACAAAAAGATCAACCACATCTACATCTCCTTTAAATTATGATAAGATTTTGCTTTTGCATTAAAATATTTTGAGAAGTGACCCCTACTTTCGTCTCCTCCAATAATAACCGCCACCCCCGCCGAACAATAGGATCAACAATACGATGACGGTGATGAGCGTTGTAGAACTCATGGCATTTTCCTCCCTTTACTTTGCAGTGATCATACAGTCTCTACTTCCTCAAAACATTTTTGACCTGACCGATCTTTTCCTGAACTTTGCCGGCTATCTTCTCACCGGCGCCTTCGGCTTCTAACTCTGGATTATCATTTAGTTCCCGGGCTATCTCCTTAGCCGCCCAGATTACCTCAGATTGAACGAAAGGCAACCGACCCGAAGCAACCCCGTTAGTGATGAAAAAAGAAAGGTGGAAAAAAGATACTGATGCCCGGCGGTGGGGGCGGCACAAAAATGACCGGCGGTGGAAGCGGCGCGTAGATGACCGGCGGCGAAACATAAACTCGTTTCTTGTAGCCATTACGCCGATATACACGCCTGCCATGCACATAGCGATCATTGTCATTCCCGCGTCCTCTTTGATCGTAACGGCCGTTGTCATGTTTTTCCGTACGTCTATTGTCATTTTTGCTGAGGGCAGGCGTCACGTCTATACTGCCTACCATTGCGGTTAAAGCAATCCCCAGCATAATCTTGTCAAATATGGATCTAAAATTCCATATACTTGATGTTTTCATAAAGTCACTCCATTCTTGGATCGATTCCAATCGCCTGTTTGGCGTCAATCTTTAATTGTACAAGATTACAATTTATTTCCTCCCGGACTTTCCATATTTTCCTGTCCGGAATGTCGTATCGGTAATATTCTTCTGTTCATCCGTCAGGCTGGCATAGAACGCCTCAAATGGCGGGATGAGCTTCATCATTTGATCTAAATGGGCTTCGGTAATTTGACTGTGGAATTTCATATGCTCGACAGCGTTCATAGGCTTAGTGTTTTCAGCCCTGTCCCTGTTAAGGGCATCCATCTCTTTCGCGTTTTCCCGCATCACCTGGGTAAGGTTATTCCATAATTCTTTCTGGGCCCCGGTAATCTTTAGCGTGCCTTGAAGCTCTTTAATCTGGTTCTCAGTATAGTCGACAGCAGAGGTTCTTACAAATTCCGTCGATTTCTTTTTGCCTGCAATGGTCATCCGGTTATTTACGCGCTTCACACCGTTTATGTCGTTGACGAGTTTGGTAACCAGGGCCTTTTCGGCAGCGTTATCGGCCTTGCCATATAACGTAACCACACCCGCGGTCGTCTCGGCTTTGGTGTTTTGGGCACTGGTCGAGCGATGGAACAGCAACGACATCTTGACTTGGCCGGTGATGGATGCGTCATCCATCGATTCGCTCACATCATTCATCTTTTCACCCATCGTTGTTTGGCCTGGCTTCATTGCGGCAGTTAACACTGTCATCTCATTTTTTACCGTTTTGACGCCATCCACATCCCTGGCGTATTCGGTCGTCAGCTGCTTTTGCGCCTTGCTTGATGCTTCGCCGCGCAAGGTGACGATTCCATTGTTGACCTGAACCTTGGTATTGATGCCGTTCACGTTCCGATGGTACAAGAGAGTGGCTTTCACTTTCTCACCGACCCACGCATCCGAGTTTGGGGTGGGAGACGCACCTTTGACCTCCAGCCTGTTGTCCACGCTTTTGACCCCGGGCAGTCCCGCTACGGTCTCCCTGGCCAATCCTTTGCGGGATTCTTCTAAGACGATCCCGGTCAAGGTGACGGCGCCATCTTTGGACTGGATTTTGATATCATCATCTTTGAGGTAGGTCTTGAACACATAAGACTGCTTTGCGGATGATTCGATGCGGTCATCCGTCTCGGATGCGAACAGACGGTCGTTGATTAAAAACAAAGAGGCCGCAATTACTATCAGCGCTAAGCGATACATTGTTTTTTTCATGGTACTTTTTCCTTTTTTTGGAATATTGTTTTTGTAGTCCCCAGAATACTTTCTCCGGGCAATTTATTTATCCACTGCTTTTTATAATTCAATTGTTGTGCCAGGTTTCCAACACTCAGGGTCACATCACCCATGATTCTGATTTTTAAGAATAATCAGTTTAAAAAACATTTACGGAGCTGTCATTAACAGCCACATAAAAAGGGTCATATTTAACCGGTGGTCATATATGACCCTTTTCCCGGTTTCTTTGGTTTTATGGGTGGCAAAAGATAGGGGCAGATTGAAAGTTATAACCGATGTTTTCCTAGCGACTGCATCGTAATTGCTTTTGAGAAAACCATCTGGTTACAATTGAAGCTCCCCGCAGTAATCCGCTTAAGGCGGACTGAGGCGGATTCGACCGTAGGGAAGTCTATTAAAAATTCGCTCGCTGTTTCGGTTCAGAGCGGCGCCGACGAGGAAAAAACTTGAATGTGCGGAGATGTTTGATTCCCGGGGGATCGATAAAAGAGATACAGGCAGAAACGATTTAAGGCTTCGTGAGCATATCCCCTCTGGAGCTGTCCGGGTTTAATGGGCAGATCTGCTGCCGTTGCCAGGAAAAAGGAAAAAATTCCGGCGGTACGCATCAGTCCAATATTGGTAATAAGCGGGAAACTTTCCATATATTGTCGTATTATCGATGTATTAACGGTATTGATTGTTACCATGGAAATCAAGAAATAATTTACACAAGATCCCAAAATAAAGCTTATAGTTTCAAGCTCCACCCCCTGAGCCCTTCAATGATGTTTTATGTTTCATTTGCTCAAAGGCAAGTTTAAATAATGAGAGCGTTCTTTAATTTACAGGATATCTAAGAAACTTCAGAAGTAAAGGATGTACTGCAAGACCCTTTAAAAGGCTAACTTTCTAATATCTTTAATTAATTGGATAATGAAATTTATTATTTTCTAATTGACAGGGCGGAAAGAGAATGGCCCCAAGTCTTCTTTGTTGAGTTGTTGGGGCCTAACCCGGGAAAGTATAGAAACGCATAATTTCATGGACGCCCGCTGCCCCCCGTTGACGATCGGATCTGCTTGCGACGTAAAGCTTCCGTGCGATATGCCTGCAGAGGACACGTGGCTTTTGATCCCTCATTTCTCCCGTTTTACTTATACTTTGATGAACATCCCCGACTCGCACAGGCTGAAATAACTCCAAGTGATGGGGGCAAGATTTCCCGATAATATATTACCGGATATTTTTCAAGTTTAATTGTTTAATACGTCCCCTATATGGACCCGGTTTTCAGCTATGTTCCAATTCGCAATCGTTTCAATCCACGCGCCCACGCGGGGCGCGACTATATCTCTCCATGCCGCTCATGATTATATTATGTTTCAATCCACGCGCCCACGCGGGGCGCGACGCCAAGTTTGGGGGAAGGAATGGGGCGGAGGGCCGTTTCAATCCACGCGCCCACGCGGGGCGCGACCTCCTTGAATGCCTCCATGCTTGCGAAACAATGCGTTTCAATCCACGCGCCCACGCGGGGCGCGACAAGCAAAAGCTGGCTTACCCTCTGCCGGTTCATTTGTTTCAATCCACGCGCCCACGCGGGGCGCGACCTAACGATCACGCTGCAGGGCGTGCAAATCCCATGTTTCAATCCACGCGCCCACGCGGGGCGCGACTAAGGTTTCCGGATTCTCGATAACCTGTTCGCTGGTTTCAATCCACGCGCCCACGCGGGGCGCGACGCCAATCAGTTTGGCGGAGCATGGCGCATCAGAGTGTTTCAATCCACGCGCCCACGCGGGGCGCGACAAATACTCGATGTATGAATGGGAGTGTTAAAAGTGTTTCAATCCACGCGCCCACGCGGGGCGCGACCCCAGAGCTTAAAGAGTGTTTGGGCCAAGTTTTTGTTTCAATCCACGCGCCCACGCGGGGCGCGACGGGCACGGCGTGAAACTGCCCGAAAGGGGATTTATGGTTTCAATCCACGCGCCCACGCGGGGCGCGACATTAGTGTCCTGGGTAACGAGGCGATCGTAACATCGTTTCAATCCACGCGCCCACGCGGGGCGCGACGTTTTTGTTGCCGCGATTCTCTCGCCGCCGTCGTGTTTCAATCCACGCGCCCACGCGGGGCGCGACGTGAGCCGGTGTGTGAGGATTGTTGTGTTAAAATGTTTCAATCCACGCGCCCACGCGGGGCGCGACTTTCGATTCCGCTCTTGATGCCTGCTTCTTCGGTGTTTCAATCCACGCGCCCACGCGGGGCGCGACTCAGTGATCTACGGTGTCGCAGACTACACAAAAGTTTCAATCCACGCGCCCACGCGGGGCGCGACAGATGTCGTTTACGGCAGTTGTCTTTTCATTTACGTTTCAATCCACGCGCCCACGCGGGGCGCGACAACCGACTTTGATGATATCCGATTTACCAAAGCGTTTCAATCCACGCGCCCACGCGGGGCGCGACACCCTCTATGATAACGGACGTGATCACCTTGATTGTTTCAATCCACGCGCCCACGCGGGGCGCGACATGCGGCCCGGCCTTCTATGATCAGAAACACTGCGGTTTCAATCCACGCGCCCACGCGGGGCGCGACCAGGTTTTTCCACTGCTTGCCGTACACCAATCCAGTTTCAATCCACGCGCCCACGCGGGGCGCGACAAAGGCTAAAGAGAAAATGAGAAGCCCGTGTCATGTTTCAATCCACGCGCCCACGCGGGGCGCGACCTCGAATGAAATGCACGCATCGATTAAAGCATTCGACGTTTCAATCCACGCGCCCACGCGGGGCGCGACATTCCCGGCCTTACTCTTAAACGGCTTTACATCGTTTCAATCCACGCGCCCACGCGGGGCGCGACGATTTGAAACAGGGATAAAAGATGTATAATATTGTTTCAATCCACGCGCCCACGCGGGGCGCGACATTATCCTTGGGAAGGATTGTTTCAGAAAGTTTTGTTTCAATCCACGCGCCCACGCGGGGCGCGACTTTTTATCATATTCATTCTCCTTTCATATTATTTGTTTCAATCCACGCGCCCACGCGGGGCGCGACGCCGCCGGCTTAAAGTTCATGATCAGCAATTCAGTTTCAATCCACGCGCCCACGCGGGGCGCGACGGCCGGGAAGCCAGGGAATTGACGGGGCAACATCGTTTCAATCCACGCGCCCACGCGGGGCGCGACGCGGGACGGTTCGGCGTCAACCATGAAAACATCCTGTTTCAATCCACGCGCCCACGCGGGGCGCGACAAAGAAAAATCGAGGAAAGGGGTAATTATGAAGTTTCAATCCACGCGCCCACGCGGGGCGCGACAACGTCATTGTCTCTGATCCGCCTCCGGTAACCGGTTTCAATCCACGCGCCCACGCGGGGCGCGACGTCGAGGATACAGATAAACCTGGAAGTCGAAATGGTTTCAATCCACGCGCCCACGCGGGGCGCGACCAGCAGTTATCGTAATTGTCGCGCTTGCCGTATATGTTTCAATCCACGCGCCCACGCGGGGCGCGACGCTTTATATGTGTTTTAAAATTGCATACCAAACCAGTTTCAATCCACGCGCCCACGCGGGGCGCGACAGCATTAAATGTTGCTTGTGTTACAGCATCCGCAGTTTCAATCCACGCGCCCACGCGGGGCGCGACATGTTGTTGATACTGGGTTTATTGTTGTTGACATGTTTCAATCCACGCGCCCACGCGGGGCGCGACATGAAGTCGCGGAATCAAACATATCAATTTCGTCGTTTCAATCCACGCGCCCACGCGGGGCGCGACATCATCTGAAGTTCCCCATGTAATACGCAAATCGTTTCAATCCACGCGCCCACGCGGGGCGCGACGTATTAATCTCCGTTGTTTCACTTTGTAAATCAGTTTCAATCCACGCGCCCACGCGGGGCGCGACAAATCATCAAACTTCGTTCCCTTGGGGATCTTTGTTTCAATCCACGCGCCCACGCGGGGCGCGACAAAAACTGATCAACTGAATACCCAGAAGGAAGCGTTTCAATCCACGCGCCCACGCGGGGCGCGACTGAGAAGCCACAAGACCAGAGATCGAAGGTTGAGTTTCAATCCACGCGCCCACGCGGGGCGCGACCGGAGTTTCCCATGTTCCATTACCAACTGCATCGGTTTCAATCCACGCGCCCACGCGGGGCGCGACACCATCGCCTGTTCCGTCAGCTCCTCTCGGATGTTTCAATCCACGCGCCCACGCGGGGCGCGACAAGATAAGCCGCTTCCGCTTCCCGGCGCAATTCAGTTTCAATCCACGCGCCCACGCGGGGCGCGACAGCCTACTCTATTGCTGCCGGATTACTTTTGAGCGTTTCAATCCACGCGCCCACGCGGGGCGCGACATCGCAAATTGCCTGATATGCCTGGCCGAGATCGGTTTCAATCCACGCGCCCACGCGGGGCGCGACGTGGCAGCTTGAGTTGTAACTGTGGCAACTTAAAGTTTCAATCCACGCGCCCACGCGGGGCGCGACGGCAATGAAGAAAATACCGGGACATATAATATTGTTTCAATCCACGCGCCCACGCGGGGCGCGACCTGAGCCGTTTGGGTTATGTGTTAGGTCAATTTGTTTCAATCCACGCGCCCACGCGGGGCGCGACTTTTAACAAGGGTGATGAACTCTTCAAGAGAAGAGTTTCAATCCACGCGCCCACGCGGGGCGCGACCCAGATGCTACGAATATTATCTCGGTGGCAATTCGTTTCAATCCACGCGCCCACGCGGGGCGCGACCAGGCCAACCAGATAACGATGCCGGGCAAGTGTTGTTTCAATCCACGCGCCCACGCGGGGCGCGACTTTATCTCTGTATCGTTGAATCATACGCTTCGCTGTTTCAATCCACGCGCCCACGCGGGGCGCGACGTGAGGTATTGTCCCCATGTTGGTATATAAACACCGTTTCAATCCACGCGCCCACGCGGGGCGCGACTTACCAGGCCATTTTCGGCAGCTTCATAATCGCTGTTTCAATCCACGCGCCCACGCGGGGCGCGACATGAACCTGGCGTCGCTCCTCGCAGAATTCGCAGTTTCAATCCACGCGCCCACGCGGGGCGCGACTGATATGCCTGGCCGAGATCGGACGGAGCTGCTGTTTCAATCCACGCGCCCACGCGGGGCGCGACCGGAATTTCATTGCGCCTCTTGCCTCTCGCCCTTTGTTTCAATCCACGCGCCCACGCGGGGCGCGACATCGACTCCGGGGATCAGGCGTATCATCTCACCGACGTTTCAATCCACGCGCCCACGCGGGGCGCGACAGCGTTGAAACTGCCCTGATTCAACGATGCGCTTGTTTCAATCCACGCGCCCACGCGGGGCGCGACTCGCCAGATCCGCGTCAGCTCCAACTGATGTCAGGTTTCAATCCACGCGCCCACGCGGGGCGCGACGAAAGAGCCGTATTTGATCTCGCCCGCATCATTGTTTCAATCCACGCGCCCACGCGGGGCGCGACCAAATTCTCGTTAATTATCATGGATATTACCGATGTTTCAATCCACGCGCCCACGCGGGGCGCGACGGCTCGGATTAACCGAGCGGTCGGGAGCTACACTGTTTCAATCCACGCGCCCACGCGGGGCGCGACATCCTGATTGCGGATGTCCGGAAGG
>Ga0180009_10008146_pt1 | contig 10472 bp, 6 predicted proteins | sample OS_PC_MetaG_FD_123537 | JGI IMG/M metagenome (GOLD analysis project Ga0180009, IMG submission 123537) | Groundwater microbial communities from the Aspo Hard Rock Laboratory (HRL) deep subsurface site, Sweden - OS_PC_MetaG | ecosystem: Environmental > Aquatic > Deep subsurface > Groundwater... | reverse complement strand
CCAGATCCGCCGTTTCAACCTGCGCACCGGCGATACGGTCTCCGGCAAGATTCGACCGCCGAAGGAAGGCGAGCGCTATTTCGCGCTGCTCAAAGTCAGCGAGATCAATTTCGACTCGCCCGAGAATGCCAAGAACAAAGTCCTGTTTGAAAACCTCACCCCACTCCACCCGACCCGCCGCCTGAAGCTGGAACTGGGCAATGGCAGCACCGAAGATATCACCCCACGCGTTATCGACCTTGCCTCGCCGATCGGCATGGGCCAGCGCGGCCTGATTGTGTCGCCGCCCAAGGCCGGTAAAACCATGCTGCTGCAGAACATCGCGCAGAGCATCGCCAGCAACCATCCCGAGTGTTATCTGATTGTGCTGCTGATCGACGAGCGCCCTGAGGAAGTCACGGAAATGGTGCGTTCGGTACGCGGTGAAGTGGTGTCATCGACGTTCGATGAGCCGGCCAGCCGCCATGTACAGGTCGCGGAAATGGTCATCGAAAAGGCCAAGCGCCTGGTTGAACATAAACGCGACGTGGTGATCCTGCTCGACTCCATCACCCGACTGGCACGCGCCTACAACACCGTCATACCCTCTTCCGGCAAGGTGCTGACCGGTGGCGTGGACGCCAATGCGCTACAACGTCCGAAACGTTTCTTCGGTGCCGCGCGGAACATCGAGGAAGGTGGTTCACTGACGATTCTGGCCACGGCGCTGGTGGAAACCGGTTCGCGCATGGATGACGTGATTTACGAAGAGTTCAAAGGCACCGGCAATATGGAAATCCATATGGATCGCCGTATCGCCGAGAAGCGCGTCTACCCGGCCATCAATATCAATCGCTCAGGCACGCGCCGCGAAGAACTGCTCACCAAGCCTGACGAACTGCAGAAGATGTGGATTTTGCGCAAGCTGCTGCATCCCATGGACGAACTCGCCGCCATGGAATTCCTGCTCGACAAGCTCAAAGACACCAAGAACAACGCCGAATTCTTTGACTCGATGCGTAGATAGGTTCTAGGTTCTAGGTTCTAGGTTCTAGGTTCTAGGTTCTAGGTTCTAGGTTCTAGGTTCTAGTCCCTAGCACCTCGTCCCTAGCACCTCGTCCCTGCCCTACTCGCACGGACGGGGACAGAGCTAAAGATCTGTCCCCGCTTTGGCGGCGCATTACGTTTTACTCCCGCTCCACCCGCTGCACATTCCAGATCTTCTCGGCATACTCGGTGATGGTTCGATCACTGGAGAAATGCGCCAACCTCGCAACATTCAAAATCGCCTGACACGTCCATTCTTCCGGATCACGATAAACACGATCGACATCGCGCTGTGCACGGATGTAGTCTGCATAATCCGCCAGCAGCAGATATTGATCCCCCTGATTCAACAGCGCATCAATGATAGGACGATAGCGCTCCGACTCTCCTGGCGAAAAGAAGCCGCTACCGATCATGTCCAGCACCTGACGCAACTCGGTATTGCTATCGTAATACTCGCGCGCGTTATAACCGCGCTCGCGCAGTGCGGCGAGACTGACCCGATCCAGGCCGAACAGGAAGAAATTCTCGGCACCCACCGCCTCGCGCATTTCCACATTGGCGCCATCCAGCGTGCCGATGGTCAACGCGCCGTTCAAACTGAGCTTCATATTGCCGGTACCGGAGGCCTCCGTGCCCACGGTGGAAATCTGTTCAGAGAGATCCGCCGCGGGAATGATGTCCCCGGCCGCGGTCACATTGTAGTTAGGGATGAACACCACTTTGAGTTGATCGTGTATCGCCGGATCATTATTGACCACATCGCCGACATCGTGAATCAGCCGGACAATAAGTTTCGCCATCGTGTAACCGGGCGCTGCCTTGCCACCGAAGATCACCGTGCGCGGCACTCGCTCACCCCCATTACCACTGCGCAATTCGTTATAGAGCGTCACGATGTGCAGGACATTGAGCAATTGGCGTTTGTACTCATGAATACGTTTGATCTGTACATCAAACAGCGAATCCACATCCACCTTAATGCCTACACTAGACTCAATGACGCGTGCGAGATGTTGTTTATTTTCACGTTTGACGGCGCGGAACTCCGCGCGGAAGGCGGCGTCATCCGCAAACGGCATCAGTTTTTCAATACCCCGCAGATCGCTCAGCCAATCATGGCGGATACGCGATGAAATGAGTTTGGTAAGACTAGGATTGGCCTGATTGATCCAACGTCGCGGCGTCACGCCATTGGTGATGTTGATAATTCGATCCGGGTAGCATTCATCGAAATCCTTGAAGATCGTTTCGCGCATCAAATCAGTATGAATCTGTGATACGCCGTTGACCTTGTGACTGCCGACAATCGCCAGATGCGACATGCGCACCCGCCTTGTCCCACGATCGTCAATCAGGGACATGCGTTGCACGCGCTCGTTGTCACCCGGATATTTGTGCCTCACTTCTTCCAGGAAGCGACTATTGATTTCGTAGATGATCTGTAAATGCCGCGGCAACAGATTGCCAATAAGATCGACTTCCCAGGTCTCCAGCGCTTCCGGCATCAACGTGTGATTGGTATAGGCGAAGACTCGGCGCGTAAGCGCCCAGGCCGCGCTCCACTCCAGATGATGTATATCCACCAGCAGTCGCATCAACTCGGCAACTGAAATCGACGGATGCGTATCGTTGAGCTGAATGGCGACTTTTTCCGGCAGATCATCGAAATTTTTACGGTGCCGCACGTAGCGATGCAGGATGTCTTGCAACGAGGCACTGACGAAGAAATACTGCTGCTTCAGGCGCAGTTCACGACCCATTGACGTAGTGTCATCCGGATACAGCACACGCGAGATGTTCTCGGTGTGATTCTTGTCTTCGACCGCCTTGATGTAATCACCTTCATTGAAATATTTGAGATCGAATTCGCGTGACGACTTGGCCGACCACAAGCGCATATTGTTCACGGTATTGACGTGATAGCCAGGCACCGGGGTGTCATAGGCCATGGCCATGACATCATCGGTATCGACCCAATGATAATGCACCCGCCCATCCTCACCGGGATACTCCACTCCCCGCCCATTGAAATGCACCGGGTAAAGAATTTCCGGCCGCGGGAACTCCCAGGGATTGCCATAGCGCAGCCAGTTCTCCGGCGTTTCGATCTGCCTGCCGTTCTTGATGGCCTGATTGAACATGCCGTATTCGTAACGGATGCCATAACCATAACCGGGCAGGCGTAGCGTCGCCATGGAATCCAGGAAGCAGGCCGCCAAGCGCCCAAGACCACCATTACCCAATGCCGCATCCGGTTCCTGATCACGCAACTCTTCGAGATCCAGACCCATCGAGACCAGCGCCTTGCGGGTCTCTTCTTCGACATCCATGTTGAGCACGCTGTTGACCAGGGTGCGCCCGATCAGGAATTCCAGCGACAGGTAGTAGACCCGCTTGGCGTCCTGCCGGTAATAACTGCGCATGGTCTCCATCCAGCGTTCCATCAATCTGTCACGCAAGGCGTAGGATAGACAGAAGTACCAGTCACGCGGCTTGGCCGTGTAGGCATCCTTACCCACGGAATACACCAGGCGGTTGGCGATGGAACGTTTGAAGGAGACCTCGTCGAGGCCCAAGGGGTCGAAGCGGAACGCGCCCGGATTGATCGGGGTCATGGATCACTACCCTCATAAGCGCCGGCGGCTGCCAGCGGATTAAGTGTAGTGGTTAGCAAGGCGTATGCCAGTGTGGATGACTGCCAATATTGTGTCTGTTTGGAAACAAACGGCTTGAACACCGCCTGCCTGAACACCGCTGCTGTGGGGACAGACCTTTAGTTCTGTCCCCGTTGTGGTTCCACACAGCTCAAAGAATCACATTCGTGGTCCGCACGGACGGGGACAGAGCTGAAGATCTGTCCCCACGGCGGCGGTGCATTACGGAGATCAAAAAATGGGGGCAGAGACGAATGGTACTTGCTTAAGCCTACCCATATCCGATGTAGGGCGGGTTAGGCGCGTTGTTTGCGCCGTAACCCGCCAAGAGTGCCGCCAGGCACACCTTTACACAGGCGTTGTGTTGCTGCGCAACGCCTGTCGGGTTACGCAAACTGCGCTAACCCGACCTACATTGAGCTGAACACCGCTGCTGTGGGGACAGATCTTTAGCTCTGTCCCCGTTGTGGTTCCACACAGCTGAAAGAATCAAGTTCGTGGTACGCAGGGAAGGGGTAAATAAATTGCTGCGTGGTACGCACGGACGCCTGCCTGAACACCGCTGCTGTGGGGACAGACCTTTAGTTCTGTCCCCGTTGTGGTTCCACACAGCTGAAAGAATCAAGTTCGTGGTACGCAGGGAAGGGGTAATAAATTGCTGCGTGGCACGCACGGACGGGGACAGAACTAAAGGTCTGTCCCCACAGCGGCGGTGCGTTACGTGCGCTCGCGCTCTACGGCGCGGTAGCCGATGTCGTTGCGGTAATAGGCGCCGTTCCATTCTATGGTACGCACCTGCTCATAGGCACGCGCCTGGGCAGCGGCGACGCTGTCGCCCAGGGCGCAAACGCAGAGCACGCGACCGCCGCTGGTGACGACCTGTCCGTCGCGCTCGGCGGTACCGGCATGAAAGACCTCCACACCCGGGGTTTCTGTGGTCGGCAAGCCGGTAATCACATCGCCCTTGCGATAGTCGCCGGGATAACCGCCCGCGGCCATGACCACGCCTAACGAGGCGCGAGGGTCCCACTGCGCCTGAACCTTGTCCAGACGCTTATCCAAAGCCGCCTCGCAGAGCTCCACCAGATCGGACTGCAGACGCAGAAGAATCGGCTGAGTCTCGGGATCACCAAAGCGCACATTGTATTCGAGCACCTTGGGCGTGCCATCGGCACCGATCATCAGGCCGGCATAGAGAAAGCCGGTATAGATGCGGCCCTCGGCGGCCATGCCGCGCACAGTCGGCATAATGACTTCCCGCATGGCGCGCGCATGCATTTCAGACGTCACCACCGGCGCAGGTGAATAGGCACCCATGCCGCCCGTGTTCGGGCCGGTATCGCCATCGCCAGCGGCCTTATGATCCTGGGAACTGGCCAGCGCCAATACATGTTCACCATCAACCATCACGATGAAGCTCGCCTCTTCACCGACCAGAAATTCCTCGACAACAACACGATGCCCGGCGCTACCAAAGGCATTTCCAGCCAGCATGTCGCGGACGGCTGCAATAGCTTCATCTTCGGTCTGCGCCAGAATTACGCCCTTCCCCGCCGCTAAACCGTCGGCCTTGATGACAATCGGCGCGCCTTGTTGACGGATATAGGCGATGGCGGCATCCACATCGGTGAAGTTGCCGTAAGCGGCAGTGGGGATTTTATGGCGGGCGAGAAAATCCTTGGTGAAGGCCTTGGAGCCTTCCAGCTCCGCCGCCGCCTTGCGCGGCCCGAAACAACGCAAGCCGGCCTGTTCAAAGGCATCAACCACGCCCGCGACCAGCGGTGCCTCGGGACCGACAATGGTCAAGCCAATGTCATTATCTTTAGCAAAGCTCAACAACGCAGGAATGTCTTCGGCGCCGATAGCGATGTTCTCGACCTTGGCTTCGCGCGCCGTGCCGGCATTACCCGGCGCGACATAAACCTTGCTCACTCGCGCCGACTGCGCGACTTTCCAGGCAAACGCATGCTCCCGCCCGCCACCGCCGATGATCAGTACTTTCATGCTTAAAAACCTTTTTTAACCGCCAAGGCGCCAAGAACGCCAAGAAAAGCTATTGGAACCGCAAAGGCGCAGAGGCGCAAAGAAGACTTAATAAAAAGTTGACCAGTCTCTCACACAATTTTTCTTTGCGCCTCTGCGCCTTTGCGGTTCAAAAAAGTCATGCGCATTTGGCAAGCTACATTCCTGCGCTGGCAATAACAGCGCAATCAGAAGCAGCATTTACATTAATCAGTCTTGGCGTTCTTGGCGCCTTGGCGGTTCGCCCTAGATTTTCTTGGCGGCCTTGGCGTCTTGGCGGTTCATCCAAAAAATCAATGCCGGAAATGCCGCATGCCCGTGAACACCATCGCCATGCCGTGTTCATCAGCCGCCGCGATGACTTCGTCGTCGCGCATTGAACCACCGGGCTGAATAACGGCGGCGATGCCCGCGACCGCGGCCTGGTCGATACCATCACGGAACGGAAAGGAGGCGTCGGAGGCCATCACCGAGCCTTTCACTTCCAGACCGGCGTGTTCGGCCTTGATACCGGCGATGCGCGCGGAATTGATGCGACTCATCTGGCCGGCGCCGACGCCGATGGTCATGCCGTCTTTGGCATAGACAATGGCATTGGACTTGACGAACTTGGCAACGCGCCAGGCGAACAGCAGATCCTGCATCTGCTGCTCGCTCGGTGCAAGCTTGGTCACAATTTTGATATCACTGATCAACGCCAGGTCGGCATCTTGCACCAACAGACCACCGGTGACGCGTTTGTAATCCAGACGCGCGGACGGCACCTTGCTCCAATGCCCGCAGGACAACACGCGCACATTCTTTTTGGTTTCGAGAATCACCAACGCCTCGGCGGACACCTCGGGCGCGATAATGACCTCGACGAACTGACGATCAATGATTGCTTTAGCGGTCTGCGCATCAAGCTCACCATTGAAGGCAATGATGCCGCCAAAGGCCGATTCGGGATCGGTCTGATAGGCGCGGTCATAGGCCTCCAGCAGATTTTTGCCGTGCGCGACACCACAGGGATTGGCATGTTTGACAATGACACAGGTCGGACCTTCATTGAAGGTTTTTACACATTCCAACGCGGCATCGGTGTCACCGACATTGTTGTAGGACAGCTCTTTGCCTTGCAGCTGCCGCGCCGTTGCGACACTGGCCTCGGCGGTTTTGTGCTCGACATAGAAGGCGGCGTTCTGATGCGGATTCTCACCGTAACGCATGGACTGGACACGACGAAACTGCAGACTCAGGGTGCGCGGGAAGGACTTGTTGGCCTCTGGGAGGTTGCAACCACCCAGATAGTTGGCAATGGCGCCATCGTAGCGCGCGGTGTGCTCGAAGGTTTTGACCGCCAACGAATAGCGCGTCGCATCGGTGACGTTGCCGCTGTTGGCGCGCATCTCGGCAAGTACGGTTTCATAATCAACCGCCTCGACCACCACGGTTACCGCGGCGTGATTTTTGGCCGCCGCGCGCAACATGGTCGGCCCACCAATGTCGATGTTCTCGATTGCCGTCGCCAGATCGCAACCCGGCTTGGCGATGGCCTGTTCAAAGGGATAGAGATTGACGACCACCAGATCGATCGGCGGTATGCCATGCTCGCGCATCACCGCCTCATCGACACCGCGCCGCGCCAGGATGCCGCCATGAACTTTAGGATGCAGTGTCTTTACCCGCCCATCCATCATTTCGGGAAAGCCGGTGTAATCGGAAACCTCGATCACCGGGATCTGGCTATCGGCAAGCAGTTTGGCGGTACCGCCGGTGGAAAGGATCTCCACGCCCATGGAATGCAGCTGGCGGGCAAATTCGGCCACGCCGGTCTTGTCGGACACGCTGATCAGCGCGCGCTTGATTGTGGTCATGATTGGGTCCAGTGCTGATGGAAAAGATTATTAGCCACGGAAAACACGGAAAGCACGGACATGATTCACGCCTATTGGCGTCGACCTCTTTATCAATGCCCGCCTTACCGATCTGTCAGTCGTGACAACATGCGTTATCTATACTTCATCAATTCCGTGCTTTCCGTGTTTTCCGTGGCCGGTTTTTTCTGACCTCAGGACTCCAGCCCGTACTGGCGCAACTTCTTGCGCAGGGTGGTGCGATTGATACCTAAAATCTCCGCGGCACGGGTCTGATTGCCCTGCGCGAAACCCATTACGGTTTCCAGCATGGCCGGTTCGACCTCGCCCATGACCATTTGATAAATCTCAGCCGGCTGATGGCCTTCGAGATCGACAAAGAAACGTTCCAGACAGTGACGCACCGCGTCACGCAGGGTGTTGTGCGACGCCGTCTCGCGACGCAACGTGGCCATGCGCACCACGTTTTTCTTTTCGGCTGGCACACTCATGCTGCCAACTCCCCACCGTCGGCCAGACGGTCAAAAAATTCCCGCGTCAGCGCCAACTGTTCTTTCACCGTTTCAAGCCGGTTTACACGGTCGCGGAATACCGCGCCCGCGGGCTGGCCTTTGCTGTACCACGAGATGTGTTTACGTGCGACGCGCACGCCGGTGTGATCACCGTAGAAGTCATAAAGATTATGTAAGTGCCCCAACATGATGGCGCGAATCTCCTCTACAGAGGGTTCGGACAAGTGCCGACCGGTTGCCAGGAAATGCTCTATTTCTCTAAATATCCATGGCCGTCCCTGGGCCGCACGTCCGATCATCACTGCATCGACGCCGGTATAATCCAATACCTCGCGCGCCTTCTCCGGCGTGCGTATGTCACCGTTGGCGATCACCGGAATGGCAACCGCCTGTTTGATACTGCGAATGGTGTCGTATTCGGCTTCACCGCTATAACCGCAGGCGCGCGTGCGCCCATGGATTGAGAGTGCCTGAATACCTGCCTGCTCCGCAATCTGCGCCACGCGGATACCGTTGCGATGGGATTTATCCCAGCCGGTACGAATTTTCAAGGTCACCGGCACATCGACTGCGCCAACCACAGCATCGAGTATGCGCTTAACCAGATCTTCATCCTGCAGCAAGGCTGAACCGGCCATGACATTACACACCTTCTTGGCCGGGCAACCCATGTTGATATCAATAATATGCGCGCCATTATCGACGTTGTGGCGCGCAGCCTCAGCCATCATGCCCGGCTCAGCACCGGCGATCTGCACCGATTTGGGTTCAACCTCTCCTTCATGGTTGGCGCGCCGCAGTGTTTTGGCGCTGCCCCACAACAGAGAATTCGAGGACACCATTTCGGACACGGCCAGCCCCGCACCCAACTGTTTGCACAGTTGGCGAAAAGGGCGATCCGTCACGCCCGCCATGGGCGCGAGCACCAGATTGTTTTTGAGTTCGTAAGGTCCGATATGCATAGCCTGCTTCCTGGTCTTAGTGCCGGGGCACAGCGTGCAGGACAGAGAATGATACCCGCTTGGCCGGATCAACGAAAGCGCGACATAACAATGTTGGCAAGTTTATCCACTAGCAATACTCAGGCCGTTCCGGACATCTATACCAGCGCCGACAAACGAGTGCAGGTCGGTCACATGATAGAACAAGCTGTTGCCGCAGACTGTGCAAGATGATTCGATAGGAACGCAGGTTATGGCTATGCGCGTGCAACAGCGTATGTAAAAAATGATGGGGAGACTTGACTATAAAAAATCGAATTGAAACGACACCACCTCGGTCGCCGGCGCCACCAGTTCAAGCGTGATACGCATAGGCTTATCCGGGGACATGCCCATACGCCCATCAACACTCGCCGGCAGATACTCGGATGGCGAAAACTGTCGGCCCATCACCCGGTTGCCCGACACATCCGCCAAGCGCAGCTCCACTGTCGGATAGGCGATCCTTTCTTCGGCACGACTAATGAATGTCAAATCGACCAACAATGCCTTGGCTACACGTGGGTGTTCGCGTACCGCCCGCTCCAGAATCTGGACCTGCTCCGGCCGACGCGGCAATGGCAGCTCACAGCCCAGTACGGCACACAGGCGTTGCAAGACCGGGCGCCATTCGGGCTGCGCGTACAGTGGCACGCGTTGCATATACATCCACTGCACAATCAACGCTGTCAGTAACAACAGCACGGCGCCCATGCCGACCAGACGCAGCCCCCATGACGCACTGGCGGGCCCATCACTTAATAGAGCCTCTTGAATCTCGCTGGCACTGAGCCCTTTGAGCAGCTCAGTATCCGCCAGCATCGGCGACGACGACTCTGCGGTGGCGGCCGCCTGATTTGTTTCAACTTTTGAATCAATAGCCTGCGGGGTGGTTTGGCTGTCCGCCGCGGCATTGTCGCCAGGCGTTTGGACAGATCCAGTAGCACGTTCATCTAGTTCATCGGGGGTTTCATCCGCGATTCCGCCAGCGCTTTCCTGGGGCACAGTATCCGGCGCATCCAGCGCCGGTTGTTCAGCTGCGCTGGTTGCCACCTTGCCCGTTTCTGCCAGGGCACCGTTGCGTTCTGTCGCGAGTGTTTCCGGATCTTCGGCCAACCCATCCAAGGCATTGAATTGCGCGCCACAGCGCCCGCAGCGCACCTGACCCTGCGCGACCCGCAAGGTCTCGGCACGCACGCGGAACAGGGTCTGGCAACTGGGGCAGCGGGTAAACATTAGATGATCCTAAAAAATCATTTCAGCCACGGAATACACTGAAACACCGTGCATACCCTGAGCGGCTATTAACACGCTGGGTGATGGCGGTACCGGCGTGAAACTTATGATCTTGTCCGTGTTTTTCCGTGTGATTCCGTGGCAAATGCGGTTTATAGGATGATTATTGATCATTACCAATTG
>Ga0180009_10008144_pt1 | contig 10476 bp, 9 predicted proteins | sample OS_PC_MetaG_FD_123537 | JGI IMG/M metagenome (GOLD analysis project Ga0180009, IMG submission 123537) | Groundwater microbial communities from the Aspo Hard Rock Laboratory (HRL) deep subsurface site, Sweden - OS_PC_MetaG | ecosystem: Environmental > Aquatic > Deep subsurface > Groundwater... | reverse complement strand
CCGTTTATGCTTGGCTATTCCCGGTAAATATCAACTATTGGTAACAATATTATTGTATCCAGGTCTGGGCCAGGGATCTAAACTAAGAGATCAACAGGATCAGAAAAATCATGTTAATCCTGTCGAGTATGGCTGAACTATTACGAAGAAAGATATCAAGCCGGATGCACCAAATGAAGCATAAACAGCATCCGGTTTTTTGGCTAAGAGGGCGGTCATGTACGAGGTATAATCGGTCTCTTTTAGCTTTGGCCAGGCTTCACACCCACCTTTTCCACACCCGGTTTATTTTTGGTCAACCCCTTCCAGAAATTGTCGGCAATGGAATGACCGTATTCGTAGTCATCTCCAATGATGTACCATGCTCTGTATGGAAACGTGGCTGCATAGTAGCCTCCGGCGAGACCCTCAATGTCTGCGCTGGGACATCCCCTGAAGAGATATTTATGCCCCTTCTCGCCGGTAATCCTGTGACTCCGGGAGATATGAACCATCAAGTCCGCCCTTTGCATTAAATTCATCGAGCACCATCTGCCAGGCAGGCAGATCTGGTTTGGCAAAAGCGGCAGCACCGCCAGTATAAGGGTCGATCAGGCCTATCTTGATGGGTTTAGCTAAGGTCGCCCCGGGAATCATGAACAGGGCTAAAGTTATGACCACAAATAGGACGAAGGTGATTACCATGTTTCTCTTTACATCTTTCATCATCTTACCCTCCTTAAGTTAAAGTTTTTAATTTATATGATCAATAACTGAAAGTATTATAAGACATCTTAATAGTTATCAGGCAATAAAATTTTTCCATACAGATACCACTATTTTCACACTAAGCACCTATTATTCCAGAAGAGATGATATGATTTCGGATTAGGGGTTTGGGAGTTCGAATTTCAGAATGAATATGTTAATAGTAATATAGAAGAGATGGAGAGTTAAAGAGAATACCCATGCATTATCAAAATAGTCATCTGGTAACATTAAAAGAATGGATTTCAGATGGGGTGATGGACCTCAGAATTACCGGCCTTTCGGGGACAGCAAGGGGATTCTTTCTCTCACAACTTTTAATAGAGATGGAGAGACCATACCTTGTGGTATTGCCACGGCAAAAGGATGCTAATAGATTTTATAGGGAGCTGGAATTCTTTCTCCCTGAATCTTATGTCAATGGAGATTTAGGAGAAAGGAGGCTGTATGACTTCCCCGCCTACGATATCTCTCCCCTGACCGGACTTAGTCCGCATAGGGATCTCATTACCCGACGGCTTGAGTCTCTTTATGCCCTCACATCAGAAAAAAATCCAGTTGTAGTCACATCAGTTGAGGCCATTCTCCTGAGAATACTGCCAAAAGAATCCATGATTAAGGCCCTCGAATACTTCGAAGTAGGGGAGGAGGTGGAGAGAGAGAATCTCATTAAAAGGCTTGAAGTCAACGGGTACCTGCGCACATCCCTCGTGGAAGAGAGGGGAGATTATTCTGTTCGGGGGGGTGTTATCGATATATTCCCTCCTCTCTATTCTGAGCCTTTACGCTTGGAATTCTGGGGCGAGCGCATTGAATCCATTCGCCATTTTGATCCCTTAAGTCAACGATCAACAAACCATCTCAAGGAGTTGGTTCTCCTACCGGCAAATGAGATTATCCTGGAGGAAGAACATGTAAAAAGGGCAAGATCAATGGGAAGGCTCCCGAGCCAGATGGGAGAAGGCGGAGTCTTTCCAGGACAGGAAGCTTGGCTGAATCACTTCTATTCCCGCCTCGATACTCTATTTGACTATTTACCGCAAAATAGTCTCTTTACCCTCATTGAGCCTCACCGGATAGGGGCAGAGAAAGACCGGTTTAGGGAAAGGGTCCACCAGGATACGGAAAAATACCGTCAGGAATCAGCAGAACGAGAAAGCCCTTTTCCTGAAATTGAAGGAATTCTATTGGACTCCGAGATGATCAGGCCGATCATTGAGAACTTTCAGCGGATCCAATTTAGCGAGCTGGCTTTTAATGACGAAGAAGGCTCCCATAGAGCATTGGAGATCAGGGCGACCTCCGAAGTTGATGACGACCTGGAGATCAGGTTTGCGGGAAGGGGTAGAGTCTCCATGTCGCCTCTTGCGGAAAAGATTTCTAAGTGGCGCAACCTAGGTTTAAGGGTAGCCCTTGTATGCCGAACAGAACAGCAGGCCCATCGTCTGAAAGAGATTCTCCTTAATTATCAGGTGGAGGTGGACCAGGAGGTAAACCATTGGCAAAGAGTTTCCCCTGGAAAGGGACTCACCATCTGTCTGGGGCGGCTCTCCAGAGGCTTTACCTGGCCCGAGCTCGGCATCTGTGTTGTTAGTGAGGATGAAATCTTTGGTCCCAAGCGAGCAGGGGCCAGGAGAGGGAAAAGAACAGTGGAAGGGGGACTGAACTGGACAGGGTTTAGCCAGCTCAAGGTGGGAGATCTGGTTGTCCATCAGGATCACGGTATAGGCCGTTACGGTGGCCTCTACAAGATGGAGATCGAAAAGAAGATCAATGATTTTGTCAACATTGAATATGCCGAAAACGATCGACTCTACATCCCGGCTGATCGCATTAGTATTCTGCAAAAATATATCGGCGCCGATGAAAGGGATCCGAAATTGGATCGGTTGGGAGGCAGGTCGTGGGATCTGGCCAAGAAGAAGGCCAAAAAGTCCATAAAGGAGATCGCCAAGCAGCTTGTTGAGATATATGCCCTCAGGAAATATCGTAAAGGATTTGCCTATTCCCGGCCGGACAACTACTTCAGGGAGTTTGAAGCGACTTTTGAGCATGAGGAGACAGCCGATCAGATAAAAGCCATTGATGACGTTTTATCAGACATGGAATCTGAACGTCCCATGGATAGATTGGTATGCGGGGATGTGGGTTTCGGAAAGACCGAAGTCGCTATCCGTGCTGCATTTAAGGCTGTGATGGACGGGAAGCAGGTTGCCCTACTTGTCCCCACAACGGTTTTGGCCGAACAGCACTATCAGACTTTTAAGGAAAGGATGGACACTTACCAGGTAAGGGTTGGGGTTCTGAGTCGTTTTAAAACCCGCGCAGAGCAGAAAGAGATTCTCGCAAAGGTGAGGTCCGGGAAAATTGGTATTCTGATAGGTACCCACAGGATACTACAGAAGGATATCAGCTTCAGAGACTTGGGACTTTTGATTATTGACGAAGAACAACGGTTTGGTGTTAAACAGAAAGAGAGATTAAAAAAATACCGTGCTTTAGTGGATGTACTGGCCATGACCGCCACCCCGATCCCCAGGACACTTCATATGTCTTTGATGGGTGTTAGAGACTTGAGCATCATTGAAACACCACCGGAAGAACGTCTGGCAATCCAGACTTACCTTTCACATCATGACGAATCGACCATCATACGTGCAGTAGAATCCGAACTGGAGCGTGGGGGACAAGTATTTTTTGTTCACAACCGGGTGCAAACCATCGAGCAGATTGCCGACAGATTGATTCAACTGGTTCCACAAGCCAGAATTGCCATAGCCCATGGCCAGATGAGGGAGAGGGATTTGGAAGAGACCATGATCCGGTTCATCCAGAAGGAGATAGATGTACTGGTCTGCACCACCATTATCGAATCAGGACTAGATATCCCTTCTGCCAATACCATTATCCTCAACGAGGTGGACCGTTTCGGCCTTTCACAGATATACCAGCTAAGGGGCAGAGTTGGTCGGTCAAAGGAGAATGCCTATGCCTACCTTTTTCTATCAAGTGGTTCAAAAATAACTCGAGAAGCAGAAAAAAGGCTCAAGGCCCTTATGGATTTTTCTCACCTGGGTGCGGGCATTCACCTTGCTATGCATGACCTGAAGATAAGGGGCGGTGGTAATATCCTAGGTTTTTCCCAATCGGGTCATATTTCAGCCATCGGCTATGAGCTCTACATGAGAATGATCGAACAGTCTATAGCGGAGCTTAAGGGGGAGGAGTGGCATGAAGAGATAAATCCGGAGATTAATGTGGATATACCGGCATACCTCCCTGAAGATTATGTATCAGATATAGATGTGAGATTGAATATATATCGTAGGTTATCCAGTCTTAATGAAGAACCTGAATTGGAGACCATGATCGAAGAGATGGGTGATCGCTTTGGCCCGTTACCAGAAGAGGTGTTAAACCTCATAAGTGTTATGTCAGTCCGATTACTGTTGAAAAGGATGCTGATCAGCAGGCTGGATGTAAGTGAGAAGGTTATTATATTCACCTTTTCTCCAGATACACCTATTGACCCTGAAAGGCTCGTTAAAGTGGTGGAGAGAGAGAAGGCTAGGTTTCAATTTTTATCAGAGAAAAAGTTGAAGATAAGAATTCTCCGCGGATCACCTATGGAAGCACTGCTAGAGGCAAAGAGGATTATTCAAGAATTGGACCGTCTTCAAAAGAATCAGAAAAGAAAAGACAGCAGGAAAAATTGAACAATTTACCAAGCATGAAATTGTGCTTGCAATTTAATATGTAACTGTTATACTAATAATTTTGGGTATTTATTCATGTCTCAAGCTTTTCATACGATATAATCACAGAGTTGTAAATCTTGAGCAGTGATATTAATGTTAAAGAGATTTTTCTGTCTTCTCATATTAATCTCTGTTTCCCTATCTGCCTGCGGTATTTTTGATCGATCAGAGAGGAGAATCGTCATCATCGTGGGGAATAGGGATGTATATGAAGATGAGTTAAAAAGAGATATCAGACGAATCACTTTTGAAATGGGGATCACTAATGAAGAAGTAACGGATCTGATTACCCCTCTCGTTAACAGGATTATCGATAATTATTTAATTATGGAATTTGGTAAGGAAAAAGGGATCAAAGTTTCAGACAATGAATTGGAATCTGCTGTTCAAGATATAAAGAAGGATTATCCGGAAAAAGTCTTCCAAGAGCTGCTGCTTAAAAGATATATAGATTTTGAGAATTGGAAGGAAGGATTAAGACAACAACTCCTCATTGAAAAGATTATTGCAAAGGCCTCGGAAAGTATAACTCCTGTATCATCTAGTGAGACCAAGAGATATTTTGATTCCCACCAGAATGAGTTCAAACACGCTCAGATGGTGAAACTAAGACAGATAGTGACCAGCACAAGGGATGAAGCTGAAAAAATAGCAGGGCTCCTGGCCACAGGACAAGATATGGAGGAGTTGGCTAGAAAGTATTCCAAAGCTCCCGAGGCTGAAAATGGCGGTGAAGTAGGGTGGGTGTCCAAAGGTGAGTTGGAAGAATACATAGAAGGAGTGATTTTTTCACTTCCTGTTGGTAAAACAAGCCCTGTTATTAAGACAACATACGGCTACCATATCTTTGAGGTGCTATCCAAACGCCCTGAAGGATTTAAGACTTTACCCGAATCAATAGCAGAGATTGAAAAGAAACTTATGCTTCAGAAGAAGGATTCATTTTACAGGGGTTGGCTGAAAGAATTGAGAAGCCTTTTTCCTGTTTTGGTTAATCATGGACTTTTGAGAACCCTGGAGTTTGGTTAGATGAGAGTTAAAAGATTAATAGGGGTAATACTTTTTTTACCTATTATTTTGTTTGGTAACCAGAATGTCTCCGCCAAGACCTTCAATAGGGTAGTAGCTATTGTCAACGACGATGTGATCACGCTTCATGAGCTGAACAAAAAGATCAAAGAGATGACAGGCTTAACACCGAATACTCTTAGGTCCCAGAACGAAAAAAATTATCTTGAGACGCGACGAAAAATTCTAGAACTCCTAATCGATGAGAGGATTGCCCAGGCGAAGATTCTAGAACTTGGAATAAAAATTACACAAAAACAGATTGATGCCACCATCGAGAATATAAAAGAGATTAATCGAATAACCCATGAAGATCTTTTGGCCAGATTGAAGAGTGAAGGACTAACCTATGAAAAGTATCGGGAGAAGATCAAGACAGATCTAGAACGTCTCAATCTTATTAATTTCGAGGTGAAGTCAAAGATTATTATTAGGGAAGAGCAACTTAATCAATATTACGAGAAACATAAAGCAGAGTTTAGCGGTGAAGGACAGGTCCATCTAGCCAGCATCTTCCTGATAAGGAAAGATCCGAAAGATGAAGATGGGATTCGGGAACTATCTCGAAGGGGAGAAACAATACTGGCCCGACTAAAAAAGGGAGAAGATTTTGCTAAATTGGCAAAAGAGTTCTCACAAGGACCCGGAGCAAATGGAGGAGGTGATCTGGGTACATTTAAAACAGATGAGCTTGAACCAATGATCCGAAAGATACTTGACGACATTCCCGAAGGAGGGGTCAGTGATTTAATTGTTAGGCCGAACGGATTTCAGATTATCAAACTCATTGAAAGAAAAGAGGCTAAGGTAAAAACTTTTGAGGAAGTTAGGGATGCAATCTATGCGAACCTATATAATGATGAGGTCAATAAAAGATATATGTCTTGGATTAAAGAATTGCGTAAGAGTTACTATACCAAGGTAACCTTTTAGTCGTGTTTTAAACCCATGCATTATTTTCAGTCAAATTCGTCAACGTGTAAGGTCATGACAATCTCATTAAGAAATATAACTATTTAGGTGGATAGACTGAAGGTGGAAGGCTATTAGGGATAAATCATGAGCAATCAAATAAAATTTAGGGTATTTGATCTGGCTGATGAGGTAGCTGTATTGGTTTACCGGGTGATCGTAGGGTCTCCGAAAGAAAATTTGTATGGTTTGATTTTTTAAATGCAACGGGCAACGGTTTCGGTCCCTTCTAATATCGTGGAGTGGTTTGATTCGAGCGTTGCAAGGTGATTGATATATTTCAGCCTTCAGTCTTCAGCCTAAGTACCTGAGTAGTTACCAGAAAATTACTTTTATACAAAACTCGGTAGTATTTTATGAGACAGACAGACCCATTAGAAGATGAGATTGAATCCCAAAAGGCATCAGGTCTCGGAGCCCTTTTAAGGGGTGAAAGGGAGAAGAGGGGCCTAAGTCACGACCAGGTGTCACAGATTACCAGACTCAGACGACATTTCATTGTGGCCCTTGAGAATGAAGAATGGGATAATCTGCCGCCCTCGGTCTTTGTGAAAGGTTTTATCAAATCATATTCTAAAACTCTCGGTCTGGATGAGAAAAAAGTTCTTGAACTATACGAAAGAATTGCCCCTATTGACACGGCACCCCCAAGACCTCTTGTGGAGCCCAAAGAGACAAAAAAAGGGCGTATCTTTCTTCTCATATTAGTGCTGGGGATTTTGGCTACCATTATATTCCTTGGGCGGGGACTCCCCTTTTATGAATGGACTGCCATCTTTAATCAAAAAGGAGATCTTTCGGAGCATCAAGGGAAATTAGGTCAAGGAGAACAACCACCAATTCTGAAAAAAGAGCCTCCAGAATCAGTGAAAGAGCAGGGATTAAGCCCACCCATTCCAAAACCGGATTCTGGTCTGGAAGAGATGGATAAACTCGAAGTACCCATTGCAGAAAAAGAGACAACAGAATTTCCCAGTGACGATGAGACTCTTACGGACAGCTCAACCTCAGAACCAGCCCCTGTTACTGACTGGCTGGTTCTTGAGGGCATCGTCAAAGGAAGAACCTGGATCAGGATCATTATCGATGATCAGGAACCAAAGGAATATATTTTTCAACCCGGCAGCAGCCCACAATGGAAGGCCAGAGAGAGTTTTGATATACTCATAGGCAATGCAGCCGGAATTGAATTTGACTTTAATAGAAAGAGGATTGGAAATCTCGGGAATCTCGGTCAAGTGGTCAGATTGAAGCTTCCCGAAGATCTAAATGCAAGTACTTCCCATGAGTAAATTGAAAAATACTTTTGAGATATTTAAGGAGAGGGGATTCGTTGAACAGGTAACGGGTGAAAATCTAGTGCGTGAGCTGTTAGAGAGACCCACTACCTGTTATATCGGCTTTGATCCCACCGCAAGCAGCCTTCATCTGGGCAGCCTTGTTCCTATTATGTCTTTGGCCCACATGCAAAAAGGGGGACATAAGGTGATCGCTATCGTGGGAGGTGGAACCGCCCTCGTGGGTGATCCTAGCGGTAGGACAGAGATGCGCACCATTATGACCAGGGAACAGATCGACCAAAATGCCGAGGGGATAAAAAAACAGCTCTCACGATTTATTGATTTCAGCTCTGGAAAGGCGATCATGTTGAACAATGCCGACTGGCTCGTTGATTTGAATTACATCAGTTTCTTACGAGACATCGGCCGACATTTTAGCGTGAACAGGATGCTGGCTGCCGAGAGTTACAAGGTCCGATTGGAGACAGGACTTAATTTTATTGAGTTCAATTACATGCTCCTTCAGGCCTATGATTTCTGGTACCTATTTAAACATCATGATTGCCGCCTGCAGATGGGCGGGAATGATCAATGGGGCAATATTCTGGCAGGAGTGGACCTCACAAGACGTCTAGAAGGGGAGGCCATTCATGGTATCACATTCCCTCTCATCACCACATCATCCGGTATCAAAATGGGGAAGACCCATAAAGGTACGGTATGGCTTGATCCGGATTTGACTTCTGCTTATGATTATTACCAGTATTGGATAAACCAGGATGATAGGGATATCGAGCGTTTTCTCGCATTGTTCACATTTCTTCCCATGGATGAAATTCGGAGACTCGGATCACTCAAAGAAGCCGACATTAGACAGGCTAAAGAGGTCCTGGCCTATGAGGCCACTAAACTATGTCATGGTGAAAGAGAAGCAGAGAGTGCAAAAAATGCTGCCAAGCAGCTATTCGGAAAGGATAGGTCGGAATTATCTGAATCTGTCCCCAGTTATCATGTAAACTCTGAAGAATTTGAGGAGGGGATCCCAGCTTACCTTCTGTTTGAAAAAGCCGGCCTTTGCCGAAGCAGGAGTGATGCACGACGTCTCATTTCGCAGGGAGGTGGCTATGTAAACGACAGGAGAATTGAGAGATTTGATGAAATTATCGACCTACAGGACATGACAGATAACTCTATTCTATTAAGGGCTGGTAAAAAAAAATATCTAAGAATCATTAAGTAGTCCCGAGAGGATTACCCTGTTAGAACACCTCCCGAAGCTATAAGACTGACTTATCCTTTGCAAAGTTCCTACGGACCCTCTCGCTCATCATTCATAAATTGTTACCAAGGCATTGAATATCATCATTAAATATTTTGTGTAATGGAAAAAACAGAAGAGATATATACAGATGATGGGGAACTCATTGATAAAACCAATAAGTTGATGCCAGTGGTTAAAGATGATCTCACTCCCGTGGTTCAAGCTGAAGAGAGGGCACTTGTACCGTACGACCCCCTTCAGACCTATCTGCTGGAGATGAAGAGTTATAAGTTGTTGACAAGAGAGGAGGAGAAGGAGCTTGCCATTCGGGTAAGAGAGAAGAAAGACCAGAAAGCGGCTTATAGACTCATAACATCTAACCTGAGGCTTGTGGTAAAGATTGCCATGGATTTTCATCGTTACTGGACCAAGAGTCTACTGGACTTAATTCAAGAAGGCAATGTAGGTCTTTTGCAAGCTGTAAGGAAATTCGATCCCTATCGTGGCATAAAATTCTCCTATTATGCCTCTTTCTGGATTAAGGCCTACATGTTAAAGTTTATTATGGAAAACTGGAAATTGGTCAAAATCGGCACTACCCAGACACAGCGTAAATTATTCTTCAATTTGGCCAAAGAGCGGGACAAACTTATCGCACAGGGATTTAGTCCTGAACCAAGACTCCTGGCTGAACGTCTTGACGTTAGGGAAGAGGACATTGAGGAGATGAGTCAACGCTTAGGGGGAGGGGAGATCTCACTTAGTGCCCCTATAGGTGAAAACGGAAAGGAGGTCTACGGTTCATTATTACCAAATTCAGAGGTGAATATCGATGACCAACTTTCCGAAAAGGAGAATAGACAACTGCTTCTCAAAAAATTGGAAGAATACAGGGAGCGATTCACGGAAAAGGAACTGGATATATTTGACAATCGGATTATGGCTGAAAATCCAATGACCCTCCAAGAGTTGGGAGACAAATATAGTATCTCCCGCGAGAGGGTTCGACAGATCCAGCAGAAGATTATCAAAAATATTAAGGATTGGCTTACGGAAGAGGTCCCCAATTTTGAGGAGACTTTTTCAAATTTCATCTAGCCGTCTACATAGGCTAAGATCTTAAAATTTGTGTCAAATTTCTATATATTGTTATTCTTGGTTCAAACAGATACTGGATACTTGTCTCTGGATACTGGATTTAAAAGGAATTCCTTATTTGATTTATCCAGAATCTAGAATCCAGGATCCAGCATCGCTTGGCCTCAAACAATGGATTACGTTTTTTCTCAACTCGTCGGCCTGCCCTCCCCGTCCCGAGACCGGGACGGGATCGGGAGGCGCGAGCCAATTGTGTGCCTTATAAATGCTCCAGGTTTATGAGGCGTTGGCT
>Ga0180009_10008142_pt1 | contig 10477 bp, 6 predicted proteins | sample OS_PC_MetaG_FD_123537 | JGI IMG/M metagenome (GOLD analysis project Ga0180009, IMG submission 123537) | Groundwater microbial communities from the Aspo Hard Rock Laboratory (HRL) deep subsurface site, Sweden - OS_PC_MetaG | ecosystem: Environmental > Aquatic > Deep subsurface > Groundwater... | reverse complement strand
TGTGTCTGGGCCTCGGGGCGATGGGATGAAATCTTTGCACCGGCGCCTGACGGCGCCGGCGAAAAACTCAACGATTCACTTCGGGCGACCGCCGGATAGGTCCCTTATTGGGTATGCGCCCCCCCGCGCGCGGGGGGGACCCTTGTCTTTTGGGCGGCATCGTGCTCTGCTCCTCGCGCCCCCTGACGCCGCCCCTGATGGGCCCTCGGCGGGGCCACGAGCGGGTCTTTCGAGCCATGGGAGCACACACGAAAAAGCGGAGCCTCGTCGCGGGTGGTGCCGGTTTTCTGGGCTCGCACCTGTGCGACCGGCTCCTGGCCGAAGGGCGCGAGGTGGTATGCCTGGACAACTTCTTTTCGGCCGGCGAAGAGAACATCGGACACCTGCGCGCCACGCCCGAATTCACGCTCCTGCGACATGACATCACTGTGCCCCTGGATCCGGCGTTGCCGGAGCTGGCCGTGGACGAGATCTACCTGCTCGCCTGCCCGGCGTCCCCGATCCACTACCAGCAGGTGCCCGTGGAGACTATTCGCGCCATCCTCCTGGGGGCGGCGAACGTCCTGGAATTCGCCACCCGGCAACAGACCCGCGTGCTGCTGGCCTCGTCCAGTGAGGTGTACGGCGATCCCACGGTGCACCCGCAAACCGAGGAGTACCCCGGGCGGGTAAGCCCCGTGGGGCCACGGGCCTGCTACAACGAAGCCAAACGCGGCGCCGAAGCCCTTTTTGTCAGCTACCACCGCCAACACGGTGTGGACATCAAGATTGCGCGGGTGTTCAACACCTACGGTCCCCGCATGCGCCCAGACGACGGCCGGGTGGTCTCCAACTTCATCTTGAGCGCGCTGCGATCCGAGCCGCTGGTCCTGCACGGCACCGGGGAGCAGACACGCTCCTTCTGTTATGTGGACGACCTGGTGGGCGGACTTATCAAGCTCATGGCATCGCCTCCATCGCTCGCCGACCCGGTCAACCTGGGCATGCCCCGGGAACGCACCATCCGGGAGCTGGCCGAGCGGGTGCTGCGCCTCACCGGTGCATCGGCCCCCCTGGTCGAGGGGCCCCGCCCACCCGGCGATCCCCAGCGACGCTGCCCCGACATCTCCCTGGCCCGGCGCGCCTTAGGCTGGTCTCCCGCCATCTCCCTGGACGAGGGACTCGGTCGCACCATCCGCTACTACGAGGAGCTGAACAAGACAGCGCTCGACGCCGAGCAATCGAATCGGCAGCATTGAGCCACGGGCTCATGAAATACGGACTGAACGTGGAAACCAAATTCTCAGCTCGGAGGGTGACAGTATAAGTGGGCGTTACAGGTCGGAATCCGCCTGGACAGGGCCTGGGGCCACGCCTACAGTGTTTACAGGACGCGCCGGGCACAGGGTGCCATGACGCGACGTGAGCACCCGATGACCGCCCTTCCGCCTTCGCAGGTGTGCCTGGATGACGAGCTCTTCATGGGGTTGCGCCTGGGCTATGGTGAGGCGTTTCTGAAGGTCACCCGGCAGTGCAACAACCGCTGTCGATTCTGCTGCGATCGCACCTTCCAGGACGGCCACGTCTTCCCCCGGGACCGGGCCATCGCCACGCTGGAAGAAGGGCGCCGTCACGGGCTGGAGAACGTCGTCTTCAGCGGGGGCGAGCCCACGCTGCACCCGGACATCCTGTCGCTTCTGGAGGCCGCCGGCGAGCTCGGGTACCGCCGCATCAGCCTCATCACCAACGGTCGATATTTCGCCTATCGGGAGGCCTGTCAGCGGGCCGTGCGGGCCGGCATGACCACGGCGGTCATCACGCTTTTGTCCGACCGCCCCGAGCTCCATGACTACCTGTGTGGCGTACCCGGCGCCTTTGCGCAATCAACGCGCGCGGTGAAAAACCTGGTGGCCATGGATGCGAGCCTGGTGAGCGTCGTGATCACGGTGACCCGCCCCGTGGTGACGCACCTGCCCCGCATCGTGCGGTTCCTCCACGGGCTGGGGGTGGGCGGCGCGGCGCTGCACCGCGTGGCGCCGCTGCCCTGGGTGGCCGCGGACCCGACGATTTTTTTTCCGCCCGACATGGCCCAACAGCCCTTGCGCCAGGCCATCGAGCTGGCGCACACCCTCGGCCTGCCCCTGACGGTAAAGAACTTCCCGCCCGCCTTCTTAGAGGGGCACGAGCACCTCATCTCCGAGTCCGAGGAGTTCTTTCCCGAGGTGCGCGATACTGAGCGACGCGTGGGTCTCTTTCGCAGCCTCGTGGTGCCGGGAGAGACCTCCCTGTGCCAGGATCTGGACTGCGCCACCTGCTACCGGCAACCCTTTTGCGACTATCTCCGGGACCTGGCCCGGCGCTGGCGGAACAGCCATGGCGATCGGATCCGCGTGGACCCCGAGCGCTGCGGCCCGGGCGGACTGGCCCGGGTGGAGGACAGCGGGCTGCCCTTGGCCCTGGCCTGCGCCCCGGCCTCGGACGGGGCAGACCTCGACTCCCTGGCGCGCTTCGCCCGGGAACGCGGGTGGCAGGACCGCGTCACCCACCTGGAGCTTGAGCGCGCACCGGATACGATCCCCGAGACGGCCTTCCCCAAGCTGCGCGCCGTGGCCGTGCGTCACGCCCAAGGACTCGACGCATCCATCGCGAGGCGCCCCCGGCTCACCCACGAAATCCGGCTGAACCAGCACACTCAGGCCTGGGTCGCGACCCACCTCGACCTCCTGAGGTCGCGGGGTGAGGGCGCGGTGCTGACCCTGGACCCACACGAGCGACTGCGGGGGACCCAGGTCGAAGAGATCGACCTGCGAGCCTTCTTCCGGAAGCATTCCACCGCGGGGATCACCCTGGTGGGCGTCCCCCCCTGCCTGGCACCGTCGGCCAACCACCTGCCACGCCCGCGGGTGCTCGAGGCCCAGGTGTTCGGCGCCGAGGGCGTCCTCGACCCGCTGGAAGCGTGCCACCTGTTTTTGCGGGACGGCTGGCTCGACAAGCGGGCCTCCTGCGCCGACTGCCCCCAGCAGGACTCCTGTGAGGGACTGCCGGTCAACACCCTTACGGCCTTCGGATATCAACAGCTCAGGCCCCCGTCTAAGGGGTGAAAGACCTGTGCTAGACTGAGATCCGATGCGCTCGCCCCCCCCCACCACCGAACCGCCATCCCCCCCGCCGCGGGACTGGCGCAGCCTCGCAGAGGCGTACCCCGAAAGCGGGCTCACCCTCCCTTCTGACCCCTGTGCCGACGAGGACGAGGACCTGCTGTTTCTGTTTCTGAGCGAACGGGAGGTGTTCCTCAAGCTGACCCGCCACTGCAACAACCGCTGTCGGTTCTGTTGCGATACGGTGTTTTGGAACGGCTCGAACATGGACCTCGACCGGGTCCGCGAAAAAATCGCGGAGGGGGCCCAGAAGGGCTATCAGCGGCTCTTCCTTTCAGGCGGAGAGCCCACCATCCACCCCGACTTCCTGGAGATCATCCGGTACGGGCAGTCCCTGGGCTACGTCGAGATCATCACCATCACCAATGGCCGCCGGTTCTACTACCCGGAGTTTTCCCGGCAGGCGGTGGAGGCGGGCCTGACCGCCGTGGTGGTGTCGGTGAACTCCCACGACGCACGGACCCACGACGCGCTGGTCTCGGTCAAGGGAGCCTTCCGACAGGCCCGCCGCGGCATTCAGAATTTGCGGCGCCTCGGGTGCCCCGTGAACCTGAGCGCCGTCGTAAACCAGCAGAACGTGCACCAGCTGCCGGACATGGTGCGCGCCTATAAAAAATGGGGCGCCGGGGCCGCCACGTTCATGCAGCTCATCCCCAACGACCGGGACTGGGCGCGGTCCCGACAGGTGATCTACTACGAGCTCGAGACCGGGCGCGGTCCCGTGCGCCAAGCCCTGGCCGTGGCCCGCGACATCGGGCTGGCCGTGGAGTTCAAGAAGTTTCCGGACGCCTTCTTCGAGGACTACGAGGAGCAGATCCAAGAGCCCCTGGGCTGGGCCCTGGAGGTGGCGGAGATCGCCTGGCGTCGCCCAGAGCGCTACGCGCCTTTCCGACGGGGGGATGCGATCCAATGCCACGGGGCGCGCTGCGAGCACTGCGCCTACAACAACTTCTGTGCCTACCTGATGCGACATCAATCCCTGCGACGGGAGGGGGCCTTCGACGGTTTTTTGCTCGACACCCAACGGACTCCCGTCCCGGCCGCTGGGCCGCTGTGCGATGCGCTCGCCCGGCAAGCCGCCGCTGCCGTGCACCTGTCGGCACCGGATGTTTCCGCGCTGCAGCCCTGGCTGGAGGCCTGCGCCGACCGCCCCATGTCCGTGCGCCTCGAGTCAGTGACCGGAGCGGGGGACCTGCCCGGTGAGATCACCCTGGTGGCACAGGACGACGCCCAGCTCGATCAGCTGCGCGACCTGCCGCACGCGCTGGAGGTCCTCCTCAACACCCTGACCGCACCCTGGCTGTTGCGCCACAGCGACTGGGTGGCGGCCAAGGGGTCCCGCTTGACCTTGGTGCCGCAGCTTTTCTTGCGCCTCGAGACGGCGCGGCAGGGGCAGGTCGCGCTCCCGCCCCTGCTCGAAGCGCTCCCCCTCGAGGCCGCGCAGCTCCGCGCCATTCCCCCCTGCTTCACGGGACGGGAGGACAGCGGGCGCCTCCCCCACCGGGTCCCGGGGGAGCTCCTGACCCCCGAGGAGGACATCCCGGCCCACGCGCGCCACTACTACTGGCAGCATTATTTCACCCGGAGCGCGCGGTGCAATGGCTGCCGCCTGCGAGCGCAGTGCGATGGCATCCACATCAACTATGTGCGCCAGTTCGGCTACCGCACATTGAACCCCCTGACGTGAGCGGAACCATGCGGCCAGCAACTGGGACGCAAGTGCACACGGGCGACGCGCTCATCATCAATGTCTCGAACCGCTGCAACCTGCGGTGTCGCTTCTGCTACGAGGAGGGCAGCCGGACCGAGGCGCTGCCAAGCCTGGACGCGATCCGGGAGCGCTTTGCCCAGCACCCGCCAGGCCAATTGTCCAACGTCATGTTCATGGGCGCCGAGACCTTCCTGCGCCCCGATCTGGTGGAGCTCATCGAAGCGGCCCGCGACGCCGGAATCCCCCACGTGGGCATCGCCACCAACGGGACGCTCCTGCGCAACCGCACCCAGCTCGAGAGGCTGGTGCAGGCGGGGCTCACCAATCTGGAGATCTCGATCCACGCGCTTGAGACCGAGACCGCCGCAACCCTGTCGGGCCGTTCCTTCACGGCGGCGCGACAACGGCGCGCCCTGGCCCTGCTGGACGCCCAGGCGGCCGAGCGCCCGCTCCAGGTGACCATCAACACCGTGTTGTGCGCCTTGAACCTGTCCCAGGTCATGCCGCTCTACGCCACCATCGAGGAGGAGTTCCCCCGGCTCCAGCCCATGTATCACCTGAAATACCCCTACGAGGCGGCAGATGTGCTCGGCCGGCTGGAACCCGCCCGATACGAAGCGATCCGACAGGCACAGCTGTTTGACCGGCTGCCCGATACGTGGCGTACCCGCCTCCTGTGCGAGCACATTCCCCTATGTGTGCTGGCGCCGCAGTTTGAGCTGTCAGCCGAGCTGGCCGGGCTGTGCCTGGATCGGGTGATGCACTACGATTTGACGTTGCCCGAAGGGATGTGCACCTCCGAGGATTTCACCCTCACGCGCGCTTGCGAGCTCGGGCCGGAGTGCGAGACCTGCTCCGTGCGCATGCTCTGCTCCGGGCTCCCGCTGGGGTATGTGACGCACCTCAAGCGCCCGGGGTGCATTCAACCGTTGCACGTGCCGCCGGCGGACGTGCTCGCCCAGCTGACCCGTTGGCGACGCAGCCACCGGCTCCCCATGGCCTTGGCCCTGGACGAGCCCGCCACGGTGGAAAAGGTGCTGGCACGGGCGCGACGGGCCCTCACACGCCGGCTGGTTGGCCCCGGCCCCGCCGAGACGTCTGTCCGGGCTGGAGAGCGGCCCGACACGGACGGCCCGAGCGTGGCGGTTTTGATGGACGAGTACCGCCGGTCCTATGGAGTCCTTGCCTCCCAGGTAACCGCGCTGGTGGAGCTGCACGCTGGACTGCGGCCCGCGGTGGAGGTGAAGCGATCCGCCGGCGGGGACTCCGGGGGACGGGAGCGCCAGGTCCGAGCCTTTGCCACCCGGGCGGGACTGCAGGTACAGGAGACCCCGCGGCGACTCCTGCTCCGTCGGGTTGCCGAAGGGGGGGAACGGGCCGCCACCTCCGAGAGCGTGATCGCCCCCCCGACCTGCTGCGCCGCGGTGGGCGCGCCCCGTTCGGCGGACGCGATCTCCAAACGCTTCGGCGCCCTGTGGGAGGGACAGTCAACCCACTCCTGGCTCATGAACCCCTTTTTGTCGGGGACCCCGTTCCAGCTCTACTGGCACCTGCCCTGCTCCTTGTCCTGTGAGGCGACCCGGGATCGCGCCTCGGCGCTCCTGCGCGCCCTGGCCACGCACAGCCCCCGGCTGCACGAGCACGTGCGTCGGGTACGCACCACACCGGTCCTGTACACTGATGCCGGCGGCCGGGCTTTTTTGTTCATGGGCAGCCTCAGGGGCCACACCATCCACTACCGTGAGGTCTTCGCCGGACGGGCCCATCTGCCGCGCGAGCGCGCCCTGCGACCCTCCATTCAGACGAAGCTGCAGGACGACCTCGCGCGGGCGCTGGCCGAGGGCGATGGCCTCACGCTACTAGGGCCTCAGCTCACGATCCGGGCCGGCCGCCGGGTCGTCGCGCGTTTCTCCCAGCCCCCCCGACAGCGCTGGATGCTGCACGACTTTATTTGACGCGCGGCGGCGACTCCCGGCGCTCCCCGCGCTGGATCCAACGGGTGATGGCGGCGGCCATGGCCTCCTCGCGCCGGGAGTGGTCCCGGCCCCAAAGCGCGACGTTGAACATTCGGGTGCGGCGGTAGGCGGGCTGCCCGATGCTCCGGGGCGTGAGCACCAGGTGCACATGCAGCTCGTCCGGGCGGCGCGCCCGCAGGTGCACAAAAGCGTCTGTGGGGCCCACCCGCAGGTCCAGGATCTCCCACTGCTGCCCAGGGGGGGACATCAGCCCCCGGAGCTCATCGGCGGATACAAAGGGCCGCGGTGCGACGAGCTTGGCGCCATCCTGCTCCGCGCGGGTCAGCGCCTCTGGGGAGATCGGCGTCACCCCCTCCCATCCGAAACGCTCCACGTAGTGGGGGGAGAGTCCCCCGCAGGCCGCGCGCACCACACAGCCCGCGCAGTCGGGGTGGTAGACATGGGATCGCGTGATTTTCGCCGCCGACGCCTCCACGAGCCCCCCGTCGCGATCCACCTCGCCCATGCGCGTATCCTCTTCGCCCGGCAGCAGGCCCGGCGGGATGCGGTGCAGAGCAAAACAAAGCGGCACGTTCGTAAGGCCGGGGGGCGCCTCGGGGTAGGCCTCCAGGCAGCGCCGCAAACGCTCTACCAGTCGGGGGTACTCCACGGCCAGCTCGTCGGCGTGCTCCAGCGCCCGCCCATGCAGGAGCAGCGCATTCCAGCCCGCCCCGTCCGGCGCGAAGCGGCGCACAAATTCGTGGATGGCCCCGAGGTGCTCGACGTTCCACGCGCAGGCCGTGGTGACGATGCGAAGCTCGATGTCCACCTGCTCCCGCAGCCGATGCAGCGCCTCCAGGCCCGCCACGGTCTGAGCGAAACTGCCCGGACGACTCGTCAGGCGGTCGTGCACCTCGGGCCGGTGTCCGTGCAGCGACACGACAAAACTGGAGATCCCGGCCTCCGCGAGACGGGCGGCAAAGCCCGGCCGGCGGAGCCGCCGACCGTTGCTGATGAGGGAGATCTTGGCGTAGCCCAGCTCCCGGGCCCAGCCCGCCCAGCGTACCAGCCCTCGGTTCAACGTGGGCTCAAAGCGGGAAAACAGGACCTCGGGCAGCCCCCGGTTCTGCTCGAGCATCCTGCGAATGGCCGCGTCGTCGGGACGAGAGACGCCTTTGTGGGCACCATCGATGCAGAACCGGCAGCGGTTCTGGCAGGCGCTGCCCACCGGGATCTGCAGGCAAGGCGGCCCGCCGGGCTTGTCGAGGAGGTCGGATGCCATCTCTCCTACGATAGCCCACCGTCGGCAAGGTGCCAATGGCGCGAGACCGTGGCCGCGCGGCCGCCCTTCGAGTATCCTGCCAGACCATGCGGATGTTGCACGTCGGCGGCCCTCGTGAGCGCTCCAGCAGGGACCCGGTGATCTGGGCCGGTTTGGAGATCCACCGCGTCCGTTCCCAGTTCGATCAGCTCGTCCGCTACAACCAACACACCCCGCAGATGCTGCCCCGGGTCAGCCGCAAGCGGCTCGAGGCCTTCGCGCGGGCCATACGGGACTATGACGTGATCTTTTGCGAAACCCCCGAGGCCCTGCTGGCCGTGGGCGAGTGGCTTCGCCTGGGACTCACGCCGCTGCCCCTGCTGGCCCTCGAGGTGGAGGGGCTGCTCCGGGTCAACGCCATGCGTCGTTGGTACCAGGCGCAGAGTGATCCTGATCCCTGGCCGGCGCTGCGCGACTCCCCCGGTGTCCGTTGGCTCGCCGCGAGCGCGGCCCAACGGAATGTGCTGCTCACCGCGGACGTGCCCGAGGGGCGCATCGTCAACGTACGGGGTTGCACAGCGCACTACGGGATGTTTGTCGCGGGCATCGAAGCGCAGCTCGCGGGGGGCGAGGCAGACGACGCGGACCTGGCTCACGGACTGCCCCGAGACGGCATCCTCCTACCCGGGGGGGGACGGCGCGACCACGTGACCACGCTCCGGGCCGTGCACCAGCTCCCGGCGCTGCCCTTCTTTTTGATCGACGAGCTGCTGCCGGCCAAGCAACACCAGCTCCGTCAGGCGGCCGTGCCCCACCTGCCCAACCTCCGCACCTTAAAGCCGCTGCCTTTGGAGCAATTTGTCGCGCTGGTGCGACGCGCGCGTTTGGTGGTGGTGGGTCTGCAGCCCGGACGAGGGGACGGGGGCCACACCACCGTCGCCACGGCTCACCGCCTGGGGGTGCCGGTGGTGGTGACCCAGCTGCCGGGCATCGCGGACTACGTCACTGACGGGGTGGACGCCCTGACCGTGCCCCCGGCGGATCCGGCAGCCATGGCCAGCGCCATACGCACCCTCTGGACCGATCCCGCGCTTCGGGCGCGCCTGGCCGACGCAGGTCGACGCCGGGAGGCGGTCCGGTGCGAAGCGGCCCCCCGGCAGCTACGCGCGGCCGTGCGGAGCGTTTGCGCCGATCACCTCGGCTCGCTGCCCGGCGGGTAGCCCAACTCCGCCTCGCCGAAGCGGTCCAGGTAGACCGACCAGAAACCGCTACACCGATCCCGCACGGCGCAGGTGGCGCACACGGCCGCGTACCGGCGGTTCTCAGGCATCCCCTGGTAGCCGCGTTGGAACTCCTCAAAGTGGCGTTCGTACCCTGGGAGCACACACATGGGCAGCCCGCAGATCCCCGGGACGGTGAGCTCCAGCCCGAGCTGCGCGCACAGGTCCAGGGCCGCCCGCAGGTGGGGCCGCACTGCCTCCAGGCGGGGCACGAGCTCGAGGTGGTCCAGGGCCCACCCCTGCAACGCGATGTAGCTGAAGTTGCCGGTGATGCGGGGAGCCGGGAACCGCTCCGCAAGCCAGGCCACCAGCGCCGTGAGGTGCTGCAAATTGCGCGTGGTGATGACGGTGTTGTACGCCATTTGCAATCCAGCGGCCCGGCACCGATCGATTCCGGCCACCGTACGCACAAAGGCACCGCGCACGCCGAGGAGCTCGTCATGGGTCTCAGGTTCATGGCTGAGCAGCGGCACAAAGACGCTGGTCAGGCCGGCCGCCACGAGCTGATCCAGCAGCGGCCCCCGGTCCAGACGCATGGCGTTGGTGACCAGCGAGATGGAGGTGAAGCCCTTCTGCCGGGCGTGCTCGACCATCGCCGGCAGATCCGACCGCAACGTGGGCTCCCCCCCCGTGAAGGCGACTTCCCGGCGCCCCGCCAGCCGCATGCCCCGGAGGCGCTGCACGATGAGCTCAGAATCCAGGACGAGATCCGGCAAGATGCCCCGGGCGCTGCAGAACGCGCACCGGCCGTTGCACCGACTCTCGAGTCGAATCAGCTCGATGTTCCCCGTGCAAGGATCGCGGTCCGGATCAAGGGTGGCGTCAGGCAGCATCACCGCCGGCTCGCGGTCGCTCCATTCCAGAAAGGCCTTCCAATCGGGCTCCCGCTCCATGCCCCGTAGACCCCGGCCGAGCGCGGTGAGCCAGCGCTGCTCCGCGGCGCTCGGATCCCCGGCGCAGCGGAACTGCAGCGACGCGCTTGCCGTGCGGACGACCCCGCGACCATCGAGGGCGCGCGACACGATGGTCACGTGAAGCAGTCGATGCCCGGGCCCCGCAAGCAACAGGTGAAAGCCCCGGCCCACCTGCACCTCGACCCGGCGGGGAGGTCCCTCCACCCGGGCGAGGTGGCC
>Ga0180009_10008141_pt1 | contig 10479 bp, 7 predicted proteins | sample OS_PC_MetaG_FD_123537 | JGI IMG/M metagenome (GOLD analysis project Ga0180009, IMG submission 123537) | Groundwater microbial communities from the Aspo Hard Rock Laboratory (HRL) deep subsurface site, Sweden - OS_PC_MetaG | ecosystem: Environmental > Aquatic > Deep subsurface > Groundwater... | reverse complement strand
CGTCACCCTGAGGCTGGCGGCCATTTCGATCAGCGTCTGTCCCCGTTCCGCGACCGCAAGGATCGACGTGCGTCCGGCCAGCGCGATGCCTTCGACCTTGCCCAGCCGCGCACTCAATTCATCGGTGAAGCCCTCCGCCAGAAAGAAGTCGCCGCCGACATGATCGATCTGACCCAATGGCAGGACCGCAAGCGCGATCGCTGCGGCGCTGCGTGCGGCCGGATAGCGGGCCTGCGAGGCAGCGCTCAGCCGTGCGCTCAGTTCAGGCTCACCCGCCGCCCGCAATTCTGAGACCAGCCGCGCAATCGACTGACGCAGCCTCGCATCGACCTCCTGCCGTTTGAGCGCAAGCCAGCCATCGAAAGCCCGGTTGAATGACATGCCCTGCAGGATTGGCAGATTGACGATGCCTTCGAGGATGGTCGCGGCCTTATCAGCATCGCCTTGTTTCAGCGCGTCTTCCAGCATGGACAGGTCGGACAGCAGAAAATCGCGATCAAGCGCGACCGCCGAGCGCGTGACAATCAGGAGATTGCCCAAACCATCGTTCTCGAACTGATGGCGAAGATCCAACAGGCATTGCCTGAGGCTGGCCTTGGCTTGCGTTTGAAACCGGTCAGGCCACAAAAGCTGGCACAGCGTTTCTCGATCAAGGCGGCGATCCGGCTGAAGGCACAGCAAGGCAACCAGCAGCATGCCTCGGCGATTGCTGAGCAATAGCGATGCGCCGCCCGCCGTATCGAGCCGGAATTCGCCAAACATTCTCCCCAGAACCGCAATTCCGGATGCGGCTAATTCGGTCGAGTCATGCACCAGTCCAGCCCCCCGCGCCGATTCCTAGAGCGTGACCGTGGTTTTGCAACGAATTATGTCGGCGAAGGAGCTGACGAAGTTGCGATCAGTTTCGAGGGTGAATGCACAGCGCCGCCGCCGCTGCGCCTGATGGGCACGCCATTACCGGGGCAAGAGCGCGCTCTGCGCGGTGTCCCCGGCGGTGAAGATGAAGGTGACCACCTTTGTCCCGCTGCCGATATTGACCCGGTTTTCCTGCCGCGCCCAGACCTCGGTGAGGATTTGCGAATTCACCCGGATTTGCGCGTCCGGCGGCGGCGCGGGCGCTTCCTGATAGACAACCAGGCTGCCGCCGCTGATCTCGCTCCCGACATAGCTGGGCGCGATCGGCTCACCATCGATTTCCAGCATGAACCGCCGCGCGACATAGCGGGCAAAGGCTTCGCGGCTATCGGCGCTGCCGATGATATCGGGCACTTTTACCCCCTGCACCCTGAGCGCGTGTTCGGCATCGTGAACCGGCACCTGGTGCACCAGTTCGAGCTGATCGGTGCGCGGGTTGACCGATATCGTGCTGATCGCGATCTTCTGCTGATGCGCCCAAGCCGGGACGGCAAGCAGCAGCGCGATCAGCAGGAACGCGCGGCGCAGCATCACTTGCGGTCTTTCACTTTCTCGGCCCCTGCCGCCTCGCCCATCAGGTCGCGGCTGACGCGGGCCTTGCTGGCTTCGTCCTTGAACGCTTCGATCCGGCTGGGGATGATCCGGCGCGGATAGTGGTTGTTTTCGATATCCGCGTCGGCGGTTTCCCAATCGGGATCGACCACCACCTGCACCAGTTCCCTGCCCTTGGGGAAGACCAGCAGTTTCGCCACTTCGCGCGCGTTGCGGCGCCAGATTTCGGCCGGGATCATCATTTTCTCGGTCTTGCCGTCAGCAAAGGTCAGGCCAAGGATGATCGGCATTACCAGCCCGCCCTTGTTGCTGAAGTTGAGCACGTAATAATTCGCGTCCTCTTTCACCGCGCGATCAAACGCGGCACGTTCCCAGCGGTCCAGCCCTTCGAGGAATTCGGTGTAGCTTTTGCGATCCTTGGGCACGACGGTGAACTGGTCGTTATCGTCGTAGAAATCGGTCACGCCGGGGTTTTCGAGCACCCAGATCGGTAGGCGCTGCTGTTTATTCAGCCCGACGCCGACCGGATCAGGCTCCTCGTCGCGTTCCTTGCGGCGGCGCGGCAGATCGACATCGGGGTTCTTGGTGTCGACTTTCAGCCGGTAAATCGAATCGAGCGCAATATCGACATGATCGGTGGTGTAGAACCACCCGCGCCAGAACCAGTCGAGATCGGTGCCGCTGGCTTCTTCGATGGTGCGGAAGAAATCGGCCGGCGTCGGCCGCTTGAACTTCCAGCGGCGGGCATATTCCTTGAAGGCAAAGTCAAACCGCTCGCGCCCGATCACCGTATCGCGCAGCAGGTGAAAAGCCGCAGAGGGCTTGCCATAGGCATTGGCGCCCAGATTGGTGACCGAATCCGATTGGGTCATGATCGGCTGCTGTTCGCTGGAAACCATGTAGCTGACCATGTCGCGCGGCAGGCTGCGGGCCCACGGCATGTCCGGATCCCATTCATACCCCGCAACCGAATCGAGGAAGGAATTGATCCCTTCGTCCATCCAGGTCCATTGGCGCTCATCCGAATTGACCGTCATCGGGAAGTAGATGTGGCCAACCTCGTGGATCACCACGCCGACCAGAAACATCTTCTCGGCCTGCGAATAGGTGCGGCTGCCATCCTTGTTGAGCGTGGTGCGCGGGCCGTTGAAGGTGATCATCGGGTATTCCATCCCGCCGACCGGCCCGTTGACCGATTGCGCGGTGGGATAGGGATAATCAAAGCTGAAGCGTGAATAGACCTTAAGCGTGTGCACCACCGCCGCGGTCGAATATTTGCGCCACAGATCGCCGCCTTCCTTGGGCCAGAAGCTCATCGCGAGCACGGTTTCGTTGTCCGCGCCGGGCTGATGGTGGCCTTGCGCGTCCCAGATGAACTTGCGGCTCGAACCCCACGCGAAATCGCGCACATTCTGCGCGGAAAACTTCCATGTCTTGCGGCCCTTGGGATTGCCCGCTTCGGCAGCGGCGGCTTCCTGCGGGGTGACGATGAACACCGGCGCTGCGGCGTTTTTGGCAGTTTCCAGCCGCTGGCGCTGCGCGGCGGTCAGCACTGCATCCGGGTTTGCCAGCACGCCAGTGGCCGCGACGATGTGATCGTCGGGGACGGTCATTTCGACCTCGTAATCGCCGAATTCGAGCGTGAATTCGCCGCGGCCCAGAAACTCCTTGTTGTGCCAGCCTTCGTAGTCCGAATAGACCACCATGCGCGGGAACCACTGCGCGATCAGGAAGATGTCATTGCCGCCCTTGCGCGGATCATCGGGGAAATGTTCATAGCCCGATCGTGCGTTGACCGCGTCTTCCTCGACGATATTGAACGCCCATTCGATGGTGTATTCGGTGGTCGCGCCGGGTGCGAGCGGTTCGGGCAGGTCGATCCGCATCAACGTGCCGACAATGGTGTGCGGCAGATCCGCCCCTGCCAGCGTCTTCACCGCGCTGATATCATAGCCATAGGAATTGTCGGCCATCGCCTGCTGACGGCGCAACTCGTCCATCGACAGCTTGGTCGGCGCGTCGCCGGAACCCAGCGTCACCTTCGGCCCCCGCCGGCCGGGGCCGCCAAAGGCATCGGTCAGTTCGGCCATCGAATCCTTGCGAAAGATGTTCTGGTCGAGCTGCATCCACAGCCACGGCAGGCTGTCGGGCGAATTGTTGGTGTAGCGGATGGTGGCGCGCGCGGTGATCCGGCGGCTGGTCTCGTCGAGCTCGGCAGTGATCTTGTAATCGACCTTTTGCTGCCAGTATTCATGCCCCGGCGCGCCGCTGGCGTTGCGATAGGTGTTGGGGGTGGGCAACACTTCGTCAAGCTGGCGGAACTTGTCCTCGTAAGAACCCTTGGTCTGCTCGATTCCCTGCGCGTGGAGGGGTGCATGGCCAGCGAAGGGGGCGAAGCTGGCAACCAGCAATGCGGCAACAAACAGCACGAAACGCAAGGGCGCTCTCCAAGTGTGTGACAGATCGGTAATAGCGCTAGAAAGCGCAAAAGCGTGCGGCGCGCAAGCGAGTATCTTGCCCGTCACGGCAATTTTGTTTCGCATCTGGCGTGCCGGCCTCTTTGCCCCTATTCCGGCGCGCGATGGTTCAACCGCTTTGGCACAACCTACACGAAGCCGCCTGCGCGCGCGGGGACAGCACCTATCGCGATCCCGAAACCGGCTATACGGTGTTCACCCGCACGGCGCATCTGGCGCGCGGCAAATGCTGCGGTTCAGCCTGCCGCCACTGCCCGTTCGACCATGAGGCTGTGCCCGCTCCACGCTGACACTTGCAAAGCTGCAAAGCTGCGGGAATAGGCGAAGGCCAAGGAGACACGCCCATGAAAACCCGCGCTGCCGTTGCCTTCGCCGCGAAACAGCCACTCGAAATCGTCGAGCTTGACCTCGAAGGCCCGAAGCCCGGCGAAGTGCTGGTGGAAATCATGGCGACCGGCATTTGCCATACCGATGCCTATACGCTCGACGGGTTTGACAGCGAGGGGCTGTTCCCCAGTGTGCTCGGCCACGAAGGCGCAGGAATCGTGCGCGAAGTGGGCGCGGGTGTGACCAGCGTGAAGCCGGGCGATCATGTGATCCCGCTCTACACGCCCGAATGCCGCCAGTGCAAAAGCTGCCTTTCGGGCAAGACCAACCTGTGCACCGCAATCCGCGCCACGCAGGGCAAGGGGCTGATGCCCGACGGCACCACGCGTTTCAGCTATAAAGGCCAACCGATCTATCACTACATGGGTTGTTCCACCTTCAGCAATTTCACCGTGCTGCCCGAAATCGCGGTCGCCAAGATCCGCGATGACGCGCCGTTCCAGTCGGCCTGCTATATCGGCTGCGGGGTGACCACCGGGGTCGGCGCGGTGACCAACACCGCCAAGGTGCAGGTCGGAGATAATGTCGCGGTGTTCGGGCTTGGCGGGATCGGCCTCAACGTGCTGCAGGGCGCGCGGCTGGCGGGCGCCAACCGGATCATCGGGATCGATATCAACCCCGCGCGCGAGGAATGGGGCAGGCGCTTCGGCATGACCCACTTCCTCAATTCCAGCGGGCTGAGCCGCGAGGAAGTGGTCGCCAAGATCGTCGAAATGACCGATGGCGGGGCCGATTACACCTTTGATGCCACCGGCAACACCGAAGTGATGCGCACCGCGCTGGAAGCCTGCCACCGCGGCTGGGGCACTTCGATCATCATCGGCGTGGCCGAGGCGGGCAAGGAAATCGCCACCCGCCCGTTTCAGCTCGTCACCGGGCGCAACTGGCGCGGCACCGCGTTTGGCGGGGCCAAGGGCCGCACCGATGTGCCCAAAATCGTCGACATGTACATGACCGGCAAGATCCAGATCGACCCGATGATCACCCACGTGATGGGGTTGGAGGACATCAACACCGCGTTTGACCTGATGCACGAAGGCAAGTCGATCCGCAGCGTGGTGGTGTTTTAAGGCCAGGGCCTGTTAACCGCGTTGTTACGCCGACGCGTTATGGCAATCATGCGCCATTGTCTCCGCGCGGCGCAGCAGGTGATTGATGTTTGAACCGAGGATCGCAGCCCCCCCGTTCCCGTGCGATGCACGCGATGGTTGAACACGCCGCCCCCTCGCTCGCGACGCAAGTGCGCACGGCGGTGATCTGGCGTTCGGGCAGTCAGATATTCACCCAGATCGTGTCGTGGTGTTCGACGCTGATCGTGATCCGCCTGCTTGCCCCGCAGGATTACGGTCTGTTCGCGATGGCGCAGGTGATGCTGGTGCTGCTCAGCACGATGAACGGCTGGGGCTTGGCGAGCGCGTTGATCCGCGAGGCGGAGGTGAGCGAGGAACGCCTGCGCCAGACGCTGGGGATGCTGATCCTGCTCAATGGCGGGCTGGCGCTGACGCAGTTTTTCGCTGCGCCGCTGGTGGCGCTGTGGTTTGGCCAGCCCGAGGTTGCCGATCTGCTGCGGGTGTTATCGCTGCTGTATCTGGCGGTGCCGTTTTGCGCGCTGCCGCACGCGATCCTCAGCCGCCGGATGGATTTCCGCCGTCCGGCGCAGGTGCGCCTTGCTGCGGCGCTTACCGGGGCCGCCACCGCGCTGACCGGGGCGCTGAGTGGGTGGGGGGTATGGACGCTGGTCGCCGCCCCGCTGGTGATGATCGTGACCGAAGCGATTGGCATGACCTGGGCTGCAAAATCGCCGATCCGCCCGATTTTCCGCTTTTCCGGCGTAGGCCATATCGCGGGCTTTGGCGGGGTGATGACCGTGACCCAGTTGTTCTGGTTCGTGCAAAGTCAGGCCGATGTGATGATCGCGGGCCGCGTGCTCGATGCGCATATGCTGGGGGTTTACACCACCGGGCTGTTTCTGGCGCAATTGCTCGCTTCCAAATTCGTGCCGCCGATCAACGAAGTCGCATACGCCGCCTATTCGCGCCAGCAGGCCGATGGTCAGAATGGCGCAGGCGCAGCGGCGCTGCTCGCTACGATCCGGCTGGTGATGCTGGTGGCGCTGCCCGCCTATGCCGGGATGGCGGTGGTCGCGCCGGTGCTGGTGCCGGTGCTGCTGGGTGAGCAGTGGGTTGAGATCATCCCGCTGCTGCCGATCCTTTCGGCGGCGATGGCGATGATGACCCTGCAGATCCTGTTTGCTCCCGCCACCAATGCGCGCGGGGTGCCGGGCATGGCGCTCAAAATCGCGATGCTGGGGAGCGTGGTGATGCCCTGCGCTTTCCTGATCGGGTCGCACTGGGGCGTAATCGGATTTGCATGGGGCTGGGTTGGCGGGATGGGCGTGCTGACCGCGGCGACGGTATGGTTTTCGGGCGGGTTGATCGGCCTGCGGATTGACGGATTGATGCGCGCAATCGCGCCGCCGCTCGCCGCCGCGCTGGCGATGGCGGCGGGTGTGGCGGGGCTGATGGCGCTGCTGCCGCCCGATCTGATGTCGCTATTGGCGTTGATGCTGGCGGTGCCGCTGGGCGTGGCACTATACGGCGCGGCGCTGCACCTGATCGCGCCGTCGCGGCTGGCTGAGGCGCTGCATTTTGTGCGCCATCGCGGTGATGTTGAGCCTGCCCCTGCCACAACCGCGTGATTGACACCACCGGCGCGATCCGGTCTGGCAGCGGCATGATACCGCACCGCACTGCCCCGATCACCCAGACCTATTCCGTCAATAATATCACGATCGCCGTGCACCATTGGGCCGCACCGGGCAGCGATCAGCCGCCGTTGATCTTTGCCCATGCCACCGGATTTCACGGGCGGGTGTTTGATGCGATTATCGAACAATTCCCCGCGCATCCCGCCTATTCGGTCGATCTGCGCGGGCACGGGCAATCCGGCGGCGGGCCGATCAGCGATTGGCGTCTGGCGGCGAGCGATATTGCGGAGTTTCTTGGCGCGGCGGGGATCACTGGCGCGATTGGCATCGGCCATTCGATGGGGGCGCACGCCTTGCTGCAGGCAGCCGCCGACCATCCCGGCGTGTTCGCCCGGCTGGTATTGTTTGATCCGGTGATCTTCGAGCCGGAATTCTACGCTGCGCCGGAGCCGTTGTTTTCCGACGACAATCCCCACCCCGCAATCAAGCGTAAGCGCGATTTCGCCTCACCCGAAGCGATGATCGAACGGTTTGCGGCGCGCGATCCCTATCGCCTGTTCGACCGCCGCGTTTTCGCCGATTACTGCCGCCACGGCCTTGCCCCGGCCCCATCGGGTGAGGGGTATGAACTCGCCTGCGCGCCCGAGGTCGAGGCCAGCGTCTATGCCTCGAGCCGCAGCAATGGCGCGATTCTGGATGCGGCGCGCACGGTCGATATTCCGGTGCTGGTGGTGCGCGCCAAGCAGACCGGCATGGGTGATTTCACAAGCTCTCCGACCTGGCCCGATCTTGCCGGAATCCTGCCGCAGGGCACTGATCTCCATCGGCCCGACCGCACCCATTTCCACCCGCTCGAAGACCCGGCGGATGCGGCGCGGATTATTGCGGAATGGATCGGATAGGCGCGCCGGTTTTGCTGATGTTCCGCCAATGTTTCACGTGAAACATTGCCCGCAATCACCCCGCGGCGGCCAGCACATCCTTGATATCGTGCATTATTCGTTCAATCACTCCGCGATCAGGATGTAGGAGATTGGCCCCGATCTCGCTTGCCACCCCGCCATAAAATTGCAGCAGGCTGGCATAGAGCGGATGGTCCGGCGCGAGTGATTGCGCCAGCCACAAGGTGATGCTTTGCGCCCGCGCCAGAGCCGCGCGAGGGGCACCCTGCGACCGGTCAAGCGCGGCCAAGGCCTGGCCTAGCGCGGCAATCGCTTCGCCCAGACAGATCCGGGTGAGATCGCCGCTGCCCGATGCCTCGATCCGGGCGTCAAGTTCGACCCGGCGATAGGCCGCAGCCGGATTGGCTGAGAGCATCTGCATGGCCTGCTCCCTAGTTGTTATCGCGCGGCGCGAAATTCGCCCGGATGAATTCAAGCGTCGATTGCGAGGCCGCCACGCGGCGCTCGGAGGCGGCGAACTGGCGGGTCAGCCGCTCACGCAGGGCTTCCTGCTGCTCGGCAATCGTCTCGAGCCGTTCATCCGAACTGGCGAGCTGCGTTTCAAACCGCCGCAGCGATCCGCCCAGCGAACCGGGATCGCTGACAAGGCTGTTGTCGCGCGCGAACCGGTCAATCGTGGCAAACACGCCCGATGGCCCGACCGTGAACATCGCCGCGACCGCTTCGGCATTGGTTTCAAGCGCCTGATTGAGCCGCGCGTCATCGAGCCGGAATGTGCCATCGCGGTTGAGCGCAAGGCCCAGATCGCCGAGCGTGCGCGGTTCGCCCGCCGCGGCATCGGGCATCACCACCTGGCTTGCCAACAGCGCCAGATCGCGGCGCAATTCGCGCGCGCCGGGATCATTGCCCAGCTGGCCGCCGACCGGCGCGGCCAGTTCGTTGACCTGCGCGACGATATCATTGAGCGCCGCGACGAAATCATTCATCACCGCCGAAATCGCATCGGTGTTGCTGGCAAAGCTGAGGCTGGTCGGCGCGCCGGTATTGGTGGCGGTGAGATTGAGGGTGAACCCGCCCGGCAGCCCGGTGACGCGGTTGGTGGGGCTGGTGATTTCGACCGTATCGAGCAGAAATACCGCATCGCGCGCGGTCGTGCGCAGCTCGCCCGTGTCGCTCGCCGGGTTCCACAGAAGATTGGCAAGATCGCCCGGCACCGCAGCTGGCGCGGCTGATGCACTCGCCGTTTCGAGCACAAAGCCGCTGGCCGCGCCTTCCGCGCCTTTCAGCACCAGCTGCGCGCCGCCTGACCCTTGCGCGACATAGGCGCTGATCGCGCCCCCGCTGGCCTGGTTGATCTTGCTGGCAAGGGTGCTCAGCGTATCGTCGGGGGTGACATCAATGGCCAGCGCATCGCGCGCGCCATCGGCGGTAAACCCGGCCCCGGCAACCGCGCCGAACCGGATGGTAAGCGTGCCTTCACCCACCAGCGCATCGCGGCTGGCATAGCTTTTCGATACCAGCGTCTGGGGCTGCGCAAGCTGCGTCACTTCAAGCGAGAAATTGCCGCGCGGGCTTAACCCGGTTGGCACGGATACCTGCGCCACCGCCGGATTGCCAAGCGCGCCGCGCGGGGCCAGATCGCCGTTGCGGATGCGATCGCCCAGCGCGCTGGCCAGGGTGGTGACAGAATTGCGCAGCTGCGCCGCCGCCGAAATCCGCGCTTCCAAGGTGGTCCGGCGGGCTTCCAACGTTCCGCGCTGCACGGCAAAGCTGGCTTCTGAAATATCATTGGCCAGCGACCCGAAATCGATGCCGCTGCCCGCGCCAAGCGCCGCGATGATTGATGAGCCCGAGGTTTCCATGCGCAGGAGGACGGGTGATTGCGCGGCGGTTTAAGCCTTTCGGGCGACTTTCCCATCGCCATCAAAATGCAATTCGGGCGGCACGTCGATCACCGGGCGGCGCGGGTGCTGGCCGCGTTTCAATGCCATCACAAACGCCACCAGCGCGGCGATTGCGACATATAATTCCTCGCGCACCATCTGGTTGGGGCGGGTGGTGAAATAGACCGCGCGCGCCAGTTGCGGGTATTCGAGCAGCGGCAGGCCTTCCTCGCCCGCGATTTCGCGCATCGCCAGCGCGGTTTCGCCGCGCCCTTTGGCCAGCACCACCGGGGCGGGTGCCAGCGCCGGATCATAGGTCAGAGCCACCGCGAAATGGAGCGGATTGACGATCACGAACTGCGCTTCCTTCATCGCCTTGGCCACCCCGCCGCGCGCCAGATCGCGTTGCCGCTGACGCCGGGCGGATTTCATTTCGGGTGAGCCTTCGGACTGCTTGTTTTCGTCCTTTATTTCCTGCAGGCTCATCTTCAACCGCTTGTTTCGTTGAAATATTTGCAGCGGGTAATCGATCCCGGCGATCACCAGCAGGCCAATCAACAGCACCCCGACCAGGCTGCTGATCGCATCCAGCGAAAGGTTGATCTGGGTCTCCAGCGGGTTGTGGCCGAGCGCCAGCAGGCCCGGCAGGCGGCCCG
>Ga0180009_10008140_pt1 | contig 10480 bp, 7 predicted proteins | sample OS_PC_MetaG_FD_123537 | JGI IMG/M metagenome (GOLD analysis project Ga0180009, IMG submission 123537) | Groundwater microbial communities from the Aspo Hard Rock Laboratory (HRL) deep subsurface site, Sweden - OS_PC_MetaG | ecosystem: Environmental > Aquatic > Deep subsurface > Groundwater... | reverse complement strand
TTGCCGGGATTGAACCGGTAGACGGTGCTGTACTGGGTGTCGGTGCAGCGGGCGTAGATCATGCCGTCGGCCCGGGACCAGGCGAACCAGCCGGCATCGGGGCGGAAGTCCACGGTGATGGGGTCGGGGGTCCGGGTCGCCAGGTCGAACAGGTAGAGCTGCCCGCCGTAATCGTTGGCCTGGATGCCGTCGGGCAGGTTGCGGCCCAGCCCGTCGAAGGCGGACGGCGACCCGCTCAGGCAGAGGGTCTTGCCGTCGGGGCTGAACTCGGCCCCCCCGATCCAGCGGTCGTCCAGGATCTGCTGCGTCTCCAGGGTGGTCAGGTCCATCAGCCACAGCGTGCTGGTGAAGTAGGGACGGGCGGTCAGGTCGGGCTCGCTGGTGAAGAACAGCAGATGCTTGCCGTCATCGCTCAGGCTCCAGCTCTCCGGGCTCACGGGGCCGGCGGTCAACCGCCGGCTGACGCCCCCGGGCACGAAGATCTGCTCGAGGTGGGACCGGTTGCGGTACCAGGACTGGCGGTCGGCCGGATGCGCGATCCGCTTGACCTTCCGCTTGTCCGCCTCGGGCTCGCGGTTGATCTCGTAGACGATGGACCGGCCGTCGGGGGCCCAGCGCCAGGAGCCCAGCTTGTCCACGTCCTCCAGGACGGGGGAGGCGGTTCCGGCGGTCAGATCGAACAGCCAGATGGTCGCCTTGCCGTCCTGCGTGGTCTGCCACGACAGCCTGGTCCCGGCGGGATGCCACTGCAGCCGGGACAGGGTGCTCTGGCTGCGCCAGTAGGAGATCAGGCGGCCGTCGTCGGTGCTGCGGATCTCCAGCCACTGTTCCCGGTTCTTCCCGTCGCGGTACTCGCCCAGCGACACCGCGGCCAGGGACCCGTCCGGGGAAAGTTCCACGTCGGAGATGCGTGGCGCATCGAGGATGTCGTGGATGTCCACGTGACGGGTGGGATCGACCGTCGTCACGAGCGGCGCGGCAGGCGCATCGGTGGCCGCCTTCAGGGCCAGGCCGACCGACCAGTCGCCCTCGGCGGCGGGATCGCCCAGGGTGCGCAGGCAGACCATGTGCTTGCCGATGGTCAGGGTGAGCTCGCCGGAGCTGACGCCGTCCTTGTCGGTCAGCGCCACGGCCTCGCCGTCCAGGGCGGCCTTCACCGGCCGGCCGGTGGTCACCTCCAGGGTCACCTTCCCCCAGCGATCGGCGTCCACGTAGAAGGCCAGGTAGCGCACCTCGGGCCCTTCGGGCGCCGCCCATCCGAAGATCCCCTCGCCGGACCCGGACTTCTTCCAGGTCGTGTCGCGGCCGTCGGGGCCGGGGAAGGCGCTCCCGTCCCGCGGCGTATCGGCGCCGAAGGCGAAGGGCATGGCTTCGAAGAGATCCTTGACCTTGACCCCGGCCAGGTCGGCGTCGTGGAAGGCCGGCAAGAGCAGGGGCAGGGGATCGGACACGAGCACCTCGGTCACCGGAACCGGCGCGGGTCCGGGCGGGGTCTCGTCGGCCAGGCCGGCCAGGGGCAGGGCGAGCAGGCAGATCAACGCGGTCAGCACGGTCTTCATGAAATGAACTCCTTGGCGGGGCGTTCGCGGGTCGGGATCGAAGGAACAACTATAGGACGGCAGGGCCAACAGGCCAAGCCCGGCCCGGTCATCTGCCCCCCGTCATTCGAGGCGATGGGTGAATCCGGCCAGGGCCGCCTCGGCGTCGAATTCGGGGTTCCGGTGGCAGCGGCGGCAGACGTCGGGGCCCGGGACCACCCCGCCCGCGGCCAGGAAGGCATCCCGGTCGGCCATCACCTCCGCATCCAGATACAGGGATCCCGGCCCGTGGCACTCCTCGCAGCCCACGCCCTCGGACACGGAGAAGCCCACCGTGGTCAGGGCCCGGGAGTCCTGGGCGGCCGTGTGGTGGCACATGAGGCACCGCCGTTCGGCGATGGGATCGGTGATGTCCCGGTGCTGGGGACGCCGTTCGGCCAGGAATCCGGCCCACCCGGTGGCCAGGCGCCAGTAGGCGCCCGCGTGGCGGCTCTGCAGCCAGGTCACGTAGGGGTCGCCGTGCTCCCCGCCGGAGTGGCATTCCCGGCAGGCGGCCGATCCCACGTACCGGGGCTCCTCCTGCCGGGTTCCGGTGACGGTGCGCCGCAGGAAGGCCACCTCGATCCCGGCCACCCGGCCGGATGAGTCCCGCCGGAAGACCACCGGCCAGGGTTCCTGGCGGCAGAAGAAGCTGTCCGGACCGGTGGCGTAGAGGGTGTCGTCGGCGAAGTCCCGCAGGCGCAGGGCCCCGTCCGCGAACCAGACCAGCATGTGCCCGCCGCCTTCCAGCTCGTAGGCCCCCACGTAGTCGTCGGGGTCGGCCGTGAAGGTCTCCCATTCGCGGGGCCGGGTCCGCGCCAGATCGGCCGGAGTCCGGCCGTCGGCGTCACGAGCGGCGGGATCGGCCCCCCGGGACAGCAACAGGTCCGCCAGGGCCGTCTGGCCGCTGATCCGGGCGACGTGCAGGGGTGTCCAGCCTTCCTTGGTGGGGGCCTGGAGGGGGGCGCCGCGGTCCAGCAGCAGGACGGCCGTCTTCAGGCAGCCCCGGCGCACGGCCACGTGCAAGGGAGTGCGTCCCCACTGGTTGCTCAGGGCGGGATCGGCGCCTGCGCCGAGCATGCGACCGACGATGTCCGGACGGTCATGGTGGCAGGCCCAGTGCAGGGGCGACCCGCCGTCGCCTCCAATCGCGTCCACCGGAGCCCCGTGATCCAGGAGTTCGGCCGCGATGTCCCGGTGGGCCCGGATGGCGGCCCAGTGCAGGGCGGTGTAACCCCAGGCGTCGACGGCGGCCGGATCGGTCCCCGGATCCTGAAGGAGCCGGTGGGCGGCATGGGTGTCGCCGGTGCGGGCTGCGGTGATCAGGTCGCCGGGGACGGGTCCGGGGCCTGAGGCCGGCGCCGGCGCGGGGGTCAGGAGGATGGGGAGGGTCATGACGATCAGGGCGGGCCGGATGAAGCGGCGGGGATCTCTCACGGTGGTCTCCTTGGTCGGGATCGGGGCCGCCGACCCTGTCTTTCGCAATTTCCGGGTCCCGGGTTGCGTGCCGGCCGCAATATCAACAAGACCATTGATTTCCGTTCTCCGAAACCCCATCCTATCCCGGCTATGAGCATTTCCCGGCAAATCAAGAAATCCTGGCTGTTCCTGATCCGGCTCCAGCGGGAGATGGGTTACGACGACTGCATGGGAATGGCGGCCCAGATCGCCTTCTACACCATGCTGGGTCTGTTCCCCTTCATGATCTTCCTGCTGAGCGTGGTCGGGACCCTGCCCATCGGCGAGACCCTTCAGCCCGAGCTGCTGAAGGCCCTCAAGGAACAGATGCCGGATGAGGCCGCCAACTACGTCACCAACACCGTGCTCAGTCTCCTGCCGGAACGAAACCAGGGCCTGCTCAGCTTCGGTCTGCTGGCCTCCCTGTGGGGCGCCAGCATGGCCGTCGGGGCGCTCATCACCACCATCAACCGGGCCTACAACATCCACCAGCGCCGGAACATCGTCAGCCAGAAGATCCTGTCGATCGCGCTGGTGCTCGTGCTGTCGGGCCTGTGGCTGATGGCCATGACCATCATCCTGGTCGGGCCCAAGTACACCCAGCAGATCTTCGAGTTCATGGGCATCGCCAGCGAGACCAACACCTTCTGGACCAGCATCCGGCTGCCGATGGCCTTCGGGCTGAACCTCCTGGCCCTCTCCGTCCTGTACTACATCGCGCCGGAGGCCAAGCAGAAGTTCCGCTGGATCCTGCCCGGAGCCCTGACCGCCACGGTGCTGTGGATGACGGCCTCGCAGGGGTTCCGCATCTTCCTGGCCAATTTCGGGCAGTACAACACCACCTACGGCTCCCTGGCCGCGGTGGTCATCCTGATGATCTGGCTGTGGATTTCCGGCCTGGTGTTCCTGCTGGGGGCCGAGATCAACGCGCTGATGAAACGCATGGAAGTCCTGGATCCGCCCCGCTATGTGAGGCTATTGCACCGGCCGCGGCCGCACAACGGGAACGGCGAAGGGACCTGAGGGAGGACATCGATGGCCACCGCCGACCGCATGACCGCCACCTGGACCGGGGGGATGCGCTTCGTCCACCGCTCGGGCACGGGCCACGCCCTGGTCACCGACGCGCCGGAGGAACACGGGGGCGGCGGCACCGCGCCCTCCCCCATGGAACTGCTGATCATGGGCCTGATCGGCTGCACCGGGGTCGACGTGACCAGCATCCTGAAGAGGATGCGCCAGCCCCTCGAAGGACTGGAGGTGTCGGCGACCTGGGAGCGGGCCGAGAACCACCCCAAGGTCTACACGAAGATCCACCTGACCTTCGAGCTGACCGGGGACCTGGACCCCGGGAAGGTCGCCCACGCCATCGACCTGTCCGAGAGCACCTTCTGTTCCGCTTCGGCCATGCTGCGGAAGACCGCCGAAATCACCAGCGAATTCCACATCCGGCGGCAGGGCGAGGCGGGATAGCCCCGGCCCAGGAACTGCGCCGCCCCCGTTGATGAATGCCCGGATTTTTCATATCCTGATGTGGGGCCCCGACCGGGGCCCCCTCCGTCACAGCCCTGGACGCCCATACCCCCCGGGGGATGTTTGATGAAACGGTTCGCCGCCACCCTGTCCATCCTGGTCCTGGTGCCCGTGTTGCTGTCCGGCGATCCGGCCGGGGCCGTGACCATCGATCCGGGCCTGAGCGCCGCCCTGGCGGCCAAGACCTATTCCGGCAAGGTTCCGGTCCTGCTGGTGTTCGATGATCCGGCCGCAGCCGGCGACCTGGTGGGCGATCTGGACCGGCTGGATCCCGCCGGGAAGCGGGGCGCCGTCCTGCAGGCTCTCAAGCAGGAGGCCCATGAGGTCCAGCGCAGCGTTCTGGCCGAACTGGAGGATCCCCGCTGGGCCGGTCAGGTGGGACGCGTCCATGCCCTCTACCTGGCGGGGGCCGTGGCCTTCACGGCGACTCCGGCGGTGATCGAAGCCCTTGCCCAGCTGCCCGATGCGGCGGTGATGCACGAGGACCGGATCTTCAAGCTGACCGACGCGGCCAGGGGGACTGCCGCGCCCGGACTCGCGAGGAAGACCGCCGCCGCCGTCGATACGGTCTGGAGCGTGAAGTACATCGACGCCGACCGGGTGTGGAACGAGCTGGGCATCACCGGTCAGGGGATCGTGGTCGGGCACATCGACACGGGCATCTACCTGACCCACCCCGACCTGGCGAACCGGTTGTGGACCAACGAGGGGGAGGTCCCGGGCAACGGCATCGACGACGACGCCAACGGCTTCGTGGACGACGTCCACGGGTGGGATTTCGGCGCGGACGACAACGACCCCAACGACGATTCCGCCGACCCGGGCCACGGCACCCACACCGCCGGCAGCGTGGTGGGCGACGGCTCGGGGGGCACCCTGACCGGCGTGGCGCCGGGCGCCCGCGTGATGGGCTGCAAGGTGTGGCAGGACAACGGGCTGGGGGGAAGCCTGGGCATGATCTGGGCCGCCGAGCAGTACTGCGTCGAGAACGGCGCCCGCATCATCACCATGTCGCTGGGGATTCCCGGCAACATCGCTCCCATCTTCATGCGCAACGAGCGCATCAACTGCAACAACATCCGGGATGCGGGCGTGCTGCTGGTCAACTCCGCGGGCAACGACCACATCCTGTACGATCCCCCCATCGAGCTGAGCCTGAGCGCCCGCGTGCCGGCGCCCTGGAACGCCTTGCCCGTGCCGTACAGCAGCACCGGCGGGGTCCTGACGGTGGGCGCCACCAACTTCCAGAGCGATTCCATCTACCTGGGATCGAGCCAGGGCCCCGCGCACTGGGGCGACGTCGACCCCTGGAACGACTGGGCCTACAACCCGGGCCCCGGGCTGACCAAGCCCGACGTCGTGGCGCCGGGGGCGAACGTCAACTCCCTGGTCATCCCCAGCGGATACAGCGGCAACACCTGGACGGGCACCTCCATGGCCTGCCCTCACGTGGCCGGGGTGGCCGCGCTGATGCTCGAGAAGAACCCCTCGCTGTCCCCGGCGGGTCTGGATTCCCTGCTGGAGGTGACCGCCCGTGACCTGGGCTTCGCGGGCAAGGACAACGTCTTCGGCTCGGGCCAGATCAACGCCTGGGCCGCGGTGAACGCCGTGCCGGCGGGGCTGTCCCCCAACCTCAACTTCGCGGGGATCCTGCCCGACTTCCCCGGCGACATGACCCTCGATCCGGGCGAGACCAGCCTGGTGGCCTTCCAGCTCCTGAACAGCAGCCCGGGGACCGCGGCGGGAGGGATCTCCGCCACCCTGGGCGTGCTGCCCAACGACCACGTCACGGTGACCGACGGGGAAGGGACCTTCGAGGCCATCGCCGCCGGCGGGGCCATGGGCGACAACCAGAACGACCCCTTCGCCCTGGAAGTCGATACCGAGGCGCCCCAGGGCTATCCCTTCACCCTGGTCCTGACCGTCTCCTCGGGGGATTTCGTCCGGACCTTCGACATCCCCTGGTACGTCGGGCTGCCGGAGTTCCGCACCCACGACGTGGGCCACGTCTACCTGACCGTCACCGACCAGGGGGTGCTGGGCTACATGGGGCAGGACGGCGCCGACGGCGACGGCATGGGCGTCCGCGGCGGCCTCAGCAACCTGTTCATCGGCTCGTTCTGGGCGGGGACGGGGTCGCAGTACGTCTGCAACCGCGACTACGACGGGCTGGGGGCCGAAACCCACGAATGGGTGGTGTCGAACAACAAGGACGACAGCGGCCGGGTGCGCGATCTCGGGGCCCTGTCCAGCGACCAGACCTTCCGCGCCGTCTTCCACGACGGAGGCCACACCAGTCCCATGCCCCTGAAGGTGGAGCAGAATTCCTACGCCTTCTCGGGGTCCCCCAACGAGGATTTCGTCATCCTCAAGTACACCCTGACCAACCAGGGCCAGACTCCGGTGACCGGCCTGTATGCGGGGGTCTTCTGCGACTTCGACATCGGGGATTCCGCGACCAACCTGGGCAACACCGACGCGGGTCGGAACCTGGCCTACATCTTCAGCGGGGTGGGCCCCTTCTTCGGGATCGCCTACCTGGACACGGTCCCGGCGGTCAACCTGTCCCTGGTCAACAACCAGCAATACGTCTATCCGACCAGCCGCATCACCGACGCCGACAAGTTCGGATTCCTGAGCGGTTCGCTCCGCACGTCCATCGCCCGGACGGGTGACGACTGGTCCGTCATGGCTTCGGCGGTGGTCGATCTCCAGCCCGGCGTGCCGCGGGACGTGGTCTTCGCCCTGATCTACGGGGAGACCCTGGCGGACGTGCAGGCCAATACCGATGCGGCCTTCCTGGCCTACGGGGACGTCCTGGTGCCCACCTTCCTGTCCCTGTTCGACGTGACGTACCAGGACCGCAAGGCGATGGTGACCTGGCAGAGCCTCATCGACGCCGAGCCCAGCCACTACCGCCTGACCCGGACCCTCGACGGGCAGGAGCAGGACCTGGCCTTCGCCCGCGACACCGAGGGGGTGTTCGAGGCGGTCGACGCGGACCTGCCCACCGACCGGGACGGGACCGCCCTTTACAGCCTCTACCACGGCACCGACGAACTGGACTGGAGGATCCTCGCCCAGCAGGAGGTCGATTTCAGCGAGGCGCCGCCGATCCGGGCGCAGCTGACCTCCTATCCCAACCCCTTCAATCCGCAGGCGACCATCCGGTACGCAGTGCCGGAGGCTGGACATGTGGAGCTATCGGTCTACAACCTGCGGGGGGAAAAGCTGAGGGTTCTTTTCAGGGGACAGCACGCGGCCGGGGAGGACCAGATCGCCTGGGACGGCGCGGATGATCGGGGCAATCCCCTGCCCAGCGGCATCTACCTGTACCGGATGACCACCGCTGCGGGGACCCTCACCCGGAAGATGACCATGGTCCGGTGATCAGGTCCTTGATTCCGGTCACGAGCATGATGCAGCCGAAGATCGCCAGGGCCACCGCCGCCACCAGGAGAGCCGTGCGGCTGATGCGGGGGCCCAGGCGGCGCGCCCCGCTGAAGAGCCCGATCAATCCCAGCAGACACACCACGAAGGTGCCGTAGAATCCCACGAGCAGGGCGACGCCCCTGGTCGGGGATTCCGCCCATCCCTCCAGCAGCAGGGGTCCCATGACCAGGCTCCAGCTGAGGTACGGGTTGGGGTTCAGGAGGTTGACGAGGACGGCTTTGGGCAGGGTGCGTTCGGCGGTCCCGGGGTTTTCCTGTTCGGCGGAGGCGCCGGCCCGCCAGGAAACCAGGGCGCCCCGGGCCAGGTACAGGAGGAAGGCGCCCCCGCCCAGGCGCAGCACAGGCAGCAGCCAGCCTGGCACGGCGTTCAAAACGAGCAGGACCAGGGCGATGATCGGCCCGTCGCTGAGGACCGGGGCGAAGGCGATGGGCCAGGACCTTCGCCAGCCGCCGGCCATGGTGCGGGCGATGATGAAGGCCTGGAAGGGGCCGGGCTGGACCGCGGCCGCGAAGGCGAAGGTCGCGCCCAGAATCGCATCCTGGATCATCGGCCGTCCTCTCGCCGATCAGAAGTAGCGCGCCTCGAACCGGGCCAGCAAGGCCCCGTCCCGGTCGTAGAGATGGAGGTACTGGCCGCTGACCACCCACGATGCGGTCGCCCTGAGCGCGGCCAGATAGGCCTGCTCGATTTCCAGGCTGTCGGGGCAGGCCATGAGGGTGGAGGCGATGTCCTTGAACGAGATCCTCTCCCCATCCAGGAGGTACGTTCCGATGAGGCGGTTGCAGCCGCTCCATCCGGCCACCTGGCCGCCGTCGACCCGCAGGATGAGGTGGGCTTCCTTCCCGCCCTCGGCCACGGTGATCGGCCGGCCCGCCACCCGGGTCAGCTTCCAGTAGGTGTTCAGCAGTTCGGACCGGTGGCCGGGATTGCCGCAGGTCTCGCCCGGCCACATGCCTTCGAAATCCAGGGGGATGACCGTCCAGACCGGGCCGGGGCCCTCCATGGGCGGACGCAAGGCGATCCGGGCGTTCAGCTCGGTCATCACGCCGGTTTCCGGCCGGTCCTCCAGGGCGAGGAAGGCCTTCTCCAGCGCCACGTTGTCCCCCTCGAAGGCCACGGGAAACCGCCGGCCCGTGCGGCACTCCTGCAGGAACGCCGCATCGGCGAACCAGCTGTACATCCCCTGCAGTTCCAGGACCGGCTCGAAGGGGACGAACGCATCATCCCGGGTCAGGTCGTAGTTCAGGGTCGAGACGATGTCGGCACCCTCGCGGTCGAGCAGGCGCAGGGTGCGGTCGCCGGTGATCCGCCACCGGACGGGCTCTTTCCCTCCGTCCAGCAGGGTCAGTTTCCCCTCGCCGTCGAGAACGGCCCGGCCCACGGCGTCCGTTGCGGCCTCGTCCCCGCGGCCGAGGTAGGTGGTCCGCAAAAACCAGGTGGCATCCTCCAGGAGGACCAGGTGGTAGGCGATCCCCTGGCAATCGGCGCAGGGAAGGACGCCCTGGAAGCTCGCGGGCAGGGGAAAGGGCAGGGAATCGTCGCCCGGGGCTCCGGCCAGGACGGAATAGGGCGGCAGGACCGCCGCCAGGACGAGGAGCACCGCGAGGTATTTCATGCTTCCGGGTCCTTCTTGAAGCGCATTCCCAGCTCCCTGACTTCGGTATGGCGGAAGCAATCGGTTGTGTGGTCGTTCACGACCCCGACGGCCTGCAGGTAGGCGTACACGATGGTCGACCCCACGAACTTGAAACCGCGCCCCTTGAGGTCCTTGCTGATCGTGTCGGAAAGCGGGGTGGAGGCGGGGATCTGGGCCAGGGCGGGGTATCTGTTTTGAACCGGAACGCCGCCCACGAAGTTCCACAGGTACCGGGCGAAGGAACCGTGCTCCCGCTGGACATCCAGGAAGGCCCGGGCGTTGCCGATCGATGCGGCGACCTTCAGCCGGTTGCGGACGATACCGGCGTCCTGGAGCAGGCGGGCGGTGTCCTTTTCCCCGAAGCGGGCCACTTTCTCAGGTTCGAACCCCCGGTAGGCCTTCCGGTAATTCTCCCGTTTCTTCAGGATGGTCAGCCAGTTGAGCCCCGCCTGCGCCCCCTCGAGGATCAGCATCTCGAACAGGTGACGGTCATCCCGGGACGGGACGCCCCATTCCTCGTCGTGATAGGCGATGTACAGGGGGTGGTCGGTGCACCAGCCGCAGCGGATCATGGTCTAACCTCCGATAATTCAGGCATTCTACCACGACCGGGGGCGGGCGCCAGCGGCTCTTTTCGTGAAAAAACATTTCAGAACCCAAAAAACATGCCGATACCTGTCAGGAATCCCTTCACTCATCGCCCAACCCGCAAGAGGGATGGTATCGGATAATGCAGCGGTTCCTGATGATCGACGAGGAACGCGCCCAGAGCCGCGCCCGCATGGTGATCTGCTGGCTTTCCCTGGTCGGCTTCCTGGGTATG
>Ga0180009_10008139_pt1 | contig 10481 bp, 9 predicted proteins | sample OS_PC_MetaG_FD_123537 | JGI IMG/M metagenome (GOLD analysis project Ga0180009, IMG submission 123537) | Groundwater microbial communities from the Aspo Hard Rock Laboratory (HRL) deep subsurface site, Sweden - OS_PC_MetaG | ecosystem: Environmental > Aquatic > Deep subsurface > Groundwater... | reverse complement strand
CTGCATCGGCAATCGCGTCGGCGAGATGCAGCTCCGGATCCTCTGGGAAGAGATCATGAAGCGCTTCAGCAAGGTCGAGGTCGTGGGCGAGCCGAAATATCTCCGCTCCAACTTCATCCGCGGTATCACGGAACTGCCGGTGGTGGTGCACGCCAGGTAGGCGTCTGAGAAAATAGGGTGTCATCCCGGGCCTCGTGCCCGGGATTTTTGTTTCACCCTCCCCCTGTGGGAGGGTCAAACGGCCGAAAGCCGTTTGGGGAGGGGTGCTCCGCTTTCACCGATTTATGCGCCGTCGGTGACCGTTCTGCCGCAACCCCTCCCCGAAATTTTCTCCGCTTGCGCTCCGCAAATTTCGGCCCTCCCACAGGGGGAGGGTGGGACGCGACGCGTTTGCGAGGTAAGAGCATTTGACACTCTCGCGCCTCTGGCCTAATTTCGACCGAACGGTCGAAATTAGGGAAGTCCCCATGCACGCCTCGCTCGAAAGCCTCATGCAGGAAGGCCGCGCCGCTGTCCTGCGGCCCTTGGCTCAGGCATCCACGCTGCCGCCTGCCTTCTACACCTCGCCGGAGGTTTTCGAGACGGAGACGGAGCGCGTCTTCGCGCGCAACTGGGTTTCGGTCGGCCGGGCCTCGGAAATCCCCAACGCAGGTGACCGCTTCCGCATCGACGTCGCGGGCGAGCCGCTCCTCATCGTGCGGGGAAAGGACGGCGAGGTGCGCGCGCTTTCCGCCGTCTGCCGTCACCGCTGGATGCTGCTCGGCACCGGCGCGGAAAGCTCGGGAACGATTTCCTGCCCCTACCACAAATGGACCTATGCGCTTGACGGCTCGCTCATGGCCGCGCCCCTGATGGACAAGGCGGAAGGCTTCGAGCATGAAAACTGCGCGCTCCCGTCCTTCGGCTGCGACGTCTGGAACGGCTTCATCTTCGTCAATCTGAGCGGCGATGCCGTGCCGCTCGCGCAGTCGCTTGCGCCGCTGGCGGAGGAGTTCGCGCCCTGGAAGATGGACGAGATGGAAATCGCCGGTCAGATCGAGTTCGACCAGCCCTATAACTGGAAGGTGCTGGTCGATAATTTCATGGAGGCCTATCACCACTTCGCCATCCATCCCGAAACCTTCGAGCCGAATTACCCGGCCGCGATTTCCCGGGCGGAGGAGACGAATGCGCCTTATGCGGCCCTGCATATGCCGCACAAGGATGACGGTCTGTCGGACACGCTCTTCAAACCGCTCGATGGCATTCCGGAATCCGCGCGGCGCGGCTTCTCCGTCTTCAATGTCTATCCTTCGATGCTGCTTGCGGTGCTTGCCGACAGTGTCGTCTGGTACCGCATGGAGATCGACGGCGTGGACCATTTCAAGCTCACCGTCTATCTCCTCGCGCATCCCAAATCGCTCGACGTGCCGGATGTCGAAACGCTGAAAACCTTCCTGCGCGAAGGCACTTTCGCCGTCCATATGGAAGACATTGCCGCCTGCGACGGCGTGCAGAAGGGGTTGATGGGCGGCGCCGCGCGCGCCGGCCGCCTCAGCCACCTCGAAGGCGCGATCCACGAGCACCAGAAATGGCTCCTCGGCGAACTCGGGCGGGGATGAGGGGCGCGTAGTCCTTCTACGCCGCCAGGCGTCGTTCATAGGCGTTCAGCTCCACCTTCACCGGTGACCGACAGCCCCCCATTTTGCCGTGGCGCGGCCTCGTCCTCCCTGTGCTAGGTTGCCCCCCAACGAAATCACAGATCAGGGAAGGGGCGGCCTGCCGCCTCTTGAGGCATTTGACGACCGACAAGCAAGGCGCCATCGACGACATCGAAGCGATCCGCAAGGGCTTCGAAACGCGCGGCTATATCTGCAATGCACATATCGCCACCTCCATCTTCCTCGCCGAAAAGCTGCAAAAGCCGCTTCTCGTCGAGGGCCCTCCCGGCGTCGGCAAGACCGAGCTTGCCAAGGCCACGGCGGAAATGGTTGGCAAGCCGCTCATCCGCCTTCAATGCTATGAGGGCCTCGACGAGGCCAAGGCGCTTTACGAGTGGAAATACGGCAAGCAGCTTCTCTACACGCAGGTGTTGAAGGAGAAGCTCGGCGATCTCATGTCGGGTGCGCAGGGGCTGAAAGAGTCCATGACCCGGCTGCATGATTTCGACGACACTTTCTTCTCCGAGGAGTTTCTCGAGCCGCGTCCGTTGCTCAAGGCGCTCTGGCAGCCGGGCGGCGCCGTTCTCCTCATCGACGAGATCGACAAGTCCGACGACGAGTTCGAGGCGTTCCTGCTCGAACTCCTGTCGGACTACCAGATTTCCGTGCCCGAACTCGGCACCATCAAGGCGCGCACCACGCCCATCGTCTTCCTGACCTCCAACAACACGCGCGAGATCGGCGACGCGCTCAAGCGCCGCTGCCTGCATCTCTACATCCCGTTCCCGGATACGGATCTCGAACAGCGCATCATCGCGGCGCGCGTGCCGGAGATGGACGCGCGTCTCAGGATGCAGCTCGTCGCCTTCGTGCAGGGGCTCCGCCAGCTTGATCTCAAGAAGCTTCCGGCGGTCAGCGAGACGATCGACTGGGCGCGCACGATGGTGCTTCTTCATGCACGCGAACTGGACGCCGATCTCGTCCGCAACACGCTGAACGTGCTGCTCAAGTTCCAGGACGACATCGACAATGTCGATGGCGAGGTAAACGCGCTCGTGTCGAAGGCGGCGCAGGCAGGGTAGGGCGCGCGATGAGCGAAGTCCTCGGTGATTTCATCAGGGCGCTACGCGCCGCCGATATTCGCGTTTCGACCTCGGAGTCGATCGATGCCGGCAATGTGATCGATCTCGTCGGCTTCGGCGATCGCGCGACGTTGCGCGATGCGCTCTCCCAGGTGCTCGCGAAGAGCGAGGACGAGAAGCAGGCCTTCACCGACACGTTCGACACCTATTTCTCCTTCGAGCAGTTCAAGAAGCGTCCCGCCTCCGTCGACGAGGCGGCCGCCAACGAGAATGATGGCAGCGAAGGACAGGAGAGCGAGGAGAAGGGCGGCGAGGGTGAGAGCGGCGAAGGCGGCGATCCGTCGCAATCGGGAAACTCGTCTTCCCCCGGCGGCGGCAGTGGCGGCGAGCGGCAGGGAGAGCGCGCTTCGGCGCCGGACCTCGTTTCACTGCTCGAACGCGGCGACCAGACCGAGCTCCAGATGGCGCTGGCCGAAGGCGCACGGCAGGCGCAGCTCAACCGCATCCGCCTGTTCACGCAGCGCGGCATGTTCACGCGCCGCATCATGGAGTTCATGGGGCTCGACGGTCTCAATGACGAAGTCGAGCGCCGCGAGCGTGCCGGCAAAGGGGAAAGCGCCGCGCGCCTTGTGCAGGCCCGTGAAGAGTTGCGCGGGCAGGTTCGCGACTATGTCGAGAAGCAGCTCGAAATCTTCACCGCGAATTCCGGCCGCCAGCTTCGCGAGGAAGTGCTCGCGCAGATGCGGCTTTCCAATGTCGACCGCTCCGACATGCGGATCATGCGAGACCTCGTGCGCAAGATGGCCAAGCGCCTGATCGCGCTTCATTCGCGGCGCAAGAAGGTCGCGCGGCGCGGTACGCTCGACATACGACGGACAATCCGCGCGAATATCGAGTTCGACGGTCTGCTCTTCCACACCATCTGGAAGAAGACGAAAGTCGACCGGCCGAAAGTCATGGCGATCTGCGATGTGTCGGGATCGGTCGCGCAGGTCTCGCGCTTTCTCCTGATGTTTCTCTACAGCCTTCAGGAGGTGCTGCCGAATGTCCGCAGTTTCGCCTTCTCCGGCGAGCTCGGCGAGACGACGGAGCTTTTCGAGCGCGAGAAACTCGAACAGGCGCTCGCGCTCGTCCTGCGCGACTTCGGCGGAGGCTCGACCGATTATGGGCGTGCGTTCGAGGATTTCGAGGCGCTGGCGATGGACGATATCGATCATCGCACCACCGTCCTCATCCTCGGCGATGCGCGCTCCAATTATGGCGATCCGCGTTCGGACATTCTGAAGCTGGTTCATGCACGCGCGCGCCGCGTCATCTGGCTCAACCCCGAGGGCCGCTCCATGTGGAATTCGGGCGACAGCGAGATGCGCCGCCTCTCCCCCTATTGCGACAAGGCGGTCACCTGCGCCTCGCTGAAGGACCTCGAGCGGGTCGTCTCCGAGCTGTTGCGCAGCGCCGTCTGATTCCGGGGATTACCTGGAGGTGGGAAAATCTCCGCCTTTTGTGACGTTTTAATTGCATTTCGGTGACAGTCGGGCCTCCCCTAGGCAAGTAATCCCCGGCCCGCTAAACTTTTTGTCTCATTTCGGGGCAGCCGGCACGCGCCGATTCAGGCACGTCTGCTGCACGCTAAGCGGTGTCGCCGGTCCCGGTGCAGCTTCGGGCTGTGCCGGGATGGGACAATTATCGGGCTTGTTTTCGGGTACGGGGGCAATATGGCGGAGCGCGCCATCGTCAGTTCACAGAACGTCGAAAGGCGGCGGGTTGCGTTTGCATTGATGCTGGCGCTGCCGATTGTCGTTCTCTGGTGGACGGCTGCGCGTGCCGAACCCATGCGCCTCGCACCGCCTGCCGTGGAGAGTGCCGCGCTGAATGAGCCGGTGCGTGCACCTGTCGTTGCCGCACCCGCGCAAACGCCTCCGCCCACGCTCGAAAAGAAGCGGCGCTACAATGTCGTCGTGCTGGGCGACTCGCTTGGCGACGGTACATGGGCCGGTCTCTATCATGTTCTGCGTAAGGACAACCGTTTCAACGTCGTCAAGAAATCGCGCGTCGCGACGGGCTTTTCCCGCCAAGATTATTACGACTGGAATCAGGCCGCGCATGACATCGCCGCCGAGACGCGCGTGGACATCGCCGTCGTCGTGATGGGAACGAACGACCGTCAGCCGATCGTCAGGGACGGCAAGCGTCATGCGCTATTCGATGACGGGTGGCGCGACATCTACCGCGCGCGCGTGGATGATTTCACGGCGACGCTGAAGGCCTCCGGCGCGCGCATATACTGGATGGAGCTGCCGGTCATGCGCAGCCCGCGCTTCGGCGCCGACATGGAACAGTTCAACGAAATCTTCGAGGACAGAGCGGCGGCCAACGGCGTCAGTTTCGTGAAGACCGAAGGCCTCGCGACAGGTGCCGATGGTGGCTACACTGCCTATGGCGAAGACCGCTTCGGACGCACGCGGCTCCTGCGCGCCGAAGACGGCATACACTTCACCATGGCGGGCTACGAACTTCTCGGCGACCGCATTGCCAATGCGATCCTTGCCGATCTCGAAGGCGGCGGCCTTCTCGTGAATGCAAAGCCTCCTGAAGATCGTCCGGTGACGTTGCGCGTTGCGGACGACATGGCGGATGAGCCGGAAAAGGCTGAACGATATGACATGGCGGACAGGCGGCCGGGACGGTCGGATGACTGGCTCTGGCTCGGCGCGACGAAATGACGCGCGTTTCCTCTTTCTCCGTGTGCTGATAGCGGCGATTTCGATCGCGACCATACCTTCTGCTGCTTTCGCCGTTCAATGTGTCATTCCGCGAGGTCTTGCCGGGTTTCACGATGCCATCGGCAAGATCGAGGCGAAGGAACGGGTACGTCCGCTCACAGTTCTACATCTCGGCGACAGCCACATTTCTCTCGACAATTTCACGCGCGGCTTGCGCACGCGTTGGCGGGACGCCTATGGCGATGCGGGCCGCGGCCTGATGCCCGGCGTTCCCTTTCGCTACTACGCGCCGGATGGTTTCGATGCCGGCATGAGCGGGCCCTGGGCCATTGCATCGAGCCTTCCGGCCGATGCCTCCGGCCCTTTCGGCATGCAAGGTTTTCGCATCAGCGGCAGCGATACGAGCGCCGCCATGACGCTCCACGCGGAACACCCGCTGACACGCATCGAGATCGACGCTTATGGCGGTCCGGATACCGGCGCAATGCTGCTAAAGCTTGGCAACGCTGCGGCCTTGAAACTGCGGACGCGGCGCGATGTGCCGGGCCTCGTGAGGCTCAGCGTACCGGCCGCCGAGGTGCGCGACGTCCGGATTTCGCCGGCGGGCAGCGGTGCTGTTCATATTCTCGGCTGGAGCTTTTCTTCATCTGCAGCGCCGGGCATTCGCTACGACAGTTTCGGTGTCGTCGCGGCGACAGCCTCGATCACGTCCCGATGGGACCGTGATGTGGTGCGCCAGCAGATCGCGACGCTCAAGCCCGATCTCGTCATTCTCGGATACGGCACGAATGAGGGTTACGACAACGGCCTCGATCTCGACGGATATGGGCGTCTCGTCTCCGGCTTTGTCGACCTCGTCGAATTGGCCGCACCCGATGCTTCGATTGCCTTGCTCGGGCCCTTCGACGGTGCGCGGCAGGGCACAGGTGCTGCCTGCGGCGGCGGATGGGCGACGCCGCCGAATCTCGATGGTGTGCGCGGGGTGCTTCGGAACCTCGCTGCTGCGCGCGGCGCTTTCTTCTGGGATGGCGGGGCGGCGATGGGCGGGCGCTGCGCGGCAAACGAATGGGCGGAGGCAGATCCACCGTTCATGTATGCGGATCGGGTCCATCTGCGCGCTGCAGGGGCGGAGCGTCTTTCGGCGGCGCTGTGGTCCGCCTTGATGGGGCAGGGACCGGGGCGCGCGGCATGCGGCGCGGCGGATCGCGGTTAACCATGAAGACAGGCAGCGATTGAGCTTTTCGGCCTCAGCGGGGATGATGCGGGCAATGCCGTCATGCCCCCCTGATGGCTAGTTTGGGCGACTTGTGCGCGGGTGATGTACGCGCGAGTATCGGGGCGGCATGCTTTTTCCGACCATCGAGTTCGGGATCTTCTTTCTTGTCGTGTTCGCGGCCGGCTGGGCCGCGCGCGGCACGCCGGAAATCCGCAAGCTGTTTCTGCTTGGCGCCAGCTATTTCTTTTATGGCTGGTGGGACTGGCGCTTTCTTGCCCTCCTTTTCGTCTCGACTCTGATCAACTACCTTGCGGGCCTCGCGCTGGCACGCAGCGCGCGACCGGGCCTCAGAAAGTTCATCGTCGGTGTTGCCGTCGTCGCCGGGCTCTCGATCCTCGGCTTCTTCAAATATTACGGCTTCTTCCTGACGTCCCTCTCCGTGCTTCTCGAGACGGCGGGGCTGACGCGCGATCTGCCTTTCATGCAGGTGATCTTGCCGGTCGGCATCTCCTTCTTCACCTTCCAGGGCATCTCCTATGTCGTGGACGTCTATCGGGGACATGTGCCCGCGGAGCGTTCGCTCCCCAATGTGATGCTCTACATCTCCTTCTTTCCGCAGCTTGTCGCGGGGCCCATCGTCCGTGCGGCAGATTTCCTGCCGCAGCTTCACCGTCCGGCGAACCTGACGCGTGCGCATGTCGGGGTTGGTGTCGTGCTCATTCTGTCGGGCCTTCTGAAGAAGATGGTGGTGGCGAATTATCTCGCGACCGAGCTTGTCGACCCCGTCTTTTTCGATCCGGCGGCGGTCGGCGCGCTCGACCTTCTCGTCGGCGTCTACGGTTATGCGATCCAGATTTACTGCGACTTCTCCGGCTACAGCGACATTGCCATCGGCGTTGCGGCGCTGCTCGGCTACCGCTTCCTGGAGAATTTCGATCAGCCCTATCGCGCGTCGAGCTTGCAGGACTTCTGGCGCCGCTGGCACATCTCGCTGTCGACCTGGCTTCGCGATTATCTCTATGTGCCGCTTGGCGGCAACAGGCATGGCGAAGCGAAGACCTATCGCAATCTCTTCCTCACCATGTTCCTTGGCGGCATCTGGCACGGTGCGGCCTGGACATTCGTTTTCTGGGGTGCGTTCCACGGAACGATGCTGGCGGTCGAGCGCTATGCGCGGCGCCAGATCGAGTTTTTTGCCCCGGCGGAAACGGCACCCGGCGGGATCATGAGCGCGCTCGGTAACGCTGCACAGCATCTTGTCGGCATCGTCTGGACGTTTCATCTCGTCTGCTTCGCCTGGATATTCTTCCGCGCGGACAGCTTTGCTACGGCAGGCAGCTATCTCGCGGGATTCGCGCGGTGGGGTGAGGCGAGCCAGTACGTCACGCCGTTCATGGCCGGGCTCATCGTCATCGCCATGTTCTTCCAGTTCACGCCACGGCATCTCGGACGCTGGCTCGCGCGCGGCGTTCAGCATCTTCCCTCGCCGGTGCTGGGACTGCTTCTTGGCGGCTGTATCTGGCTCATCTGGGCAATCGCGCCCGAGGGCGTTGCGCCCTTCATCTATTTCCAGTTCTGAGGCACCATGCTGGACCTGTTGCACAATATGGAGCGAGATCTCGGCGGGCGTCCCGACGAGTTGAACGAGGCGGAGCGGATCGACGCCGCGGCGACGCGCCGCGCCGTCGGGCGCGTGCTTCGCGCTCTTGCTCTCGTTGTCGCTCTGCTCTTCGTTTTCAGCAGCGAGCAGCTTGTCACCTGGGTCAACGGCTTCGAGGTCGGGCCGGTGCAGGACAGGGTGGTGGCGGCTTCGGCTGCATGGAATGTGCTGATGGCCGATACCGGCCTTACCGTACCTGCCGAGGCGGTGCGCGCGGAGGTCAATGAACTTCGTGGCATGAGCTGGCCGGAAGTCCGCGCGCGCCTCGAAAATGAGAAGGCGCGAGGGCGCGAGGGTGCGCGGCTTCTGCGCGGCGCGCTCTTCGAGGAGCAGGGGTAGCCCTAGAACATTGCCTGCAGAGCCCAGAGACTTCCCATGCCCGCGACGAGAGTTGCAATGACGCTTCTCGTCGTCCAGGCCACGAGCGCGGCGACCGCGCCCGCTATAAGGCGCGGATTATCGAGCCCGAAATAGAGCGTGCCGGGCGCTGTGCGCAGGATGGCGGGCAGGATGATGGCGCTCAGAACCGCTGCGGGCAGGAAGCGCAGCGCGCGCGTTACGGCGTGAGGCAGCGCAATGCGTCCCGCGAGCTGAAGGAAAGTGAAACGCAGAAGAAACGTTCCGGCGCCGATTGCGAGGATCGATAGCCAGATGAAGGTATAGCTGCTCATCTTTCTCCCTCGTTTCTTGTGACGCCCCGTCCCGCAGCAACTTCCACGGCATAGCCCGCCGCGATGCCGCAAAGCGCGGCGGCGAACAGGCCGATATTGAAGGGAAGGCTCCATGCCGCCACGGCGGTGCCGCCGCCTGCCAGGGCGGCGATCGCCGTCGCCCGGTCGCGAATGTTCGGGACGATGAGGGCGAGGAAGCTCAGCGGCACGAAGAAGTCGAGCGACCAGCTCGCAGGCACCTTGTTGCCAAGAAAGTATCCCGCCGCTGTGGCTGCCGTCCAGACGAACCACATCGCCGCGGCGCCACCCATGTAGTAGCGGAACTTCGCCATCGGCGTCATCTCCGCGTTCGACAGGTAGCGTGTGATGGAGAGGGCATATGCCTGGTCCGTCATCAGATAGGCGATGAGGCCGCGTTTTCCGGTGGAGAGCGAGCCGAAATGCGGGCCGAGCGATGCGCCATACATGGCGAAGCGCAGATTGATCACGAGGCCGGTCAGGATGACGACGGCAAGCGGCGCCGCATCGGCGATGAGCTGCGTCGAGGCGAGCTGAGCCGCGCCGGCGAAAACGACGATGGATTGGCCGATCCCCTGCAGCGCGGTGAATTGCGCGTCTGCCGTGACGGCGCCCGTGATCATGCCGAACGGCACGGCGCCCGGCAGCAGCGGCAGCATGACCCGCATGCCGGCGATCCAGTCCTGCCGCTTCTTTGCGCTTGTCTCGCTCATGGTCCTCTCCGTGACCGCCTCCAAGAAAAAAGCCCCCGCGAATTTCTTCACGGGGGCTTTCGGTTCGAGTTCTGCGCGTTTAACGCGGAAGTCTCGTTTCCCCCATGAGGAACAGGTCTACTTCGCGGGCAGCCTGGCGGCCCTCGCGAATGGCCCATACGACAAGCGACTGGCCGCGGCGCATGTCGCCGGCCGCGAAGACCTTGTCGAGGCTCGACGTGTAGGTTGCCGTATCGGCCGCGACATTGCCGCGCTGGTCGAGTTCGACGCCCAGTTCCTTCAGCATGCCTTCATGCACGGGATGCACGAAACCCATGGCGAGCAGAACGAGATCGGCCTTGATCTCGAATTCGGATCCTTCGACCGGCTGCATCCTGTCGTCCACGCGCACGCATTCGATGGCGGTGACGTGGCCGTCCTTGCCGAGGATGCGGCGCGTCATCACGGCGAAGTCGCGCGTGGCGCCTTCGGCCTGGCTCGATGAGGTGCGCATCTTCAGCGGCCAATCGGGCCAGGTGAGGAGCTTGTTTTCCTTCTCGGGCGGCGCCGGCATGATTTCGAGCTGGGTCACCGAAACCGCGCCCTGACGGAACGAGGTGCCGATGCAGTCGGAGCCCGTGTCGCCGCCGCCGATTACGACGACATGCTTGCCGTTCGCGAGGATCGGTTCGACCTGGCCGATGGGCTCGTCGGACACGCGCCGGTTCTGCTGCGGCAGGAATTCCATGGCGAAGTGAACGCCGGAAAGCTCGCGGCCT
>Ga0180009_10008138_pt1 | contig 10481 bp, 9 predicted proteins | sample OS_PC_MetaG_FD_123537 | JGI IMG/M metagenome (GOLD analysis project Ga0180009, IMG submission 123537) | Groundwater microbial communities from the Aspo Hard Rock Laboratory (HRL) deep subsurface site, Sweden - OS_PC_MetaG | ecosystem: Environmental > Aquatic > Deep subsurface > Groundwater... | reverse complement strand
GTAGGAGAATTTGTTGCTGATATTATAGTAAATGATACAATTATTTTAGAACTGAAATCAGTAGGATCAGAAAAATCATGTAAATCCTGTTAATCCTGTCGAGTATGGCTGAACTATTACAAATATTTTATGTTCAATTTGACTATTTAATCCTAGTTTTTGAGAGATGGAAAGGAGTCATCCATGGGTTATGAAGACATCATTGTTGAGCAAAGTAATGGCATCATTACCTTGACTCTTAATCGACCCGCTAAACTCAATGCCCTGGGAGCCAAGCTTCTTGAGGAGATGGGTGATGTGATAGAAAAATTTGAAAAAGAGGATGAGGCCAAGGTGCTGGTGATCACAGGGGCCGGTCGGGCCTTTTCAAGCGGTGCAGACCTCACCGCATCTGTATCGGGAACCGATATCACGGCACCTGGGATGCCCCGGGAGGTGAAGCTGTTGCCCTTCGCTCGTTATGGACGTGTGTACAGCCTCCTTTATAAAACCAGAAAACCTACCATCGCCGCTGTAAATGGCATCACTGTGGGTGCCGGTCTATCCCTTGCCGCGGCTTGCGACATCCGAATAGCAGCAGATACGGCCGCCTTCAGTGCCATGTTCGTCAAAAGAGGTCTGGTGGCGGATTGTGGGGCCACATTTACCTTGCCTCGTATTGTGGGCACAGCCAAGGCTCTGGAGATGATGTGGACGGGCGAGATTATAAAGGCCGAGGAAGCACTTCAATTCGGTCTGGTAAGTAAGATCGTTCCCCTCGATGACCTAATGGATGTGGCTCTTGCACTGGCAAAAAAGATCGCAGACGGCCCTTCAATATCAATCGAGGCCATGAAACGTATGGTCTATAAAGGTTTGGAGAACGATAGCTTCGATGCGCAACTGGCATGGGAAGCATTCTCTCAGAGTATATGCGGTCAATCTGAAGACTTTAAAGAAGGGATCAATTCCTTTCGAGAAAAGAGGGAGCCTCGTTTCAAGGGAAGATAAGATTTGGCAATAAGAACCTGCTTTGCCGGAAGCGGTTGACTAACGAAATTTTTACACAATTCTAATCAAATGCTAACATATTATAATTACAATGTAATTGTTTAGAAGTCAGGGGTCATCCCACCTTAAAAACCTTGGCGGGTCTCCTTTTCATTCTGTCTCCTGGCTCCTGAGTAGTTACATCACAATTCAATTTAACGGATTCGTAAAAAGTCGTCACTCCGGTGAAAACCGGAGTCCAGACCATCTGTAACCATTTTAAAAGACTGGATTCCGGCCGTTCGGCGGGCTCACGATCCTGAACCTGTCGAAGGACTTCCGCCGGAATGACAGAAAGAGTGGTTTTCGACTTTTTACGAAATTTTCAAATTTAACGTGTATATTATTAAAAACATATGAGAAGAATATTATCATGACAAAAGAACGAATTCTAGTGGTGGACGATGAAGAAGACATCCTTGAACTGGTAAGATTTAACCTTGCCAGGGAAGGATATTCGGTCATCTGCACCACATCCGGTGAGGAGACATTAAAGATTGCTCGCAAAGAACATCCGGACTTGATTGTGCTGGATCTTATGCTTCCAGGTATAGACGGCCTGGAAGTGGCAAAGGTCCTCAAGAATGATCCAAAGACCAAGGATATCTCCATTGTCATGTTAACGGCCAAAGGGGAAGAACCGGACATTGTTACGGGTCTGGAACTTGGCGCCGATGACTATGTCCCCAAACCTTTCAGTCCCAGAATTTTGGTGGCAAGGGTACGGGCGGTTTTACGAAGAAAGGTGAAAGAGGAACCGACGGATGAATCAGTATTAAGGATTCATAATCTGGTGATTCATTCGGGACGCCACGAGGTTCTTGTAAACGGAGATCCGGTTCAATTAACTTTTACAGAGTTCGGCATCCTCAATTATTTGGCAAAAAGACCGGGGTGGGTGTTTACCCGTTCCCAGATCGTGGATGCCGTTCGAGGGGATGATTACTTTGTCACCGATCGGTCTGTTGATGTCCAGATCGTTGGTTTACGAAAGAAACTCGGTTCTGCCGGGAAGTATATCGAAACGGTCCGTGGAGTTGGATACCGCTTCAAGGAGTAAACTATGGCCAAAAAAAGACGTTTGCTCTGGCAGCTTTACCCCACCTATCTCCTGATCATTGTTATATCCCTCGTGGCCGCTATCTGGTTTGCCTCGAGAACATTAAAACAGTTCTATCTTGATCAGAATGCTTCGGATCTTGAAGCACGAGCCCACCTCTTTGAGGCACAAATCTCAGAGTATCTTACACCCATGGACGAAAAGGGCGTCGATCGATTATGTAAAAAGATCGGGCGACGCGCTACAACACGCCTTACGGTTATATTACCATCAGGTAAGGTTATAGGCGATTCTACAGAGGATCCTGCAATAATGGACAATCACGTGGACCGCCCTGAAATCATTCAGGCCCTGAGAAATCAGGTGGGTATCTCCATAAGATACAGTCGCACCCTTCAGAAGGACATGATGTATGTGGGGATACCCCTGAAAAAGAATTCCCATATCATCGGGGTAGTGCGAACATCTGTACCGCTGACTCCAATAGATGAAACCCTGAAAGACATAGAGATTAAAATTGCCGTGGGTGGCTTACTGATTGCGATACTTGCAGCCATCCTGAATCTGCTGGTCTCCTATCGTATCAGCCGTCCCATTGAAGAGATTAAGAAGGGTGCAGAAAATTTTGCCCGTGGTGATTTTGAACACAGACTTCCGGTATCCAATTCAGAAGAACTGGGAAGTCTTTCTGAGACCATGAATCAGATGGCCGTTGAACTTCAAAAGCGAATCAACAGTATGAGAGAGCAGCGAAATGAGCTTGAGGCAGTCCTCTCAAGTATGGTGGAAGGGGTCATAGCTATAGATAATGAGGAGCGGATCATCAGTGTCAATCAGGCCGCGGCTCAAATGTTGGAAGCGAATCCTTCTGACGTACAGAACCTAACTATTCAAGAAGTTGTCAGAAACACAGATCTCCAGAATTTTGTGAGGAACGCTTTATCCAGTGATGAAACGGTGGAAAAGGATATCATCCTCTATGGTGATAGCGAACGTATTCTTAATGGACATAGTACGGTCCTTTACGATGCAGTGGGTAAAAGTATTGGTGCGCTTATCGTCTTGAACGACGTGACCCCTTTAAGAAGACTTGAAAATATTCGGAGAGACTTTGTGGCAAACGTCTCCCATGAGATTAAGACCCCCATCACGGCCATAAAGGGTTTTGTGGAGACGCTCCGCGATGGAGCCATCGAGAATCATGAGGATGCTGAGCGTTTTTTAAAGATCATTGAAAACCACGTGGATCGCCTTAATGCCATCATTGAAGATCTCTTGAGCCTTTCCCGAATCGAGCAAGAGATGGAGAAAGAGGAGATCATCCTTAGTGAAAGCCGTATAAGAGATGTTCTCCTAGCAGCTACTCAAGTCTGCGAGGTTAAAGCAGCTTCTAAAGATATCCAGATAGTGGTTTCTTTTCAAGAGAACTTAAAAGCGAAAATAAACCCCCCACTTCTGGAACAGGCTGTCGTGAACTTACTTGATAACGCGATCAAGTATAGCGACAATGAAAGCACAATCAATGTCGAAGCCAAACAGACAAATGGTGAGACGGTAATAAGCGTCCATGATCATGGTTGTGGGATTGGAAAAGAACATTTGCCTCGAATTTTTGAGCGCTTTTACCGGGTAGACAAGGCAAGAAGCAGGAAACTGGGGGGTACTGGATTGGGACTTGCCATTGTAAAACATATTGCCCAGGCCCATCAAGGCCACGTCGACGTTGAAAGCATCCCTAACAAAGGAAGTTCCTTTAGTTTGCATTTACCCATAATCTAACCAGATAATCTCATCACATTCTCTTACCTCCATGTTTCATTCAATTCTAATATTCCTCTAATAAATCCCTAACATTTCGTGTGTACCTTACTTATGTAAACAAAAAGGATAACACCCCTGAAGACAGAAAATTATTTCAAAATGAAACAAGACAGGAAGGAGGTGAATGTAAACTTATCTAATAGAATTTTAATCGAATCCTAACAAAAATCTAACAATATTTAAATATTATTGAAATGGAGGAAAAACATGAAATTCAAAGCTTTTTCAATTCTTGGAGTTGTATTGGCCTTATTGTTGCCCATGAATCTTGTTTTCGCAGGAAAGATCGTAATCAAAGGCTCCACCACCGTGCTTCCGATAGCGCAAAAAGTGGGGGAAGCCTACATGAAAGAACACCCCGATGTGAAGATCACCATCTCCGGTGGCGGTTCCGGAAACGGCATCAAGGCCCTCATTGATGGATCCACCGATATAGCGGATAGTTCCCGGTTTATCAAATCAAAGGAAGTAAAGCTGGCAGTTGAAAAAGGAAGATACCCCGTGCCTTTTGCAGTGGCCTATGATTGCATTATACCCGTGGTGCATCCGAGTTATCCTGTCATGAATATCACCATGCAACAGTTAAAGGGTATCTATGAAGGGAAGATAAAAAACTGGAAGGAGATTGGAGGACCGGATATGCCGGTTGTGGTTATCTCCAGAGACACCTCTTCCGGCACCTATGAGGTCTGGCACGAAAAGGTGTTGAAAAAGGAGCGAGTCTTTCCGGGGGCCCTTCTTCAGGCCTCCAATGGAGCCGTGGTGCAAGCTGTCTCCAAAAATAAAAATGCAATAGGCTACATCGGCCTCGGTTATCTGGATTCAAGTGTTAAGGCCCTGTTGGTCGATCGAGTAAAGGGTTCGGCAGAGACCACCCTGAACGGTGCCTACCCCATCAGCAGACCGCTGTACATGTTTACGGCCGGCTGGCCTAAGGGAGATACGCTCAACTTCATCAACTTTGTCATACACCCTGAAAAAGGGCAAAAGTACGTAGGTAAGATAGGTTTTGTGCCTCTCTATTAATGATCGGAACTAATAAGCGGGTGACGCATTTCTCGTCATCCGCTTAGGCGTTGAATCCCAGGGAATAGAAGTGAGTAAAAGGATGTTAAAGGATTATCAAAAGGGAAGAGCCCGCCAAAGGAGAGAAAAGGCAATCCGGCTCTTTTTTTTCTGTATTGCTCTGGCATCCATCACAACCCTGGCCCTGATTGTCGTTTTCCTTTTTATGGAAGGCCTTCCCATCTTTGCCAAGGTCTCTGTCAAAGATTTCATCTTCGGAAAATACTGGTATCCCACTGACGATTCCCCGGAATTCGGAATTTTCCCGCTCATTTTAGCATCCTTGGCCGTCACTGCAGCGGCTTCTTTAATCTCCATCCCCCTGGGGGTGATGACGGCCCTCTATCTTGCTGAGGTCGCCTCAGCAAGAGTTCGAGAATGGGTCAAACCAATCGTGGAACTTCTGGCTGCTCTTCCTTCGGTTGTCATCGGATTTTTCGGCATGGTGATCGTAGCCCCGTTTCTTCAAGATACATTTAACATACCTACGGGTCTCAATCTCTTTAATGCCTCATTGATGCTGGCCTTTATGTCGATACCGACAATATGTAGCATATCTGAAGATGCGATTTTCAGCGTACCTACAGAACTTAAGGAAGCGTCCCTGGCCCTGGGGGCAACCCACTGGGAAACCATATGGCGTGTGATTGTTCCGGCATCCATCTCGGGCATCAGTACGGCCGTTATTCTGGGTATGTCTCGGGCTATTGGTGAAACCATGGTGGTTCTTATGGTTGCTGGTGGTGCGGCCATGATACCCACTTCTTTATTTGATCCGGTGAGGCCCATGCCTGCCAGTATCGTGGCGGAGATGGCAGAGGCGCCATTCAGGGGTGACCATTACTATGCCCTGTTTGCTACCGGTATTGTGTTATTTGTTTTTACACTGTTTTTTAACATGGTGGCAGAGCACATCTCTCATAAATACAGACAGGTGGGAGCAGCAACGCTGTGAATCATTTTAGATTTTGACGAAAAAAGACAAAAATTACTATGAATGAATCAGGAATTGCAAATGCTCGGACCGGTTCCATGTCTTTTATTCAAATGAAGAAAGATGAAAAGGAAAAGAGTATCGGCCAGAGCAGAGTGAAGAGCCGAAGGAGACTAATGCAGGGACTTATGTTTGGGTTTTTCAGGCTCTCTGCGGCTGTCAATGGAATCGCGCTGCTCATTATTGTCTATTTCCTTGTGGCGAGGGGATGGCGGGCCATCACATGGACATTCCTGACCCAGCCCCCCATGGAATCCATGACAAAGGGAGGCATTTTGCCCTGCATTATCGGGACCATTTGTCTCAGCCTGGGTGCTATTCTAGTGGCTTTTCCCATTGGGGTAGCTTCCGCCATCTACCTGCATGAATATGCCCGTCCCGGGAGGGTAATGCGTGTCATTCGTTTGGGCATTAACAATTTGGCTGGCGTTCCCTCTATCGTATTCGGCCTGTTTGGTTTGGCCTTTTTTGTTGTCTTGTTAAAATTCGGAGTGAGTATCCTTTCCGGGTCTTTGACTCTGGGCGCGATGACGCTTCCTATTATTATTGGAGCCTCTGAAGAGGCCTTTCGTGCTGTGTCTGATACATATCGAGAAGCCTCTCTTGGTCTGGGGGCTACTAAGTGGCAAACGATCTATCGGGTGGTCTTACCGAGTGCTCTGCCCGGTATTCTTACCGGGGCCATACTGGGGATCAGTCGAGCTGCCGGTGAGACGGCACCCATCATGTTCACAGCAGCCGTTTTCTACACCCCGTCGCTGCCGTCTTCTATTTTCGATGAAATCATGGCGCTCCCCTATCATGTCTATGTTCTGGCCACGGCAGGTACAGAGATCGAAGCTACCCGGCATCTTCAATACGGCACTGCCCTTGTGCTGATTGTGCTCGTTCTTGGATTGAACCTTGTAGCCATTCTATATAGATCTCGGCTTCGAAGGCGGATGGGGTAGGCATGGTAGATGAGGTTTTTATAAAGACGTTTTAGTGGTTGATAATGAATAATATATTAAAGATGACAACAAAGGATTTTGATTTCTACTACGGCGATTTCCATGCCCTGCATAATATCTCTCTAGACTTCTATTCCAATCAAGTGACGGCCCTTATCGGCCCGTCTGGATGTGGTAAAAGCACCCTATTGCGATGCCTCAATCGGATGAATGATCTGATCCCTTATAGTCGTGTGGAAGGGAAGGTGTTATTGGATGGTAAGGACATCTATGATCCCGATGTGGATGTGGTCTCACTTCGTATTCGAGTGGGGATGGTATTTCAAAAGCCAAACCCTTTTCCCAAGACTGTTTTTGAAAATGTGGCGTACGGTCTACGGGTAAATGGTATTAGAGACAAGTCACAAATCACAGAAAAGGTTGAGAAGACCCTTCAGCAGGCCGCTCTCTGGGAAGAGGTGAAAGACAGGCTTCATGACTCTGCCCTGGGCTTATCAGGGGGGCAACAACAGCGCCTGTGCATTGCCCGGGCACTGGCCGTAGAGCCCGAAATCCTGTTAATGGATGAACCTTGCTCGGCACTCGACCCCATTGCCACACAAAATATCGAAGAATTGATCCATGCACTCAAAGCAACTTACACGATTATCATCGTGACCCATAACATGCAGCAGGCCGCCAGAGTTTCTGATATCACCGCTTTTCTATATCTGGGAAAGCTCATTGAAGTGGGTGAGACAGATGCTCTTTTCACACGCCCAAATCTCAAACAAACGGAAGATTACATAACAGGTCGGTTCGGTTAGGCAGAGAGGATTATTATATGACTAGACATCTTCAGAGAGGATTAGATCGTTTAAAGAAAAGGATTCTTTCTCTTGGCGCTATGGTGGAAGAGCGTGTCCGCATGGCCATGAAGGCTGTCGAAACCAGGGATGGCCAATTGGCACAAAAGATCCTCAATATGGACCATGAAATCGATGAGGCGGAAGTCGAAATTGAGGAAGAATGTCTTAAAATATTGGCCTTGCATCAACCCGTTGCTGTGGATTTACGATTCTTAAGCGCCGTGATCAAGATTAATAATGATCTGGAAAGAATTGGTGATGAAGCGGTGAACATTGCTGAACGTGTATTGATCATCTCGAAATGGGAGAAACTGGAGATCCCCTTTGATTGTTCGCTCATGGCAGAAAAAACAGCATCCATGCTCAAGAAGAGCCTGGATGCTGTTGTAAACAGGGACCTGGATGGGGCTGTCAACGTGTGCATCTCAGATGATGAAGTCGATGATTTACAGAATGAAGCTTATGACGTGATTAAACAGGCCATAAAAGATACTCCTGATAGGGTTGGTTACCTTATCAACCTCCTCTTAATATCCCGGCACCTTGAGCGGATAGCAGACCATACCACGAACATAGCTGAAGAAGTCGTCTATATGATAGAAGGTGAAATTGTACGGCACAGGAGGCTCGCCACTGAAAAGGAATAAGGGTCCCCAGAGTGAGTCTTCGTGATCTCTGCAAGAGATTAGATATCCTTTTATGGTCACCTTTAAGTCTCTCACCTCATCCTTGACTGACATTTCCCTTTTTTTTATAATACTACAGTTTATTTAGGAACCATTGGCAAATACTGGCCCTAATGGACAGAAGTGGTGCCGTAGGTCAAATATGGCGAAACCTTGAAATCTCTTTTTGGGGAGGTATATTAATGATCAGAAAATATCAATATTTTGAAGATTATGAAGTGGGGCAAACAGGTGTTACGAGAACGCGAACTGTGGGAGAGCCGGAAATCGTAAATTTCGCGTGTATCACCTGTGATTATTCATATGTGCATCTAGCCCATCATTCTACCGTGGATGGACCCTATGGCGGGCGGGTTGCCCATGGACTCCTCGGTACCTCCCTGGTGGCCGGTCTCCTTTCGCTGGATGCACCGTATCTGGTGGGAAGAGATGTTCCGGCCAGCTATCTATACGCTTTTGATGCCAACTATCGAGATGCCATTAGACTTGGGGAGACCATCAGAATAGCCTGGAAGATAGGTGAAAAAATGGATAATCAGAATCAACGCGAATATGGCATTATTCGAAGCGATTTTCAGGTCTTGAACCAGGACGATAAGGCCGTTTATGATGGGAATATGCTATTAAAGGTTCAAAAGCGATCGGCCGGAGAAGAGGTTATCCCTCTATCGGACTTCGAATCTCTTGCCCCCTGGAAGATAAAAGAGTTCCCTTTTGAACCGGAAAAGATCTATTACCTGGAGGACTTCAGGGTAGGAGAGGGAGGGATTACATCCGGCAGAACTATCACGGAGACGGATATTGTCAATTTTGCCGGGCTGACGGGGGATTATAATCCATTATATGTGGATGATCATTACGCAAAAACATGTCCATTTCAAGGCAGGTTAGTTCCCGGATTACTTGCCTTCACCATGGGCTTCGGCCTTTGGACTCGCGATTCTGGCGTCATGCGGGCCAGGAGCGATGAATCTTCCAACGATGCCGGCCATCTCAATGACAGCTCGGTATTTCACCGGCCGGTTAAAATCGGTGATACCATTCATTCTGTTTACAAGATCGAAGAGACCAGGGTTTCCAGGACAAAACCCGAACTGGGGATAATCAGATACGGCTTTCAGATGTTGAACCAGCGAGATGAGGTGGTTCAACAAGGCAAAACCTTGATGATGCGAAGCACTTCCAAAATGAAATGATTTAGACATCTAGCGAAACTTCGCCTCCCCGGCCCGTAACGGCCCGGGACGGGTAAACCGACGAGTGGAGAGGTATTTCAGTTGCTTAGGCGAAGCGATGCTGGTTGCTGGATGCTCGATACTGGATAAAACAAAAAAGGAACCATTCCTTATAACATCCAGCATCCAGGAACCAGCATCTAGCATCTGTTTACAAATTACACTACAACATATAGAAACCCTGGCCCAGACCTGGATAATTAAGATTTATAATGGAAATAGAAGCACTCAGAGGCACTTAAAACAGTTGTATATCCATATACGATACGGTCGCACCAGGGCGGGCTTGACATAAATTTTAAAATCTTGGCTTATATAGGCACCTAGAAGGGAAAAATTAATGGAAGATAAGTTTATCAGCGAAAGGAATTTAAGGTTCCTGCTATACGAGGTTTTCGATACCGCCTCCCTTACACAACATGCCCATTACGAAGCACACAGCAAAGAGGTTTTCGACATGGTTGTGGAAACGGCATTGAAAATTGGGCGAGACCTTCTCAGGCCCAATCTGCGTGAGATGGATCAGAATCCGCCTGAATTGATAGATGGCCGCATAAAGGTCCATCCATCGGTGAAAAGCCTTATGAGGGAATGGGGAGAAGGGGGCTGGCTGGCCGCCACCGCGCCCATGCATTTAGGAGGGCAACAGCTTCCTATCCTGATCTACTCAGCTTGCCGTTTTGTCTTTTCCGCCGCTAACTACTCAGCCAGTGTATATGGATCTCTCGCTTCAGGCGCGACCCGCCTTATTCAAAGTTACGGAACCGACGAGATGATTAAGACCTATCTCCCC
>Ga0180009_10008137_pt1 | contig 10484 bp, 8 predicted proteins | sample OS_PC_MetaG_FD_123537 | JGI IMG/M metagenome (GOLD analysis project Ga0180009, IMG submission 123537) | Groundwater microbial communities from the Aspo Hard Rock Laboratory (HRL) deep subsurface site, Sweden - OS_PC_MetaG | ecosystem: Environmental > Aquatic > Deep subsurface > Groundwater... | reverse complement strand
CGGTGCTCCCGAAGAGTTGGTGGACAGCTTGGAGTTCGAACTTGCTCCCTTCAACTCCGCCATAAATCCAAAGGTCCGTTCCGACCGCGGCCGGGACGGGCATTCATCGCCACCTTATCATCGACCCCGCCAGGGACTGCAGCAGCTTCCCTTGCCGGAAGTCGGCGATCGTCGTCGCGGCGGGGATCGCGCCGCTTGCGCCGCAACGATCCTGTTGGCGCCAGCTCGGATGTCGAGGCCATGGCCGTTGACAGGCAGTGGCGTCTTGCTGCCCGCGCGACGACCGTCTCTGCAAATGCTATTGTCGGCATCTGTAACGCCCACGCAACGAGGGTAAAAGAAGATGACCGAGCCAACGCAAGCGACCACGACCCATCGTGGCCTCACTCCGGCAGGTGCAGTAGATCGACTCGAAGACCTCTATTGCGATGCAACGAGCGCGATCGAACGGGCACTTGATCATTATCTTCAGACCCGGCAACCACCGTCTGCCAAAGAGCGGCTCCGGTTTTGCTACCCGATGCTGCGTGTCATCCATCGCGACGGGCTGGAGCCCAGGCCCCCGAACAGGCGGGCCTTCGCTCGGCTGCAGCGGCCCGGCGTTTTTGAGACAACGATAACCCACCCCGAACATTTTCGAAGTTATCTGCTCGAGCAATTGGTGCCGCTGGTCGAGGAATTCGGCGCCGAGATCGAGGTTGCCAGAAGCCTCCAGGAGATCCCCTATCCCTACGTGTTCGAGCGCAACGAGGATATCGTCACAGCAGGCGTGCAGGCGAGTGAACTGGCGCGCTATTTCCCGACACCCGACCTCGCCGCGGTCGGCGACGAAATCGCCGACGGCGTCTACGATCAGGTCGCCGGAGGGCCCCATCCGCTGTCCCTGTTTGACGCCGCGAGGGTGGACTACTCGTTGCGCCGTCTGGTTCACTACACAGGTACGGATTGGCGACATACCCAGCGCTGGGTCCTGATGACCAACTACCACCGCTATGTGGATCAGTTCGTCCAACTCGCGGTCCACCGCCTTCTAAACGACGGCCCATACGAGAAATTGGTGCTGCCGGGAAATACAACGATTGAGCGTGGCATGTCGCCATCCGAAGCCGAGCACCGGATCAGCGACGCGCCTTGGCATCGGTATCAGATGCCGAGCTACCATCTGGTCGGGGCCGAGGGCCAGGGTGTCACTCTCGTGAACATCGGCGTTGGTCCTTCCAACGCAAAGAACATCACCGACCATATTGCGGTGCTTCGACCGCATTGCTGGCTGATGGTGGGACATTGCGGTGGCCTGCGCGAAAGCCAGTCGATCGGCGACTACGTCCTTGCGCATGCCTACCTGCGCCAAGACCATATTCTCGACAGCCTGGTGCCGCCCGACGTGCCGATCCCGGCCCTCGCCGAAATCCAGGTCGCCCTGCAGGAAGCCGCCGCCCAGGTAACGGGCCAGCATGGCGAGGCGCTGAAGAAGCGTTTGCGAACCGGAACGGTGGTGACGAATGATGATCGCAACTGGGAACTGCGTTTTGCCCAGGAGAAGCGTCGGATCAACTTGTCCCGGGCGATTGCCGTTGACATGGAGAGCGGCACGATCGCGGCCCAAGGCTTCCGCCTGCGCGTCCCCTACGGGACCCTCCTGTGCGTATCGGACAAGCCCCTTCATGGCGAAATCAAACTGCCCGGGGCGGCAAATGCCTTCTACGAGACTGCGGTTGCACAACACCTCGAGATCGGGCTCGCCGCGATCGAACTGCTCAAGCAGCAGGGCGAGTCGCTCCACTCCAGAAAGTTGCGCTCTTTCGAGGAACCCCCGTTCCGGTGAGCGCCAGGCGGTCGTGGTGCACGCCGGTTGTTGGGAAGCGAAAAAAGGGCGACGCCTGCTCCGCGCCGCCCTGCCCAGCGTGACGTCTGCCGGCTATTTGATGAGCTTGTTCAACTTCTCTGCCGCGTCATCATTCACCCATTCGATCCAGGTGTCCTTGTTGTTCGTCAGCCAATAGGCTGCGGTGTCCGCCGCCGACGCTTTTTTGGCGTCTTTCCAGGCGAGGATTTCACTCAGTTCCTTGTTGGTGAAGCTGATGTTGCTGACGAGTTCGAACACCTCTGGGTTCTTTTCCTTGAACGCCTTCGTCACCACGGTCAGGACCGGCGCGGCGGGGAAGGAGGACTTGCCGACCGATGGGCACTCATCGGGTCCTCGTCCGTTGCAGGTGTGAACCTCTGCATTATAAGGACCGAGATCGACCGGCACCATGTTGTACTTGCCGAGCGGCGCCGTGGGCCCCCAATAGTAACCGAAATAGGGTTCCTTGTTTTCGTAAGCCGAGGCCATCGCCGCTGCGAGCGTTTCGCCGGATCCATGATTGAAGATTTCCACGCCCGCTTCCTTCAGGCCGAAGGCTTGGATCAGGCTGTCATTGACCTTGCGGCAGCCCCAGCCCTCGGGGCAGTTGTGGAACTTGCCGCCGACCAGTTTCGGATTCTTGAGGATGCCTTCAAGCTTCGTCAGTTCAGGATGTTTCTCTGCGAGATAATCCGGGATCCACCAGTTCTCGTTACCACCGTCAGAGATGACGTCTGCGGCCTTGATGACTTTACCTTCGGCAGCCAACTTCTCATAGGCAGGCGCCGAGTTCGGCCAGAGTTCCGGCACGACATCCGGTTCGCTGTTCTCCGCGAGCGACGTGATCGCCGTGACCGTCGCCGTCGGCACCATCTTCACATCGCAACCGTAACCTTTGACCATCAGGAAGTTCGTGATCTCGGTAATGACGGCGGCCGATCCCCAGTTCATCTTGCCGACTGAAACCTTGCCACAATTATTATCGGCTGCAAACGCAACGGAAGACGCAAGTGATAGACCCGCCAATGCACCAACAGCAGTAACGCTAAGCTTTTTCATCATTTCCTTCTAACTTGGCAGACACCTGCCAGCTTCGTATTCAAGATACGGCGCACAGGCAGCAGCATCTGCACCCATCGCCGGCTCATTGCCAAGCGAACGCGCAATCACATTCGCCACGCAGTGTCGTTTGTATAAACTATGGGCACATGGGGCAAGGGCGCGGCCAGAATCGCGCCGCAGCGGATCGCGTGTTTTGCGCGAGCGAACAACAAGCATCGCAACATCCGCCCCGCTTCAGGGCCAGTTGTCCGGGCCCGAATATGCGTGCGGCGTCGCACGAGATTGGACAACAGCAGGGTAATCCGGCGATATAAAACCATCGAGTAGAATCATGAAACAGGACATTTCGGATCAGTTTTCCACTCACGAAGTTTGTCAGCTGCGCATCAACCGCTATGGTGCGCCGCGTGAAGACGGTGGAAGCCGCAATGGAGGGGATCGTTGGCGAGCAACGCCAACCTTGACGTTAGGAATAACAATAATATGGCCTATTACGACGGTCTATTCGACACGCTCGGCTTGCGCGCGTGGTGTGATGCGGGCAGCGGTCCAAAGACGATGAGCATGAGTGAACTGATGGGTACGCCCGATGGCAGCGACGTGCCCTGGTGGCAGGTGCCGTTTCCTTCACTCGACCAACTCAACAAGGCCTGTGACGCAGTTCCCCGCTCGGTCGACATGACGAGCGGTGTCGCAGATGCCTTCCTGTCGATCAAGGGCACGTTGAAGTTCATCCTCGACCCGCTGACGCAGCCGCTCAGTTGGTTGCTCGACGGATCGCTTTCGCTATTCGGCAGCCTGCCGTGGTGGGTTGTCATACCGGTGCTGTTGATTGCGTCATTTGCCGCGTCGCGCAATGTCACCGTGACCGCTTTCGTCGCAATATCATTTCTGTTCCTGGCATTCATCGACCACTACAGCTATGCGGTCGCAACACTGTCCATCATTTTCGTCTGTACCGTTCTTTGCGTCCTGCTCGGGGTCCCGATCGGAATCGCGATGTCGAAAAGCGACACGATGCAGCGCTGGACGATACCGGTCCTGGACATGCTGCAGACCTTGCCGTCATTCGTCTATCTGATCCCACTGATCTTCCTGTTCAGTGTCACGGAGTCCAAGCTCTACGGCATCGCCATCATCATGTACGCCATCGTACCAGTCATCCGGCTGACCGATTTGGGCATCCGGTTGGTCGACAAGGATGTGCTCGAGGCGGCGGACGCGTTCGGGATGACGAACAGGCAGAAACTGCTCGGCGTGGAAATTCCCTTGGCGCTGCCGAACATCATGGCCGGTGTCAACCAAACCATCATGATGGCGCTCGCCATGGTCGTGATCGCATCGCTGGTCTCGGCGCCGGGGCTCGGCACGCTCGTCCTGCGCGGAATCCGAAATCTGGAGTTGGGCGTCGGGCTCGTGTCCGGTCTCGGCATCGTGCTTTTGGCTGTCATTCTCGATCGTGTCAGCAAGGCGACGCTCGCGCGCCTCAACACCTCCCCGAGCCAGTGAAGGTCGCTGCCATGACAGAGAAAACGAAGACAGTCGTCATCCGCGACCTCTACAAGATTTTCGGGCCCGATCCCCAGTCCGTTCTGGAATACGCGCGAGAGGGAATGAGCAAGTCGGACCTGCTCGACAAGCACGGCCACATTCTCGGCCTGAGGGACATCAACGTCGAAATGGCCGAGGGCGAGATCACCGTCATCATGGGATTGTCCGGTTCGGGGAAATCAACCTTGATACGCCACCTCAATCGGCTGATCGATCCGACGGCTGGCGAAATCATCGTCGACGGTGTGGACGTGATGACGTTTACGGATGAAAGGCTGCGGGCGTTGCGCCAGTCTCAGATGTCGATGGTATTCCAGAAGTTCGCCCTGCTGCCGCACCGCACCGTTCTGGACAACGCCGGCCTTGCCTTGCACGTTCGCGGCGAGCCGGAAGCGAATATCGACGCCGAGGGTCGGCGCTGGTTGGAGCGCGTCGGGCTCGGCGGCTATGAGGACTATTATCCCCACCAGCTTTCGGGCGGCATGCAGCAGCGCGTCGGGATTGCCCGGGCGCTCACATCCAATTCCCCCATCATGCTGATGGACGAGGCTTTTTCAGCACTCGACCCCCTGATCCGGACCGACATGCAGAACCTGTTGCTCGAACTGCAACAGGATCTCCATAAGACGATCGTCTTCATTACGCATGATCTGGATGAAGCGTTGAAGCTTGCCGACCACCTCGTCATCCTCAATGACGGCGCGATCATTCAACAGGGGGAGCCGCAATATATCCTGCTGCATCCGAACGACCCTTACATTGAGGATTTCGTCAGCGACATCAATCGAGCAAGGGTGTTGCGCGTGCGGTCCGTGATGACGCGGCTGACCGACGCCGGCCCGAAGAATGCCGCTGGCGAAATCGATGCGGACGCAACCCTCGAAGACGTCATCGCCAGGTCTGGCGGTGACACGACTCACAACTACGTGGTGACGCGCGATGGCAAAGCGGTCGGAATCCTTGAAATGAAAGAGCTGGTGCGCGCCCTCGTTCCACGCGCGGCTTCGGAAGAGGGCATTCGCGCTCAAGCCCAGGTTCTCGCATAGATCAGAAACGCCGTGGTTCGCACCGCCCCACGCGAGCGCCCACCGGTTGCGAAGCGTCCTCATCCGTGCTTGGCCGCGCGTGTCAGATCGGCGGGCCAACACGCGGCGGTTTGCTGATCTGCCAATGTGCGACAGCAACGCCGATGAGGATGCTAAGCACGAATATTATAATTCGTATGGCATCAAGGTTTGCGGCTTGCCGATCGATGAAGGGATCGATCAGGATCGACAGCAGCGAGAAGCTGATCCAGCTCAATGCCGAAAAGATCGCGATGAAAATCAGGTAACCGGCGAGGGGTTTGCTGTCAGGATGTCTGGCCCATCCGACGTACGGTATGGCGAGCACGAGTACCAGGAACCAGATCACAAGCTGATATGCGAAGTCTGCCATGGGTGCACCCCTTCTTGTTCCGGCGACAATGCTTCGAAAATCGCAAGAGCAATCGCGCCGCTCCGCGATCACACTAAACCCGATGCAATGACGCTTTGTTCCATCCGGACCATAAGTTGCGCCCGAACGGGCGAGACCTGGGTATGATCGCAATTGCATGGCCGTGGTAGGCGACCCAACCACCGCAAGCCGCGGAGCTGATGTGCCAAACGATGCATTTACTCGCTATTGAACGCTGGATTTTCGATGCGCCACACACAACATCCAGGTGATGCGCAAGCAGGGAGATGATCATGCAAACGCCGTTGCAAATCCAGTTCGTCAGCATGGAGCACTCTGAGTCCGTTGAAGCGGTAGTGCGCGAGCGCGCGAGCAAACTCGAGAAAATTTTCGACGGCATCACGAGTTGTCACGTCTTTATCGATGCAGCGCATCGACAACATCGAAAAGGCAACCAATACGAAGTCCGCCTCGAGGTTCGAATTCCCGGCAAGGAACTCGCCGTCAATAAAAAGCCCGGCGACGTTAATGCCCATGATGACGAGTATATCGCAATTCGCGACGCGTTCACCGCCATGGAACGCCAGCTCAAGAAATGGAAACGGCAGGTCGGTGGTGAACCACGGGGACGCGAAGCACCGCTCCAAGGTCGGATCGTCGAAATCTACCCGGACGAGGGCTATGGTCAGATTGCGACGACCGACCATCGGCTCGTCTATTTTCACGAGAACAGCGTGGTCGATGGCAGGTTTGCCGATCTCGAAAAAGATGCCCCGGTCGAACTCGTGGTCCAGACCGATGAGAGTGAGAAGGGTCCCCAGGCCAGCACGGTCCGGCCGATCGGTACCCTGCAATATGTCGAGAAGCCCAGGTAAGGTCGTGCGCGCGCCGCCCCGGTGGCGGCGAAAGCCGAGAGTTTCGGCACCTCGTCGAGTGCGCTTGTCAGCTGTGTTGCCAGAGGCCAGCCGCCGCCGCCGTCTTTATTGCTTGCGCCCTTCCCGAGGCCTCGAAATGACCTCGGCGATCGCTCATGGCTTGAGGAGGGCCGCGACGGCGTCGGCATAGACGCGAGCACCGGTTACGATGTCCTCATCGGATGTATCCTCCGTCCAGTGATGGGATATACCGCCGATACTCGGCACAAACAGCATGCCGGCAGGCAGGTAGCGCGCAATGATCTGGGCGTCGTGGCCGGCCCCGCTCGGCATCCTGACGCATTGACCCGGCGCATGCTTTTCACCAGCCGCCTCCAGCGCCGCCTGGATGCCCTCGTCCATCCGGGCCGGTATGCTTTTTGCGATCGTCTCCAGCCGTGCCGAGCACGGTCCCGCACGGTCGGCGTCATCGACGCACTGGGCAAGTACGGCCTCGAGTTCGGCCAGCTTTTCCGGATCGGCATCACGGAACTGGAAAAGCACTTCCGCGCGGCCAGGAATGATACTCGGGGCGCCGGGTTCCAGCGTGATGCGCCCCGTCGTCCACACCGAGTGCTTGCCGGCATGCTTCGGGAAGACGCTTTCGATGTGATGGCAGAAGTTGACCGCCGCCACGCCCGCATCGCGACGGATCGCCATGCGCGTGGTGCCGGCATGGTTTTGCGTACCCTCGAAAACGATCCGGAATTGTGAAATCGAAACGATGCTCGTCACGACGCCGATCTTGAGATCGTTGCTCTCAAGCCAGTCGCCCTGCTCGATGTGCGCCTCGAGAAATCCGATGTAGCGGCCCTTCTGTAACTGAAGACGTTCACGTCCGTCGAGCCCTGCGTCGCGCAACGCTTCACGCAGCAATGTGCCGCGCGTACGGTCACGCGCCGCGTCGATCGTTGCTTCTTCGAGTTCGCCGACGAATGAATAGCTGCCGAAGAAATTGCCGAAGTGGCCCTCTTCATCTGCGAACGCGATGACATCGACACCGACGTCCTCGTATCCCGGCGTCGAGGCGATCACGCGCGCTGCTTCCAGCGCATAGACCACCCCCAGCGCGCCATCGAGCCACCCGGCTTCGTTCTGACTTTCGATATGCGACCCGGCCAGGATCTTGCGCCCCGGCGCCTTCGACATACCAACGACGTTTGCAATTCCATCGATCCGCGCGTCGTGGCCGATCGCGCTCAGTTCGTCTGCCAGCCACCGCCGCGAGACCATATCGTCCGCGGAGAGCGTCGGCCGATGCACGCCGGTTTTATAGGCTCCGAGACGGCGCAGGCCGTAAAGGTCACGGAGTACGCGCTCAGTATTTATCTTCACGGACATTTGCCTCGACCTCTTTTATTTGCACACGCAAGGTGACAAACTATCCCATCGCGGCATCATATTGCCACGCAAGTGTTTTGCTGCGCTGCAAATAAAAACAGCATTCTGCCCATTCATTTGACCAAAGTTCGCACACCGCGAACGCCACGAAACCGATACGCTTTAGTTCGTCGAAGCCTGCAACCGTTCGGCGCATCAGACCCAAACGGTCGAAGACAATAAAGGAGCCGTTGTGCAATGCGAATAAACTGGCTAGGAGCCCTGATCGGCGGGACCCTCGCGGGGTTGACCCTGGCGTCTTCCGCCGTCCCGCAACCCGCCCATGCCCAGGGCACGCTCCGGATCGGGATGACCGCAAACGACATCCCCTTGGCCTGGGGACAACCCGACAATGGCTTCGAAGGTTTCCGCTTCGTCGGCCTTCAGCTCTATGATGCCCTGATCAACTTCGACCTCACCGCAACCGACAAACCCTCGACACTGATCCCCGGGTTGGCCGAAAGCTGGTCGGTCGGTGACACCAAGACAAAGTGGACGTTCAAGCTGCGCCAGGGCGTAAAGTTCCACGACGGCTCGGAATTCGATGCCGACGCGGTCGTCTTCAACATGGACAAGCTGTTCGATGAGAAGTCACCGCAGTTCAGCGCCCGCCAGGCGTCACTGGTTAACTTCCGCATGCCGGGCTTCAAAGCGGTCAGGAAAATCGACAAGTATACCGTCGAATTCGAAACCAAGACGCCCGACAGCTTCTTCCCCTTCCAGATCTGCTATTTCCTGATGGCCTCTCCGACCGAATGGGCCAAGACCAAGGACTGGAACAAATTCCAACCCTCTGGCACGGGACCGTTCAAGTTCGATAAATCGACCGCCCGCGAGCGGCTCGAACTCGTCCCCTTCAAGGAGCATTGGGACCCGTCCCGCGTGCCGAAGCTCGACCGCGTTGTGCTGATGCCGCTGCCGGACCCGAGTGCCCGCACTGCGGCCCTGCTCTCCGGCCAGGTCGATTGGATCGAAGCCCCCGCTCCAGATGCCATCCCCCGCATCAAACAGCAGGGCATGGAGATCGTCTCCGGTGTCTATCCGCACGTCTGGCCATGGCACTTCTCGCGGATCGAGGGCTCACCCTGGAACGACATCCGCATCCGTAAAGCCGCGAACCTTGCGGTCGACCGCAAGGGCATCGTCCAGTTGCTTGGCGGCTACGGCGTCGAGGCGACGGGTCACGTGGTGAAAGGCGACATCTGGTATGGCAGCCCGAGCTTCGAGATCAAGCGTGATGTCGATGCGGCCAAAGCGTTAATGAAGGAAGCCGGCTACAGCCCGGAAAAGCCCGTCACGGTGAAGATGGCGATTTCTGCGTCCGGTTCCGGCCAGATGCTGCCCCTGCAGATGAACGAGTACATCCAGCAGAACCTCGCGGAAGTCGGGATCAAGGTGGAGTTCGACGTCGTCGAGTGGCAGGCTCTGCTCGATATCTGGCGGGCCGGCGCCAAATCTCCGCAGGCAAAGGGGGCCCAGGGCGTCAACGTCTCCTATACGACGCAGGATCCCTATAGCGCCTTCACGCGGTTCATGCGCTCTGACCTTCATGCACCGAACGGCGTCAACTACGGCTACTACGCCGATCCCGAGATGGACAAGCTTCTCAAAGCCGCCCAGCTCGAGTTCGACCCCGCAAAGCGGGACGAACTGCTGGCCAAAGTCCACACCAAGGAAGTTGATGAGGCGCTGTTCCTGTGGGTCGTGCACGACGTTGCCCCACGTGGCATCAATCCGAAAGTGAAAGGCTTCAAGCCGGCACGGAACTGGTTCCAGAGCCTGTCGACGGTCTCCATCGAATAGCCGGTAGTCAGACCGTCATCCATGCCAACAGAGGGACGGAGGAACGCAGCCGGCGCTGCTCCGTCCCTCGACCAGGGAGCCTCTACCGTTGCTGGAATATGTCCTCCGCCGCCTGCTCTATTTCATTCCGATTTCGATCGGCGTCACGGTCCTGGTGTTCGGCCTCGTCCACATCGCGCCCGGCGATCCATTGAACGCGGTTGTCGGCGCCGACGCTCCCGCCGAGGTCGTCGAAAAGCTCAAGAAGGACTACGGATTCGACAAGCCCCTGCCGGTGCAGTATGCGATCTGGCTCGGGCGTGCGCTGACAGGTGATCTCGGCCTCTCGGTGGTCAACAACCAACCCGTCGTCGAGGCCCTTGCGATCGCTGTCCCGAATACCCTGATGCTCGCCATCACCGCGACGCTGATGGGCTTCCTGCTCGGTGCCGTCCTTGGCGGCCTTGCGGGCTACTTCCAGGGCACGTGGATCGACAAGTTCGCAACCGGCT
>Ga0180009_10008136_pt1 | contig 10485 bp, 8 predicted proteins | sample OS_PC_MetaG_FD_123537 | JGI IMG/M metagenome (GOLD analysis project Ga0180009, IMG submission 123537) | Groundwater microbial communities from the Aspo Hard Rock Laboratory (HRL) deep subsurface site, Sweden - OS_PC_MetaG | ecosystem: Environmental > Aquatic > Deep subsurface > Groundwater... | reverse complement strand
TCGCTCGAATCTTCTGCAATCTTTTCTATGCTTTTGACAAGGTTGATGACTTTGGTGTTGTAATCGCCTTTTTTCTCTTGAATGAGTTTGAGCGTTTCAGGATTGATTTCAACGAATTGGGTTATGGACGCAATTCGCTCTGTATCAATATATTTCTGAACGAGTGCATTGGTCTTTCGCAGAAATTCCCTGTCAGGTTGGACTGTTTTTGCATACGCCTTTAGGACAACGATATAAATTCCTGAAAGCGTGGCGAAGTCATCAAGGAACGGGCGTAAGAACTTAAGTGGATAAGGAAATTTAGACACGAAAACGGGCATAATTAAGGTGTACTTTCCGGAGAAAATACCATGCCCAAGAGAAAAAACTGCACCGTCAATCAAAAGGCGCAGATCGTCCTGGAAATGCTGCGCGAAGACAAGAGCGTGGCCCAGATCGCCTCTGAGAACAGCATCCATCCGAACCAGTTGCACCGCTGGAAGAAACAAGCCTTGGAAAACTTTCCGCAATTGTTCGAGGAGGATCGCAAAGGTGAGAAAGCCAGGGAAGCCGAGCACGAACGGCAACTCAACCAATTGTACGCCGAGATCGGTCGTTTGAGCGCCCAGTTATCCTGGCTCAAAAAAAAATCTGGCCTCAACCCTGAGTAGGCAAGAGCGACTGACCATGCTGGAGCCCCATCATCCTTCCCTCCCGCTGAAAGCCCAGGCGGAACTGCTGGAAGTCAGCTATTCCAGTCTGTTCTATCAGCCTGTGCCGCCTTCGCCGCGCGAGGTCGCCATCAAGAATCGCATTGACCGCATTTACACCAAGCACCCCTACTACGGATCGCGACGGATCACAGTGGTCTTGAGCCGGGAAATGCCTGTTTCGCGGCCAACCGTCCAGCGTTACATGCGCGAAATGGGCATTTTTGGCCTTGCACCAGGCCCAAACACGAGCAAACCAGCCCCACAGCACCCGATTTACCCGTATTTGCTCAGAAATGTCACGGCAGCCTACCCCAATCACGTCTGGGGCATCGACATCACGTACATTCCCCTGAGAGCAGGTTGGTTGTATCTGGTGGCGATCCTGGATTGGTTTTCAAGGTTCATTCTCAGTTGGCGCTTGAGCCAAACCCTGGAATTGGACTTTGTTCTGCAAGCCGTGGATGAAGCCCTATTGCAGGCCACTCCCAAAATCTGGAACAGCGATCAGGGCAGCCACTTCACCAGTCCGCAATACCTCGAGCGCTTGCTGGCTCATCAGGTTCAGATCAGCATGGACGGGCGCGGACGCGCCCGGGACAACATCTTCACCGAAAGATTATGGCGTACCATCAAGTACGAAGAAGTGTACCTGCACGAATATGCCAGCCCAAAGGAGGCTTACCGCAACTTGTCCCAATACATTTGCTTCTACAACTACGAACGCCCGCACCAAGCGCTGGACTACCAGCCGCCCGCACACCTGTGGTAAACTCCATCCAAACCTGCCAGGTTGAGCCTGCCGTCTCGCACCGGCGTGCCGCCGGTGTTCGCGGCACGAACGGTGTCGAAACCTTAACAAATCAGTACACCTTAAGCTGAACCGTTTTCAACTCTAAATAACCTTTACCACCTCAGAATCATTACTATGCAAAACCATTATCATTAACAATCTTATGATAAAGATTCGAGTGGTTTTGTGCGTAACAATCTAATGTATAATGATCTTGAACTACTTTTAGAGCATTATTACTCAAGCTTTCGCTGTACTCAGAATTACTCAAAACCAGATCAATAGCATTAGCAAGAGCTTCAGAGTTCTTATATGGCACAGCCACCCCAGCGTCAGGAGCATGAATAACACTCTGGAGGGCTGTGTTCTCAAAAACAATTACGGGGGTACCACAAGCCATAGCTTCCACAGCCATTAAACCAAACGACTCCGCAATCGAAGGCATCAAGAACACATCTGCGGCTTTTAATGCGAGTGCAATCTTCCACCGATCTTCCACCCATTCTAAATCTATAAAGTGATACTTTTCTTGTAGATCAGGTAAACCATAGGAAGATGGAGCATCCATGGTAATAACATAAGTTTCCCGATTCAAAGACAGTACCTCCAATGCCTTCTTGATATATTCCGGGCCTTTCAATTTAAAATAAGGTGCCCACCGAAACATAATTACATCTGCATGATCAGGGATATTAAAATAAGAGCGAGCTACTCTTTTATTTACGGGATTGAATATTTGAGTATCAACACCAAATGAGATTACAGAATAGGGCAAATGTGCAAGGATAGGACTGGAACGGAAACGTTCCGCCATCCATTCTGATGCTGCAATTAAATGAATATTCGTTCTATGCATCACCCAATTCTTTATTTTCCAATTAAGGGCAGTCGCATCCCGTTTTATTGGGATTGCGCTTGATAAATCCGGGCAATGACCACACCCGGTCAGCCATCGCTCACAGTCCAATGGATGGATGCAGTGGCCGGTCGTGATCCACGGATCATGAATCGTCCACACCACTTTCCGTTGTTTCGAGATGGCAGGCAAATCCAATAAACTGATGAATTGACGGGCATGTAAAAGTTGTAAATGAACGATATCCGCACTTTTAAATAATGGGGAACGTAAAAGAGATAAACCGAGCGTGGGAAAAACATTCTGCAGGGATAATTCACGCTCCAACTTGCAAGAAATGCCATTAATGGTTCTTTCAACAACTCCACCAAGTTTATGGATATTTGGCTCCTCAAAAGCGCGTTCTAATACATACATATTAGATTGATGCCCATGTTTTATCATTTCTTTTTGAAGTGCATACCCATTAAACTGCTGTCCAACCAAATCATGGGAGGATACATAAAGTATTTTCAAAGCACAGACTCCATGGCTTGCATAAAGGCTTGTGAAGCGACAACGGGGTCAAAATCGATTCGGGCGCGTTCCCTGGCGTTGGCAACCAACCTTTGTCGCAAAGCGGCATTGTTCAATAAATTCTCGATGGCGCTTTTTAGCGCAATAATCTCGTTTGTATCTACCACATATCCGCAATCGTATTTCCTGAAATACCAACTGATGAACGTGTCGGGAGGAACATGTGCAAGAATGGGAACCCCGCTGGTCAAATACTCCCCCATTTTACCCGGCGCCGAGGTTTGGATCACCTCGGGAATAGGCGAATTGAATGAGAAAGGCAGGAACAGAATGTGGGCATGGTTTTGGGCTTCGATCACTTCTGTATGTACAGAATGAGAATGATGTACAATCTGCTCTCCCTTTACTCCATTTTGCTCAAGCCATTCGAGCGGTTGAGCTGTATAAAGGTGAATTTTGATATTTGCGGAAGTTTGGTTGGTCGCCTCTATCAAATTCTTAAAAGCATCAAAGTTGACGTGATAGATGGCTCCTGTGTAAATAATTCTTATCTCTGCTCGGGGATTGTAGTCGGTCGGAATGGTCTTCGTAACTTTTTCCGGCGCGCTCGCGCACGGGTTTCGCACGATGGTCGCTTTTACATTTTGCCTCTTTTGGATCTCGTCACGCATAAACTCATTCGGCACGATCACGCTCTTTACGCGACCATAGATACACTTTTCCATTTTGCGGGTGATAGAACGCGTTTGTTCATCTGCCCACTGGTATAGGTAATCATCAAATAAATATGGGACAAATCGCGCGCCGGTAAAAACGCTTGCCCACCAGCCAGCAGGAATATCAATAAGATTTCCGGAAGCGGCAATGATGATATCACATTTTTCCTGATGAACAATGCGGGCAATGCTCATCCCGCGAAAAAACGCGCGCAACCAGTTTATGATCCAATATTTCGTCCCAAGTTTAAGAAACCCTGGCTCTTTTGGTAAAACATAATATTTTCCCGGCAAAAACCCGGTATTTCCATCTTTTTCATTTTGATAATTCTCGGTTGAGATCAGGCAATATTGCGCGGAGGAAATATTTTTTAAAATTCGCCCGATCATGACCGCCTGACCTGACCACGCAGGAGGAAGCACATGGGAAACAATGGCAATTCTCACGATGACCTCAGGGTTTTGTTTTGCCTAAACCTTGGCGCCATACACGAAGCGCGTTAAAGGTCTTCTCAGGCAGGATAACGCGGAGAAAGGTTGTCGCGCAACGAACGACAGAAACGTTTATGCGGTGAAGTATATCCACAGTTTCCCAATATATATTCACAGTTACAAATTTGGGGTCGTAAAGAAAAGCGAACAGAAAATATTTAAGCTTTCTGGCAGGTTGATTTTTGCAGTAAAAGATAGATGCGAAATACGCACGAGACAAAGTTTGATATCGATTATCCTGGAGTTCTTTAGGTAATACACTTGAAGCAAGTAAAGATTCTGTTATCGACAATAACTCTTCCGCCATTTTTGAACTTTTATCACTCACAGATGCTGAGTGGGGATGCGTTCGATGGGTAGCAAGGATTTCAGGGATATGCACAAGCTTGCCATGGGAGGCGAGTCGGAACCAGAATTCCAGGTCGCCGGTATATCTCCGTTTAGCGTCTCGAAACCCGTATATTTCCAAAACAGAACGCTTGAAAATGCTTCCGGGTCCCATTGCAACATTAAAATCATCAATCATATTTAAAATATTGTAATCAGGCAGTTTTCTTTCTTTAACTGGCCTGGATAGCGGGTCAATTTCCACCCAATCCGGATATACGGCAAGAGCATCCGGTTCAGCCATCAGAGCCGAGACCATTTTGGTTATTGCGCCGGGCAAGAGAGGGTCGTCAGAATTAACAACACAAATAAATTCTCCTTTTGCCATCCTGAATCCCTTATTGACGGTTTCGGTTTCGCCCATATTCGCGTGTGCTTCTATAATAATCTTCCCCTCATACTTCTTCAAGACTTCAAGTGTATTATCTTTTGATCCATCATCCAATACGATATATTCAATATTTGGGTAATTTTGATTCAGAACACTTTCGATTGTTTCTGGCAGATAATCCGCGCGGTCATATGTGGGAGTTATAATGGTGACAAGAGGATTGTCTTCTTTCCGGTAACCACCGACTAAATAGTTATAGTACTCAACTACCCGCTTCGAGATTATTCGACGCGAGGCGATCTTCTTTACCAATCGCAAGTTGTTTTTTGCTGCATTATCTACCAACGCATCATCAGACATGGCTCGAACCAGAGCCTGGCTGATCTCTTTTGGATATAAATTGCGCGCAAATAGAACATTTACTTTGTTCTTAACAATCGGCTTGATTGTATCCAGTGGTGAAACAATCGGGAAAGCGCCATTAATCATGGCTTCATAAAGACTATTGGGGGTGCCATCCACAAGCGAGGGCGCAAGCAAAACCCTGGCTTTTTTCATTAATTCCATTAATTCATTCTGTGGAATTCTTTGGACAAGGGTGCAACTTTTCCGTATTTCCACAGGTAGGGTCCAGAACCATGTTTCTGTTTCGGGGGTGGATGCCGTCATATAAATTCTGCACGGTTTTATTTCATTCCACGCCGACGTCAATGCTTCCATGACAGGTAATGCTTTTGACCATAGGCTCTCATAAGCCTTCGGCCACAGGATTATGCGTTCTTTTTTTGACGGCAAAACGATATCTTCAATTTCTACATCTGTATCCAGGCCGCCTGTGCCAGGAACAGGAGCAATACTGGCAATCTTATCCGCGAACCCCAGTTTCTTGATATATTCAATATTGAAATAGTTGTCTGTGATGATTTGATCGCATTTACTGAAGATATCCAGGATCTGTTTTGCAATTTCGGGGTCATGTCTTCTCAAAGTCAGATCCGACCCACCCCGCAATTGCACCACGACTTTACCCTTATAATTCAGGCCAAAACTTTTGATCGTTTCATACAAGAACTCTCCCCCTTGGGAATCAAAGCAACCCAAGGCGTGAATGATATCCGGCTTCCAATCGCGGATGAGCTGCGCCAGCCAGGCTTGGGGCGATTCCGCTTTCGCCTGGAGAGGTACAGGAGGCAAGGGGGTGCGCATAAACTGGCATTTTTCGCTCAACCGCCGGTTATGTAAAGAGCGGTGGATAAATCTGGTGTAGTTGTAATCTACTTCTGGAAGATTGAACAGCCGGGCGTATAAGTTCAGCCCGCGCTTGGCGACGGACAAGAGGTAAAACGAATTTTTTTTTCGTTTATACTTCTGTAATTCTTCATTATACTTCTGGGATTCTTCATTATAATTCTGGATTTCTAATGACGTGGGATGGAGGTTTTTCCGATATTTCCCCGCATCTTCCAGTGGCGACGTCGATGTTATATACGTGGCTATTTCCCAACCTAGGGGTGGAATGCCATAATTTGAAGAGAATAAGCGGATATTAAACTCTGTTCCAGTCAGTAAATCAATCCAACTGCGAGTATGCGAACTGTTAGAAAGACCGATAAAAAGAATCTTTGGTTTTCCAGGGTATGAATCTTCTTCAAACAGTTCATCTGTAGCCATCTGGTTTGATGCTTGGTTCATTACGCGTCAAGTACCTCTCGTGCCCATAATTCTACCATCATCAATAACCATGGAGAGGGCCATCCGGTCCTTTGACCTTGAAAATCTTGAAGCACCCGAGTTACTTCTCCTGCATCGAACAAACCTCGTGAGCGAACGGCAGTCGGAGACAAAGCATCTTCGAGAATGGGATTCAGTGGACCTTTCAACCATGTTCCAAATGGCATAGCAAATCCACGCTTGGGCTGGATATCGAAATTATCGGGCAGAAGTAGGCGACCCACATCGATCAGAATGCGCTTCGCGCCTAAAGCCCGGTAAGTGTCTGCCGCCAAGGAGGCATCCATCACATCTGGCGGGCGAAGTTTGCTTTCATCAGGAAGAGAAAGGGTAATATCAGCCAGAACAGAGTCAAGGAAGGGGACTCGCACTTCCAGCGAGTGCGCCATGGAAACAGCGTCAATATCCCGCAAGAGTTGGTTGTTAGTATAACCACGCAGGCAGAGTGCGCTTACGCGCTGAAGCACCGTCTCATTTGCCAACTCATCAATTTGTTGAAGGTCAAAATGTTCAGCAATGCCAAGATTGGATCCAGCCTGCAATTCGGGGGCGAGCATTGCCGCCGCTCCAAGAGATCCATAAATCTGATATTGCAGGGCGTAGCGGCTCAAGAAGCCTGCGCTCATCCGTAACTGGTGGAGCGGTTCTCTCCAGCGCGTATGGATCAAGGGGTCGAAGATTCGCTGGCGGGCGAGCGCGGCCAGCGTTTTGGTTTTGGCGCTTAACGCTTGTCCCGCCTCCCTGCTCATGTTGATAAACCAGGGGTACCCCGCAAACAACTCGTCACCGCCAGTGCCAGAGATGGCAACCGTTACACTCTGGCGGGCCGCCCAGGAGACAAAAAATGAATTAACGCCATCAACGGTTGGCTGGTCCAACCCGGATGCAATCTGTAGTATCCGCTCTCTAACATCGGTCCCGCGCACGATCACGTGGGTATGATCAGCGCCCAGGAACGCAGCTGTTTTTCGCGCTTCTTCGCTTTCATCAATGACCTCCCTTTCGTTATCAAAACCAACTGAGAAGGTTTTGATGCGATGACCCGCCAACTTTGTCATCATCGCCACTAGAATGGAAGAGTCAACGCCTCCACTCAGAAATGCTCCGAGGGGCACATCACTGACCATTTGCAGGCGAACCGTCTCCTGTAACGCGGCTGACATGACTTCAACCTGTTCAGGGTAAGGCAGGGAGCCGATTTCCGGCCTGCGGTTCACGCCAAGCGACCAATACCTTTCGCAGCGTGCGTGCCCATTTTCGAGGATCAAGCGATGAGCTGGTAAGAGCATTTTAACGCCGCGCAGAATCGTTTTTGGCTGGTAGATGGAGCCGTAGGTGAGTAGCAGGCGCAGGGACTCTGGATCAATTTCTCGCTTGACCAGACCGCTGGCGAGGAGGGCCTTGATCTCAGAGGCAAAAACAAATCTGTTTCCGACTTCGGCGTATAACAGGGGTTTGATGCCCAAATGGTCGCGCGCGAGTAATAAACGTTCTTTACCTGGCCCTCTGCGCAGGTCGTAAATTGCAAGGGCAAACATTCCGCGCAGGCGCAGTAAGAAATCGTCACCATAATGTTCATATAATCGCAGGACGACTTCTGTATCGGAGGTGGAGACAAAGCGGTATCCAAGTTTTTCCAGATGGTCGCGTTCGCTCTGAAAGTTATAAACTTCTCCGTTATAAACGATCCAGATGGTTTTCTCAGGGTTGGACATGGGCTGGTGGCCCGTGGGCTTCAGGTCAATGACAGCCAGACGTGCCATACCCAAGCTAACACGCGCATCACCAAACATACCTCTGTCGTCCGGCCCGCGGTGATGCATGGCAGCCACCATACTTTCTACGGCTGCCTGATCTGGGTTATTCCAAATTCCGCAAATTCCACACATATTATTTACTTCTTCTTGCATAAATACGTGAACATTGAACGACCAAAATGCAGGTAATCATACCAAATTTGGTTCACTTCTTTACGCAGTACTCTGTAGTTAACGAGGGCTTGCGGGCGCGCGCTTCCACACCGTTACCGGCATAGGCTGTTTCAATATCCACCATCCCCGCAGTACGCAAAGCCACCTCAATTTCCTCGGTGCTACGAAGATGTTTGTAATGGTCCGTCAGGGTATCATGGGTATCCAGCATTGCCCAAGCAGATAATAATTCAGGCCCTAACTCAGCATACGCATCGTGATAATCAACAATGGTAAACATCATCCTACCACCAATTTTTCAGTAGTTTCACACATTTGTTCTGGAGAATATTCTCTCATGACTCTCTCTCTATTGCAATCCCCGATTTTCTTTCGAGATCCTGCGTCTTCTCTTAAAGCCAATATATTTTCTGCAAATTGATCAATATCTTCGAGTGAAGATAACCACGGGTACTGGTATTCACCTACAACTTCTCTTATCCCCTCACCAGCTGTCGCCGCAATGGCTAAACCAGCCCGCATACATTCTAATAGTCCGTTCGGACATCCTTCTCTCCTTGAACTATAAACACCAATATCAACAGACTGAAGCAAGCCAGAGATGTCTAGCACTTGTCCTAAAAACAACACATCGTCTTGTATTCCCAGAGCACCTACCAAACTTTTTAACATCGGTTCAGTGCCAAAATTTTTACCCACTAACAACAACCTGGTATCCCTGCCACTCGTTGCCACTCGCTCTAATACCAAGTGCCACGCTCTTATGAGCGTTGCATGGTCTTTAAACCCACTCAGGTTTGCCACCATCACTGCCAGGAAAGTATTTTCACCTACCCCCAGTTTCGCCCGCCACCAGGCACGAGAATACACTGCTTCAGCCAATTCTACTCCATTACGAATGATCTTGATCTTATTCTTATCCAGGTTGTAGAAACGTACCATTTCATCCGCAAGATGTTGAGCATTGCAGATAAACAACGGCATTTGTTTGGCAGCCAGGGTTTCCCATTTGCGGTCCACCAAGCCAAATTCATGTCCGCCTTCATACCCGATGCACTTTTTCGCTCCACTCCAGCGCCACACTAGCCCACAAGCCATATTTGGAATGAGGGTATGAGGTAAGAGAATATCCGGGCTTGCCTTTTTTAACGTATTAAGCAAATGAAACAGGTTGGCGAGGCGTTTTTCAGGTCCCTGGTACCAGTTAAAAGGGACAACTTTCCACGGTATATGGGATTCATCGCAAATCTGCGAAAGTGTGCCAGGTCCATCAAACCCCCACAACTCAACATCGGCACCTCGCCGCTTAAAATAGCGCGCTAAAGTTATAGCCCTGCGCTCTGAGCCACCGAGCTCAAGACTGATGGTAAGGATGATAATTTTCATTTTCGGTAAGAATAATTATACTTGTTGCCGAATAATAGTGAATGGAGAAACTTGTGCAGTATTTTGCCAAGATGAGTGAGCTCACTGACACCAGAAGTTCAAGAGGATCGTCACATGCAAGCATTGACGGGGCTTTCGAACGAGAAACTTACCATTCTGGAAGAAGTTTTTAGGAAACCTATCAAGAAAAGAAACAGCAGGCATACCAAGAAGGATTTGTGGAGACCAAAAAGGCAAGCTGCCAACCGCGCACGATAAGCTTACCTTTTTACTGCACTACCCAAACTTTTAAGCAAATTCGGATTCCGCCAAGATAGCATTTTGGAGATGCTCAAAACCGGCAATGTCGAAATTTTCGCAACTTTTGGGTATAGTGCCGTTGGAAACCAAGAATACCTATTATATAGGAGGAATAGCACAAGCCCAAGTCCCAATCCATAGAGCAGGCGGATGATAAGGGTTACAGTCGGATTCTGTTGAGAAAACGTCAGAGAAGTTGGAGGAACTGTTGTCCCGCTCAAATAATAAAAAGAATCGTATCATCTCAATAATTCGGGGGAGGACTGGTAGCGGACCAAGACCAGCCCAGATTAAGTTCTTTAGCTTTCTTTTCCACTAGATCGGCTAGACGCGGAATCTGGTTTGCCCCGGAAATAC
>Ga0180009_10008135_pt1 | contig 10486 bp, 5 predicted proteins | sample OS_PC_MetaG_FD_123537 | JGI IMG/M metagenome (GOLD analysis project Ga0180009, IMG submission 123537) | Groundwater microbial communities from the Aspo Hard Rock Laboratory (HRL) deep subsurface site, Sweden - OS_PC_MetaG | ecosystem: Environmental > Aquatic > Deep subsurface > Groundwater... | reverse complement strand
GGGAAGGGAGTCATCCCGGATAAAGGACTCATACGCTGCGTCAAAGAGAATCAGGGCCTTGTTGGTTTTGGCATAGTCCACCCACGTTTTCAGCTGGTCCTTTGATATGGTGGCTCCGGTGGGGTTATTGGGGAAGCATAAGTAAATGAGGTCCACCGGTTTCAACGGAAGATCCGGAATGAATCCGTTCTGTTTGGTACTTTCCAGGTAAGCGATGTTTTGGTACCGATTATTGTCAAAATCACCGGATCGTCCCGCCATGACATTGGTATCGAGATAGACCGGATAGACCGGATCCGGAATCGCTATCTTGCTGTCGATTGCAAAGATTTCCTGGATGTTTCCGGAATCGCATTTTGCACCGTCACTGACAAAGATTTCATCCGGTGAAATGTCCGCCCCGCGGGCTTGAAAATCATTCTCAGCAATGGCCTTCTTTAGAAATGGATACCCCTGTTCCGGGCCGTATCCTCGAAATGTACTTTCATCGGCCATTTCATCCGCGGCCTCATGGAAGGCTTGGATACAGGCATCCGGAAGGGAACGGGTGACATCACCGATGCCGAGTTTAATGACCTCCTTGTCCGGATTTGCCTCCTGGAAGCCGGCCACTCTTTTGGCAATGTCGCTGAACAGATAAGACGCTTGAAGTTTCAGGTAGTTTTCGTTGATTTTAATCATGCTGCACCTCTGCTGGATAATAGATAAGATTTTTCATTTGTCCCCCTGTAACATAAATTAAATTCGATTCCAACTCGTTATGGGATGAGGATTTGTTTCGTATTTCGTGCTTCGGATTTCGATTTTGCAATTACTCAATCTGATTATAGAGAAAGTGCACGTTAAGCCATGTCGGCTTTGAAGATAATCCGATTCGCGGACGTGTGAAACTCGCGCATAAGGGGACGTAACACCGAACAGGGCTTCGAAACAAACAAAGCATCATGAAAAATACAGCATTTAGGGCCTTTTGCAGCACCTTCATGCTGTTCGATGTAACGCTCCCTAATGCACTCAAACAGTCACACGCGCACGAATCGGATCACCTCCAAAGCCTAATTCAAGTATCAAGTATCAAGTATCAAGTATCCAGTATCCAGCATCGAGCATCGAGCATCCGGCATCCAGTATCTAGGACGCATAAATCGAGCATTTGCGAACCGCGCCGGCAGCTTCCATCAGGGCTTCGGAGAAGGTGGGATGTCCGTGGATCGTCCTTGCAATATCTTCGGAGCTTGCCCCGAACTCAACCGCAAGAACGCACTCTGCAATCATGTCAGCCGCCCGGGGGCCGATAATGTGAACGCCGAGAATGCGGTCTGTCCTTGCATGGGCAATGAGCTTTACAAATCCGTCGGTTTCCCCCATGCATCTGGCACGCCCGGTCCCCAAAAACGGATAGGTGCCGGAGCAGTAGGGAATTTCGCGTTTTTTGACCTCATCTTCTGTTAATCCCACGCTTGCGACTTCCGGCCATGTGTATATGACCGATGGAATGGCATCGTAATTGACTTCTCCGGGCAGTCCGGCGATACACTCGGCTGCAGCAATCCCTTCAGCCGAAGCTTTATGCGCCAGCATGGGTCCCTCTGTGATATCTCCGATGGCATAGATACCGGGGGTGGTGGTTTGAAAGGATGCATCAACCGGTATACGACCGGTCCGGGGGTCGATTTCAATGCCGGCCGATTCAAGGCCCAGCCCTTGGGTCAGCGGCTTTCTCCCCACTGCCACCAGAAGCCGATCACACGTCAAGGTATCTTTATCTTTTTCCGTTTCCAGAAAAACCTTAACCGTTGCCCCGTTTTTCGCTACCTTTGCTTCGGATACCCTGGTTTTGAGCCTGAAATCGATTCCCTGCTGGGTGAGAAACCGTTTCAATGTCCTTGCCACCTGCCCGTCGAGGGTTGCGGCAATTTTCGGCAGCATTTCAATAACGGTTACCTTGGATCCCAACCGCCGCCAAATGGAACCGAGTTCCAGACCGATATATCCCCCGCCCACAATGCCGAGGTGTTTGGGAACCGTATCAAAGGATAGGGCTTCCGTAGAAGAGACGATGTGCCTGCCGTCAAATTCTAGTCCCGGAACCGTTACCGGTTCACTGCCGGTGGCCAAAATAATGGCTGATGCTTCCAGGTGAATGCTTTTGGCCGGGTTGCCGGTATCCGATTTTACCTCCACCTGATTCTTACCCGTCAATCGGCCGGTGCCCTGGAATACCTGGACCTTATTTCCGGCCAGCAGTTTGCCGACATTTTCCGTGAGATCCTTTACCACCTGTTCCTTTCGGGCCATCATGACGGGAAGGTTTAACCGGAGTCTGCCGGTTTGAACGCCATGGTCGGCCAAATGGTTTTGTGCCAGATGGAAATATTCACTGGAATCGAGCAGCGCCTTGCTCGGGATGCATCCCACATTCAGGCATACGCCGCCCGGACGGCTCTCTTTTTCTACACAGGCCACCTTCATTCCCAGTTGAGATGCCCGAACAGCCGCCACATAGCCGCCCGGGCCGGTACCGATGATCACAAGGTCGAAAGATTCCTTGGTTGCCATTTTCAGATCTCCACCATGATTCGTTCAGGGGATTCAACGCACTCTTTGATCCGTTTCAGAAAAGACACGGCTTCTCTGCCGTCAACCATCCGGTGATCGTAGCTGAGGGCCACGTACATCATGGGTCGAATCACGATCTCTCCGTTTATGACCACGGGACGGTCTTCAATTTTGTGCATCCCGAGAATACCGCTTTGGGGTGTGTTTAAAATGGGGGTGCTCAGCAGCGATCCGTAAATCCCGCCGTTGCTGATCGTGAAGGTGCCGCCCTCCAGATCGGACAATTCGAGCCGATTCTCTCGTATTTTTTCTACATAGTCCACGATGGTTTGTTCCAATTCGGCAAAACTGAGTCGATCGGCATGTCGAATAACCGGGACGACAAGCCCCCGCTCCGCTCCGATAGCCACTCCCACGTGATAGAACTGATGATACACAATATCCTGCCCTTCGATGAATGCATTCAGCTCTGGAAATTCTTTGAGGGCGGTCACTGCCGCCTTGATAAAAAAGGACATCATGCCTAAGGAAACCCCGTAACGGTTCCGGAAGATCTCCTTATATTCCGCCCGAAAAGCTTTGACCTGGCTCATATCGATTTCATTAAAGGTGGTGAGCATGGCCGTGTTCTGTTTGGCCTCCAGGAGCCTGGCAGCGATTCTCTGCCGGATGGGGCTCATGGTCTTCCGTACGATGCCGTCGCCTGTTTCAACCCCTTTGGGCTGTACGCGATCCGGTTCCGGTTTTTGCGGGAGTTTTCGAGCCTTTGGTTTTTCCAGATGGAGCAAAATGTCTCCTTTGGTTATTCTTTCCCCGGGTCCTGTACCGACAATTTCATCCACGTTGATATCGTTTTCAGCCACCAGCCGCCTCACTGCCGGTGACAGCACGGGACGATCTTCTCCGGGTGTGGCGGTTGCGATATCCATCGGCGGTGATCCCGGGGGCAATATCGGTTCCTCTGAAACCGCAGTTTTTAAGGCCTCAACGGATGGCTCAGCGACTCGGGGTTCCGGTTTTTCTTCGGGTTCCGGATGGGTTTCAGGCACTTTCGGTTTTTCTGTATCCGGTCGTGGTTCTTCTGTGGTTTTTGTTTCTATTTTTCCGACCACCGCTCCGATGGGAACCGTTTCCCCTTCATGTACCAGGATTTTCAAAACGCCGTCCGATTCTGCAACGACTTCCAGGGTGACCTTATCGGTCTCTATTAGAAAAACCGGTTCGTCTTTTCGTACGTGATCCCCATTTTGCTTGAACCATTGGGCAAGAACAGCTTCCGATACGGATTCTCCGACACTCGGAACTTTAATTTTAATGGACATAGACACTCCTAACCCGGACAAGCCGGAACCAAACAGGAACACGCTATGATTTCTTTGTCGCAAAGCTTCGGGCCGCTCAAATAAGTTTGAAGTGAGCTAAAGTGTCAAGTGAGCTAAAGTTGTGGAATTCTGTCTTTTATTAAATGGTTATCATCCTTAACTTTAGGCATTTTAGGCACTTTTAATTTTAGGCACTTCTTTGAGCTGGTTATTATTGCTTTGATAAATATTTTGCCACAAAAACCACAAAAATCATTTTTAAGTAACTAATGCATCGCTTCTTCCACTATGGCGGCTTGTTCTTCTTTATATATATTGGGAAATCCCGTAGCCGGGCTGGACGCCGGCTCCCTGCCGATATAGGAGACCGATTTTCCGATGACTGATTCCAATAAAGGCTGAAGAAATCGCCATGCTCCCATATTTTCCGGCTCCTCTTGAACCCAGCACCATTCCGCTGATTTCCGGTGGTTTTTTACAGCCTTCGTTAACTGTTCCTCCGGGAACGGGTATAACTGCTCCAGGCGGATAATTTCGATATGAGATGCCTTTGTATTTCCTCGCTGGCGGTAAAGGTCATAGTATATTTTTCCGCTGCAAAGGAGAATCCGTTTTGGGGATTTGGCTCCATCCGGATCTTCAAGGACTTCTTTGAAAAAACCGGAGGTGAGTTCATTCAGGCCGGATACCGCCATGGGATGCCTCAGGAGGCTCTTGGGGGTGAATATGACCAGCGGTTTACGGCATTTTTGTTTGCTTTGGCGCCGCAACAGGTGGAAAAACTGGGCCGGTGTGGTGGCATTACAGATTTGCATGTTGTCGTGTGCGCACAACTGAAGAAATCGTTCTACTCTCGCACTGGAATGCTCGGGACCCAGGCCCTCAAATCCATGGGGCAGCAGCAGTACGAGACCGCTGAGCCGCTGCCATTTCGCTTCACCGCTGGCAATATACAAATCGATGACGGCTTGGGCGTTATTGGCAAAATCACCGAACTGGGCCTCCCACATGATCAGCCCATTGGGTTGGGCCAGGGAATAACCGTATTCGAAACCGAGCACGCCCGCCTCGGACAGCAGGCTGTCATAAACGGTGTAAGCGGCCTGGTTCTTAGCCAGTGTATTGAGAGGTATATGCCGGTTACCCGTATTCGTATCAGCCAGCACACTGTGGCGCTGGCTGAACGTGCCGCGGCCGGAGTCCTGGCCGCTTAACCGTATGGGAAAACCCTCCAGAAGAAGAGAGCCGAAGGCAAGCGCCTCGGCATTTGCCCAGTCGATCCCCTCGCCGTTGATGACGGCATCCAGCCGGGATTTCAAGATTTTTTCAAGCTTGGGGTGCGGGGTGAACCCTTCCGGCAGCGTGTTCAGGTTTCGGGCTATGGACGCAAGGGTCTTTTTGTTCACACCCGTTTCAAGTGGATCATGGGAGTATAGGCCGGTAAAGCCGTCCCAGTTTTCGTAAAAACGGGTTTGAGGAAACGAACACTCTGTGCCGTGTATGGCCTGGTACGCATCATCCAGCCGGCGGTTGATTCGGGTTTCGATCTGTTCCGTTTCTGCATTTTCAATAATGCCGGATGCTATTAAGGTGTTTCCGTACATCTTAAACAGGGGGTCTCTTTCGCGGATCCGCTGATACATTTTCGGTTGTGTGAAATAGGGCTCGTCTCCTTCGTTGTGGCCATAGCGTCTGTAGCAGACCACATCGATGACCACATCCTTTCCGAATGTCATCCGGTAATCGCAGGCCGTCCGGGCGGCATGGATCACAGCTTCCGGATCTTCACCATGGACATGAAAAACTGGAATCATCAGCATCTTGGCCGGATCTGTTGCATATCGTGTGGAGCGGGCGTCATCCGGAAATGTGGTATAACCGATTTGATTGTTGATGATGATGTGGATCGTGCCTCCGGTGCTATACCCTTTCAACTGGGACATGTTCAATGTTTCGGTTACAATGCCTTGCCCGGAAAAGGCCGCATCTCCATGAATCAGCAACGGCATCACCCTTTGCCTGTCTCCCTGGGCGGATAGATCCTGCCGTGCTCTTGTGAATCCTTCAACCACCGGGTTTACGGATTCAAGATGACTCGGATTGTTTATCAGATACAAACGGAATTCCGAACCGGCTGGCGTTGTGATATCCGCAAGATAGCCATTGTGGTATTTGACGTCACCCGATCCGACGATATTTTCCGGATCGTAGCAGCTCTCAAATTCGCTGAAAATATCTTCGTAAGGCCTCTCCAAAACGTGCGCCTGAACATTCAGCCGCCCGCGGTGGGACATGCCGAGTATAATCTCCCTGCAACCCTGTTTTGAAGCCTGCTGGAGGAGACAGTCCAGCAGCGGGATAACGGCATCGGCCCCCTCCAGTGAAAAACGGGTTTGTCCCAGATATTTCTTGTTTAAGAATTGCTCGAAAAGCCCGGCCTGATAAAGCTTAAGAAGGGTGCGGGATTTAGTCTCAACATCCAGCTCCGGTTTGTTCCGGACCGGCTCCATCCGATCCCGGAGCCATTGTCGCTCTGAGGGGTCCTGGAGATGCATGTACTCGACACCGATGGAACGGCAGTATGTCTCCTTGAGCGCCTGGATAATTTCCCGCAAGGGGGCTTTGCCGGATTCCGAAAACCCGGGGGCATGGAATGCCTTATCCAAATCATTTTCCGAAAGATCGAATGCAGAGAGCGTGAGGAGGGGATGATCAGTGGGGCAGGCTACCAGAGGATCCAGGCACGACAGAAGATGACCTATATCCCGATAACGGTAGATCAAGGATTCCGCCCGGGATTGTTTTACAATCTGTTTTTCGCTGCCTGCCGGCGCTGCTTCAGGGGTTTCGGCATGCCCGAGCTCGAAACCTTGAAAGAAATAATGCCAGTCACGGCTCACTTTACCGGGATCGGATTTCCACAACCGATACTGCTTCTCGATGTAATCCGCATCCATGATGCCTGAATAATTCATATTTAAGGCGTCCCGTAGCTCTAGTTACCGAATCAATTAGGGGTTAAAATCATAAGAGAAAGACCATTTGGTGTCAATTGTAAACTCCCAGCCGGAAATCACGCCTCGGCAGAGGCGGTGGCTATTATAGTCTTTACTCTGCCTGTTTTCATTACATTATTGCCATCAGCGGATTTGATGTTTAATTTCACAAAAGATCGCACTGTCGCATCAGTCATCCTTCTTGGCCGAAATTTCCAATGCGAAGCGCCTGGAAAGGAGTACAGCATGAAATATAATACAGAACAGTTGTGTGAGAAGATAAGACAGGTATTTCCCGATGTCGGAGAATGTGGTATCGATATTAAAAGAGCATAAGGCCTGACCCGGGCAAGCAGGATCCGGAAAGGTTATCTTTACATTTTTAATTGGAACTTTAGTTGAACTGCTGAGGAATAAGAATATCGAATATTGAACAAGGAATTTTGAATATCGAGGGATAGAATCGCTTCGCTCTGTCTTTTTGATTAAAATTAATAAGATAGAATACCTTACTTCGACATTCATCATTCAATATTCTACATTCGTTATTCAAGTTTTCTTGCCACAAGATTCATAAAAATGATGTTTAAGGTACTGCGATTACCCTATCTGTGAGATTTGGATGCCCATGCCTAAAAAGTATAGAGAAGAAAAAGATACCATGGGGACCATGCGCGTGCCGGATAACGCCTACTATGGCCCTCAAACCGCCCGTGCGGCCGAAAATTTCCCCATATCCGGCCTTACCCTTCCGAAAGATTTTATCCGAGCGCTGGCGCTGCTTAAAAAATGTGCGGCCCGGGTGAATCGGGAATTGGGCCTGATGGAAGAAGAAATTTCCAAGACAATCATAAAGGCCGCCCAGGAAGTGATGGACGGCAAACATGACGATCAGTTCATCGTGGATGTTTTTCAGACCGGTTCCGGGACTTCCACCAACATGAACATGAATGAAGTGATTGCATCCCGGGGAAACGAGATCCTGACCGGAAATAAAGGGGGGAAATTTCCGATCCATCCCAATGACCATGTGAATCTGGGGCAGTCCAGCAATGACGTTATCCCCACTACCATCCATTTGTCGACCCTGGTGTCCATGGAAAGGCGTCTGATGCCCGCCTTGAATTCGCTTTCCGGGGAGCTTGCGAAGAAAGCCGCCGAATTTGCGGCTGTAAAGAAGATCGGCCGAACCCATTTGCAGGATGCCGTTCCCATGCGTCTGGGAGACGAGTTTTCCGGTTATGCGCGACAGATCCGACAGGGCATAAGGCGGCTGCAATCGGTTCAGGACGGGCTTAGGGAGCTGGCCATCGGGGGAACGGCTGTGGGTTCCGGCTTAAATGCGCACCCGGAGTTTGCCCGGCGGGTGATTGAGCTGGTGTCCGAGCATACGGGGATCACGTTTAAAGAGGCGGAGAATCATTTCGAGGCACAGGCTGCCCAGGATACCGCGGTTGAGACCAGCGGCGCTTTGAAAACAGTGGCCGTCAGCATGGTCAAGATTGCCAATGACATCCGCTGGCTGTCATCGGGCCCCCGTTGCGGCATCGGGGAGATAACCCTTCCTTCGCTTCAACCCGGGTCATCGATTATGCCGGGAAAGGTCAACCCGGTGATCCCGGAGTCTGTGATACAGGTGGCGGCCCAGGTCATGGGCAACGATACCACCATTATGCTGGGGGGGCAGTCCGGCAATTTCGAGCTGAACGTGATGCTGCCGGTCATTGCCCATAATCTGCTGCAGTCCGTCCACCTCTTATCATCCGCAGCTAAAGTCTTTGCCGAAAAATGCATCAGCGGAATTACCGCCAACCGGCAGATCTGCGAAGCCAACGTTGAAAAGAGTCTGGCCATGGTCACCGGGCTTGTTCCCCATATCGGGTATGATCGGGCGGCCGCCATTGCCAAAACCGCCTACGAAACGGGTAAAACCGTTCGAGAGGTCGCCATGGAAGAAAAAGTGCTGCCGGAAGAAACCCTGAATCGAGTGTTGGAAGAATCATAGGAATTTATTCTTTTGAGCAACGCGACATCCATCAGCCAACAACCGCTTTTTCATCGTATCAGACTATTCCTGGCATTGTCCCGCACCCCCCACGGGATTCTGGATATGGCAACGCCTGCACTCGGTGCGCTGCTGTGGATGGGTGTCTTTCCGCCCTGGCCCGTGGTGGTGTTGGGACTGCTCACGGCATTTGCCGGCTATACGGCCGTTTACGCTCTAAACGACATTATCGATTATCGGGTGGACAAAGAAAGGGTTCAGTTCGGAAAGCCGCGAGCATCTGAATCGTATCTGGACGATGTGCTGGTGCGGCATCCCATGGCTCACGGATTGTTGAGTTTCAGGGCTGGGTTGCTGTGGACCGTTGCCTGGTCGTTGGTGGCCCTTATCGGAGCGTACATCTTAAATCCGATTTGTGTCCTCATTTTCATCGGCGGATGCTTGCTGGAGATCGTCTATTGCCTGATGTTGAAGGTCAGCTACCTTCGAACCGTGATCAGCGGGGGGGTAAAAACCACAGGTGCCGTAGCTGCCGTATTTGCCGTTGATCCGGACCCAAGCATGATATTTTTGTTTTTTCTCTTCTTGTGGTTGTTTTTATGGGAGATCGGCGGCCAGAATATACCCCATGACTGGGCCGATATCGAAGAAGACGTGAAGTTGAATACTGATACCATTCCCGTCCGATTCGGACCGGTGCGATCCACCGCCCTCATAATCGTGACCCTGGGGGGTGCCTTTTGCTTGAGCTTGATCAGTTTCTTTCACTCAAAAATCGACTATGAATCGATTTTTATCTTAGCGGCCGGGGTTGCCGGGTTTTTCTTTCTGGTGATGCCTGCATGCCAGCTTTATAAAACCAAACAGAGAGAAGAGGCCATGGCCCTGTTTAACAAGGCCAGCTACTATCCTTTGAGTTTATTGGGAGTGGTGTTGGTGAAGCTGGTTTTTCTGTCTTCGTAAAGACTATCTAAAAATATTTGAAATTTTGAATATCGAACAAGGAATTTAGAACCGCAGAACTGTAGGAAAACTTCGAAATTCCTTGTTCAGCATTCTGCGGTTCAAAAACAGTATTAAATTTCAACATATTACAAATGTGAGAGATGAACTCTTAGAATACTGAGCCCGGGAGGAGAGATGAAGCGATTCACGGAAGAGGAGTTAACGGAATATAAGGGCGAAAACGGCAAGCCCGTATACATTGCCCATGATGGAAAAGTCTATGATGTGAGCGAGAGCAAACTCTGGAAAACCGGTTTGCATATGAAGCGCCACAAAAGCGGGCAGGATCTGACCATGGACATTCAGGCCGCTCCCCATGAACCCGAGGTGCTGGAGCGGTTCCCTCAGGTGGGTGAACTGGTGAAAGCCGATGTCATTGAACCCAAAATGCCGGCTTTTTTGTCATGGCTCATCAGAAAATACCCCATGCTGCGGCGCCATCCCCATCCCATGACCGTGCATTTTCCCATCGTCTTTATGATTTCAACCGCCGTGTTTAATGTACTTTACCTGGCAACCGGGATTCATGCCTTTGAAACCACTGCATTTCACTGCCTTGGAGGCGGGGTGCTGTTCACCCTTATAGCCGGCATCACCGG
>Ga0180009_10008134_pt1:5000-10487 | contig 10487 bp, 6 predicted proteins | sample OS_PC_MetaG_FD_123537 | JGI IMG/M metagenome (GOLD analysis project Ga0180009, IMG submission 123537) | Groundwater microbial communities from the Aspo Hard Rock Laboratory (HRL) deep subsurface site, Sweden - OS_PC_MetaG | ecosystem: Environmental > Aquatic > Deep subsurface >... | reverse complement strand
TACAGCGGCTCACGAACCGCCGGTTTCGAAGGGGACGGCGTTATCTGGTATTACGAATATTACGACCGCAATGCCGATTCCTTCCTTTCAGGGATCACCTGCGGTGAGAGGCCGGATGGGGAGAACCTGCGGAATATTCATCCCATGCGCATCGACTTTTCCGGCCTTTGTGTCCGGATCGGAGTACGGTTGAGTCTATTTGACTGGGAAAGATGATTTAAAAACAGCTCTCCGTTTTTTTTCTGGGATTGAAGGATATTTCGTTTTATAATCAAGAAGATTTGCCCCAACAATGAAGGGAGTTTCAGCATGAGCAGATCATCGCGACTCGTTTATCCCGCCCTTTGTATTATGGTCGCCACGGGGATGCTTTCCTGTAAAAAAACCACAGAGCCGGTGACCCCGGCTGATCTTGTGCTTAAAAACGGAACGATATGGACGGCGGAAGATAGCCGTCCGCAGGCGTCCGCCCTGGCTGTCAATGGGAAGATTATCACGGCGGTCTGCGACACGGATGCCGAAGTCGAGAAATATATCGGTGAATCGACTCGGGTGATTGATCTGGAGGGCCGCTTTGTCACTCCCGGCATCATCGACGGGCATGTCCATTTCAACCGCGCCGGGGCGTTGATCAATGATGCCAATCTGATGACCGTCTCCGACGAGGAGGGCCTTCGGGCCGAAATGACGCGGCTAGTCGGCATCCTTGACGATGGGGAGTGGATCACGGAGGGTCTCTGGGGCGCCTATGAACAGTGGTCCCTGGGTGATGCCGGCCGGACCGCCGGAAAACGCAGGAAGCCCTGGCGACCCCACCGGGATATGATCGACGACATCACCGGAGATCACCCCTGTTTTATTTGCCGGTATGACGGCCAGGAATGGCTGGCGAATACGGCGGCGTTGAAGGCGGCCGGCATGGACAAAGGGCTGTTTAACGGGATGGTTTTTGACAGCAGGGGGAATGCGTCGGGCATCATTGTTCGCCCGTCGCCCGCATATGACAAAATGGTGAATGCCGTGCGGCCGAAATCGGAAAAGCGCCTCCTCGATGAAAACCGGGCGGCCCTCAAAGCACTGCGGGAAGCGGGAATTGTTGAAGTTCACGACATCGCCAAACCCGATCAAACGGAACGCTTCGTCAAACTTCAGCAGGACGGTGAACTCACCTGCCGGGTGTGGCTTCGGCCCGATCTTTCCCTGGGCACGGAGCTGAAGGAAAAGGGCATGACCATGGGGCTTCACCCCACCTCGGGGGAGAAGGACGGCTGGCTTCGCTACGGTGCGCTCAAGGGATACATCGACGGCATCATGGGAACCCATGGCGCCCTCTTTTTTCAACCCTATGACGACCAGCCGGACAACTACGGCCACTGGAGGACTCACACGTCCGATGATCCTCCTTCTTTTAAAAAAGGGAACATGGAAAAGATGTACAACCTGATCAGGGCCGGCCTGGATGCCGGTTTTGTCCCCAATGTGCATGCCATCGGGACGCGGGGTGTGGCTGAGATGCTGGATCTTTACGAGCGGCTCAAAAACGAAGGGGCGAACCTCACAGGCTTCCGCGTCATTCATGCTCAGGTCATCCGTCCGCAGGATTTCCCCCGCTTCAAGGCCCTCAATGTGATCGCTGAAATCAATCCCTACCATATCTCCGATGACATGCGCTGGATGGAGGAAAGAATCGGACATGAGCGCTGCAGGGGGGCCTATGCCTTCCGCTCACTTCTCGATATTGGAACAAAACTCAGCTTTGGTTCGGACTGGCCGGGAACGAGTGCCGCTCTTTATCACATGCACCCAAAATACCTGATTTATGCGGCCGTCACCCGGCAGACATTGAACGGAGAGCCGGCGGAGGGATGGTTCCCGGAAGAGAGGATCACGGTGGAGGAAGCGCTTCGCGCCTACACCATCAACAATGCCTTTGCTGCCTTCGAAGCGGATATCCGAGGATCGATGAAAGAAGGGAAACTGGCCGATCTCACGGTGTTTGACCGGAACCTGTTGACCATCCCGCATGCGGAGCTGCTGAAGGTGGAGGTCACACACACCATCATCGACGGGAAAATCGTATTTCAGAGATAACCGTTCACATTATATTTTTGTCAACTTGATCCTCCCTGAGATGGCGATGGTGATGGTGTAGAGGCCGGCTGAATTCGATATTTGAATGGTAGCCAGATTGGACACTGTTCCCGCAGGATGAAAAATGGGGCGGTTGTTGGCTTCAATATTCACGCCGTCAATAAAGGACGTCATTTTTCGCTCCCAATCACCTTGTTCCGGTGAGTAGAGGTCAAGGGTGCAGCTTCCCCCATCAAAGGTCACTCTGACCTTGCGTCCTTCAAAAACCGCCTTGTAGCGGGCGCTGTAGAGCCGGGCCTGGATTTCCCGAGCGCCGTTCTCCAGAAGTGTTGCGGGCGAATGAGAGGGATAGGCCGCGGCCCATAAAATCAGAAGCAGTCCCAGTATTAATAATCCGACCAGTAATTCCAGAAGGCAAAATCCATGGTCCCTCCCGGTTGCCTTCATCTCATTTCACCTCTTGCGTCACGGGAGGGTATTCCCGCCAGGCGTTGATTTTAAAGGAGGAGGTGAAGAGGACCGGCACTTTTGTTCGAATCGTTTCCGCCCAATAAAGGCTGGAATTGTCCATCCTCTCATCAGGGATGATGTCGATCCGGTTTTGCGGACTGTCGAGGGTGGAGGCATGAAGGCCGCCCAGAATGGTCAGGTTCCTTCCAGTCCCGCTCATTTTAAATCCCTGGCCGACCGCCGTCACATCAGCCTGAATATAGAGATCGGACGGGGCGTAAGGATCGATGGTGATGAGACCCTCGTCCGGCTGAAGATCTCCCTCTCCTCCGCGGCAAGCAAAAAGATTCAGTTGGGAGCGGGAGTACTTCAGATAGGGGATGCCGTTTTTCCAGCAAAGCCCCTGCTGCAGAAGATTGGAGGAGATGATGATTTGTTCCGGTGAAACAATGGTCAGCTGAATTCCATTCATCAGGCAGGGGGTCAGCGGCGGGGGCCAATCCATCGGTGTGGCCGCCTCTTTCTCCTGGAGAGAAAGAACGCTCCCATCGACAAAAACGACACCCCGGGGCAGACCGGCAAAGATGAATTCCTCTTCGGGGGTCTGAAACTCCGTTGTGAGTTCGGATGGTGTGATGCGAAGGTTCCATTCCCTTTCATCCTGAGTGAAGGTCATAACCTGGGACTTGCCCTCCAGGCCGAGCGACATCCGGTCGAGATCCCCCTGAACAAAAACGCCACCGAGCCCGAGATCATCCCTGATCAGATAGACCGCCTCGGGAACAGGATCATTCGACTCCTCAAGCCCCAGGGCGTCTCGAAGAGTGGAGTTGCTGAGATCTCCGGGCTCGAGAAGACGGATTTTCAGAGCACGGCCGAGCTGTGGAAGCGCGCTGTCGGGAAGGAGCCCCTTTATTCTCGAAGGGCCATGGGAGGAAAACAGACTGTTTTCAGCCGCCGCGATCCGCACTTCCGTACGGTTCTCTTCGTTGATGTTTTCCAGGATGGCCGGAGCGGCGGCGAGTGGAACAAATCCCAGCAGGATTTGAAGCGAAGCTTCGAGAGAGGTGGTTTTGGATACGGGGAAAAACCGGATTGTCCCCTCGCCAAAAAAACAAAGACTGGTTTCAACGGCGGAACAATCATCATCCGATGTGTTCTCCCGTGTCTGCCCCTCCATTCCGGATTTCCAGACCATGCGGCCGTGTTCCTCGGTCTCCACCGCATGGAAGTCGATCCCATAGAGGCTGTTCAGCCAGGACAGGTCCCCCTTGCTCATCTCGCTCCAAAGAGAATCCACCTCCCCTTCCGTTATCTCCTGGAGAAGGGGAACTTCAGGCAGGTTTTCAGCGAAGGAAAAAAAGGCTCTTTTCGCTCCATTTTCCGCCGCCGTTTCCAGCAGGTACAGATTCTGCCTGTAGCTGCAGGTTAGGCTGAAGAACTGCGTTGCATAAAGAAGACTCAAGCCCAGTGCCGAAAAAATGAAAAATAGGAAACTGGCGAGGATGGTGAACGATCCCCGTTGTTTAGGGTTTTTCCCCAGCAGCGGATATCCGGTGAGGGGCCATGTTTTTTGGGAAAAAGTTCCTTTCATACATCCGCTCCTTGTTTTTATTCATAGTCAGTGAAAGGGACAGTAGATTGCTTAAGGGGTCATAGTCGCACTCAAAGGTGTTTACTTCGAGGCAGAGCGGTTGGGCCGGGCTGGCGTTAACTTTTCTGCGCAGGATATCAAGTTCATCGTCCAGATAGAATCGAAGTGTTTCCACCGCAATGAGGGTGGACTTCCCTTTTATATAATAGTGGGAGAGGCCTGAATCCAGTTCCAGCCCGTCTTTTTCGACACGCAGCAGCGTTTTTGTCTCTCCCTCCCGTTCATTGAGAAGACAGATGGTCCAGCCTTTTTTGAAATCCGATGTGTTTACGAGAGCGATCCAGTTCTGGCCGGGAAACAGATCATTCGGGGGCTGCAGCATGAACTCCGCAGAGTGTACGGTCAGCCCTCCGCCGTCTGTTCCGATGCCGTTCAGAAGGCCCTGATCGATGGCTTGTATCAGCCCGAGCCCGGCGCGGGAAGCCTCCATTTGAATTTTGTCCAGAGATAGTGCGGCCGCCGTTTGGGTTTCCATCTCCGTTCGTTGAATGGCGTTCTGTTTTTTTGCGGACTGAAAAACCGCCATGGAGGAAATATAAAGAAGCAGAAAAACCGATGTTGAGAGAAGCACTTCGAAAAGGGAAAAACCCTTCGAATCGAGTCCGGCGTTCCGCATGGGTCAGAAGCCCAGCCTTTGATCGAGATAAAGGAAAAAGCGGACAGCCCGCTCCGGCCGTCCGGCGGGAAAACACTGCAGCGACACCGCCTTCAGTTCCGGGGATTCATCAGAAACGGTCCACCGGACCACAAACGGTCTATCCATTCCATCGGATAGATTCACTTCGGAGTCCGTCCCGTCCTGCAGATCGCCGGCTGTAAAGGAAAATGATCGGAACAGTTCCAGCCGGCGGGAAGCGAGGACGGCGGATTGAAGCCGTGAATCGCTGTGAAAGGCGGACAGGCGGGAGTACAAAAGAATCTGTCCCAATCCGAGAACAAGGATGGCGATGAGAGCCGATGCGACCAGGAGATCGATCAGAGAGAATCCCGACGTCAGCAGCGGCCTGTCCACTCCGGACTCATTCCTTCTGTCTTTTGTTCTTGTCTTCATGACTCCCTGAATAGCCGGAATCATGCCATTTGAATCAGCTTTTTGTCAGCGGCCTGCAGGTGGATGAGGGCGGCTGAGGAAAAAATTCCGTTGACGAATGTGGACATTTCCTATCCAAGGCGGAAACAGATGTTGACAGAAGAAAACATATCCGGTGAAATACGGTTGTTCTTCTCAAGAGGAATACGTCATGATGCAAGAAAAAACCGGGGATTCTCTGAAAAGTAAGGATGAACGGCGG
>Ga0180009_10008133_pt1 | contig 10487 bp, 7 predicted proteins | sample OS_PC_MetaG_FD_123537 | JGI IMG/M metagenome (GOLD analysis project Ga0180009, IMG submission 123537) | Groundwater microbial communities from the Aspo Hard Rock Laboratory (HRL) deep subsurface site, Sweden - OS_PC_MetaG | ecosystem: Environmental > Aquatic > Deep subsurface > Groundwater... | reverse complement strand
CCATTCCTTTCTGCATTTGTATGCAGTGCCATAAACCATGTGTGTGTTTGCAATCATGTGTTTCTCACCTATTTTTTCAAATATTTTCATTGCTTTTTTAGAATATTCCAATGCCTTTTCTATTTTCCCTGTTTTGATAAAGTCCTCTGAAGCATTTGATAGCGCATAGCCGTTAAGTCTGAGTTCACCGGTTGTTTTTGAGAGTTCAGCAGCCTTTTCATAGCAGGATATCGCTTTTTCTGATTCGCCTTTTTTTGTGTACACCGCGCCAATGTTTATCATCGCCCTTAAAATCATAGGCTTGTCATTTGTTTTCTCAAAATATTTCAGACTTTTTTCATAGTTTTCAACAGCCTCCTCATATCTTCCAAGGTACCAGTAAACCGTTCCAATATCCATCCTGATGTGCGCAGTAAATGAGGGTTCATTAATATTCAGGCTTTGTTTAAGCCACAGTAATGCCTCATTGTATTTACCTGCTCTGCAGTAAACCATCCCTATGCCCCTCTTTGCCTCAGATATGCCTAATGTGTCTTTTATTTTTTCAGAGGCTTGCATGCCTGCATTGTAGTATTCCAATGATTTTTTCCATTCCTCCCTGATAGCATATATTTCACCAATTGCTCTGCACGCCTTTGCCAAATGTGTTTTGTCATCTGAGCTGATGCAAAGCGTTATCAGTTTTTCATACGTCTCTATTGATTTATCAAACTCCCCAACCGTGAAGTATACCTGCCCGAGCTTGCCCAGCAGCCCTGTTTTTTCAGATATTTTCCCGTCAAGTTTTTCAACTGAGTTTAACGCTGTCTCATAGTATCTCATTGCCTCATTTGGAGCAAATAACGAAACTGCCCTGTCCCCGGCATCTTCAGAATAATGCAGTGCCTTTTCATATTCCCTGGCTTTTGAGAAATGGTATGCGAGAACTCCATCATTTTTCTCCTTGTAGGATTCAAGTGCGTCCCCAACCTTTTTATGCAACAGCTCCGCCCTTTTTTCACTCAAACCAGCATATATCACCTCTTTTATTATGGGAGGATTAAAACAGTAAAGCCCAGGAATGGTGGGCTCCTCATATATTACTCTAAATTTTATTAAAGACTCCAGAATTCCAACAAGTTTTCCCTCATCAATCCCAGATGCATCCCGTACTGTATCATAGGAGAATTTGCTGCCTATTACCGCAGCATATGATAGTAAGCCCCTGCTCACTTCTTCTAAGCGTCCGATTCTCCTGTTAATCAAATCAGTTATTGTATCGGGTGTTTTTTGCATTTTATCAGAGGATTTAATGATTTCCTCAACAAATAATGGGTTACCATTTGTTTTATCGTAGATGAAATCTATGAAATCATCAGGTAAACTCCGCAACCGAAATGTTTCCCGTTGAGATATTACGGAATTTTCCCTGGAAATTCCTAATATGCTAGGAAAAGTGCTTTGCACTTTTCCGTCGCATTTTGCGTTAAAATCTAATGTTGCGGAGTTTAGTACACCCTTGTCAGTTATAGATTCTATCATTTCTTTCACATCATCTACATTAAGTCTTTTTACTTCTATGGTATGGTACAAACGCTCGGCATCCATTCTCCCCAGAGTCTCAGAAAGCGGGTTATCAACATTTACTATCTCCTCAGGACGATATGCGCCTATGAGCATGATTCTGCTATTCTTAATGTTTCTTGAAAGGTAGTGAAGAAGATAGAGTGAAGCAACATCAGCATACTGCAGGTCATCCATAAACAGTATTAATGGTTTTTCCTCAGCCATTTTTACGATAGCATTGTAGAAAGCCTCAAACATTCTTTCCCTTCCAGTTTGAACCTCTTTTGTTTTTGAAACAGAGCCTGACGGCAAACCCAAAGGTAAAAGCTCGGATATTTCTTCTGTGGATAAAATATCATTGATTGCTGAGGCACTTCCAGATTTTTTTGATTCATCAACATATGACCTGAGCATTTCCTTAAACGGAAGGTAAGGTGTTAGTTTCTCTGCATAAAGAGCTCTGCCATTCAAAAATCTTACACTGCGCATGATAGCATATTTTTTCAGCTCATTAACAAGCCTGTTTTTTCCAACACCAAGCTCACCGCTTACCATCACAGTGTTTCCGTTGTGATTGAGCATGAGGCCCAGATATTTTTTTAGTTCCGCAAGTTCGTTTCCTCTTCCCACAAAGTCGGATCTAATATCGGGTTGTACAGCCTTACGTCTGTTAGGGCATTTCATGCAAACACCTTTGTTTGTGAGTTTCAATTCATTGCCAAGCGCGCAGGTCATATGATAGCTGTGCATTTCTCTGACAACACCAGGAAGCGTGCTTTCCATAATCCTTCTCATGTCAAGGAAAACGCAGTTTATTTCCTTTATCAATGAAGGAATCATGCATGTGGAGCAGATTTTCACATCAACCAGTTCCTTCTCAGCACTCCCACCAGAGCAGAATATGCCTTTCACACCTATAACCATGTACTTACATTCTTCCAGTTCTGCCATAATCTCCCTCCATAGAAGCAAGGTTCATATTAGCATTTAACCCTTTCCTCAGAGATGCACCACAGTTAGCCGAACTTGGAACAATAGGAGCGATAGGTGGTGAAAGTGTATTTGCCCCTTTCCTCAGAGAGGCGCCGCAGTTAGGGCAGTATGCCCCTATCTCAAAATGGATGAGTGAGCCGCATGACCCACATTTTCCTATGTGCTTTATCTCCTTTCCGCATTTTGGGCAGAAATCAAAATCGGATTTCACATCAGATTTGCAATGCGGGCAGAAATTTTTTGCGAACACACCTTTCTTCATTCTTTCTTTCAACAGCTCCTTTTCCCTTCTTTCCTTTTCCAGCACTGTTTCAACCTGTTTTTTTTCATCAGACAGAGACTGGATTTTCATCAGGAGGCTGTCAATAGATATTTTTTCCTTTGGGCCCTTATTCTCCTTGAAGAATTTAACACCGACCAGGACTGACAGGATAATAAACACTATCCCTGTTGTCCCATTATATGGTGCTGACACAGTAACAAATGTGCAGACAGAAATTAATGCAAGCGCAGGAAGAAGGAAAATGTCAAAGAATGCTTTTGATACCATGAGAACCTTTTTCTTTATTAAAAACATTGCTGCAACAGCAAACATTAAAGAAAAAACTGTAGCGTATTCTGCACCAATGTAAATAATAAGGGCAGGTACTGAGAGCATCAGAAGCATGAACGGCACCATCAGAAATCCAAAGGATTCAACATTAAACTGCATGTTTGTTCTCCTGAATGCCTCATAGTAGAATAAGCCGAGAAGGAACAACAGAAGGAACAGCAAAGGAAGCAGAGATAAATATGCGTCAAACGGGTTTTTCCATTCCGGAAGTTTGACAGTTATCTCCTTCCTAAGAACAGCATTCTTTTTATCCCACTCAAACACCGTTGTTTCACCATCGGCGTATTTGTTATCAGGCTCAAGACATTCACTTGGTAAATTTCCATCATACTCTATATTTTTAATCTCAAGTCTCATGTAGAATCTCTCCATGAGTCTGCCCTTTGGAACTGAATGAGAATACTCATAGGAACCTCTTGTAGTATATGATATATACACAGTATTCTCTCCAGCAGGTAAGTCTAGCACTATTCTGTATAACTGAATATTTGGTTTTATCAAAACATTGTTTAGTTTCACAGCAAGGTTTTCAACAGAACCTTTTGGTAGAGGAATATATGCAGTTGCATTACTATGGGTGTTGTATGTAAACGTGGCATTGTAATGCAAGGTGTATACAGGAACTGGCTTATCTCCTATCCTCACATACTCACAGTCAAGTACAGAGTATATCACCATGCTTTCAGGCTCAGCAGGTACCTCCTGCTTGTACCAGGTTGGCGCAGCACCGCTACCGCCTCCCATAAATCCGCTTACCCACACATACGATACCGCTGCCAGTAATACTGTTATCAAAACCATGATAACAATTCCTATTGCTGCAGCAGATTTCATCTTTTGTTTTCTTCTTTCCCCAATCATCTTTTCATACATACTTTCTTCATTGTTCATGTTATCACTCTCCTTTTGTCATCATATGTAATTTGATGACTGTAAATCTTCCACTTCCTCAGGCAAACTGAGAATATTCCTATGGTTACTAGTAAATACAATGCCTCAAAGCCTGGTATGAAACTTTTTTCCTCCTGAAAATCGTCTGGATACAATTGATCATTTTTGTTATTCGGCGTACTGGTGTTATTAAAATCATCTGCTTTAAAACTCTCATTGTTGCTTCCACTCTCAGAAACTATCGTTATGTTCTCATGGCATGGATCCATATCTTTATTCTTCCCTATTTCTTCTATTTCCCACTCATTATAATCTACATGCTTACTGACTTCATCACCAGAACCACCTGCTACACCACTTGGGCCGTCAATGCTACCCCACCAGTTATGTGTTGCGTTCACCTTCCTTAACACCAATGTTGAGTCATCAGCATTTATACCATATCCACCATTATTGTGTATATTGTTGTAGTTCATCTTTGGCAAATCTTTTGAAGGCCTGCGGAGTATGTATGTAATTCCATTTCCCTTGTTTTCAAATATATTGTTATATGATATTATTGCAGAGGATGCTCTACATAAAATACCGCTGTTATAATTATAAGATAATGTGTTATGAGTGATTAGTGATGATGAATCATAAATGTAGATACCATCCCTGTTTTTTGAGATGATACAGTAGGAGATTATTGGAGAGGAACGTTTACAGCAGATTCCATTTCCATGTTCCACAGTACAGTATTTTAATATAGAGCCTGTACTAGTGTGTTCAAAGTTAATATTCCCCCAATGTTCGTTACTATTATTGTGTGTAAAAATAATCATGTTATCCTCCTCACCCTCTGCAATCAGTGTTCCCCTAACATTTATACTTGTGTTTTCACACAACTTAACAACCGTCCCAGGCTCAATCAACACAGATTCGCCAATACGTATTGTTTTTGTTTCATTAATGATAATAATACCACTCCATGTTTCTGTTGGCTGCGTTTGCAGTCCACACCCAACAGATGTATTTGCCATAGTCTTGGATGACTGCAAAACCAGAAAGGCAGTGGAAATAATAAGTAAATACATCATTGGATGATGTTTGATGGTCTGCTCTGTCATGCCATCACCCCCATATAAACATGGATTCTGGGATCTGTGTTGTGCTGCATTTCCCAGACAAGGGATGCTATCCCAACAGCCTCCCTGGCAATATCCTGTTCTGTTTTTTTATTTATGTTTTGCATTTTCATCACCAGGAACTACTTTGTAATTTGGATTATATAAGCATGAACCAAAATGTTACCCTAATGTTACCCTGCTGTTACCATGAAACCTTTTTATGCGGACATGCTGTTTTACTGTTATGCTTAAACTCTCTGCTAGGGAGAAGATATTGATTCTTTTGCATGATCACATAAATGAGCAGATTTCTTCAAAACCTATGCTTATTTTCTCTCAATCAGGAATGGAAGAGGAGGCAAATATTTCACACAGGCTTGTTTCAGAGGGCTTGAAAATGCTTAAGAAAGAGAGTTTGGTTGAGGAAAAGCGTTTTCATCTCCTTGAAACAGGTAGATTCAGAAGTTTTTATTTCCTTACATCTGATGGTATTGTGAAAGTAAAAGAATTAAAAAAAGAGATTGATGAAAAAACATTAAAGCTCAAGGAGAAAAACAAAGTTAAGGAGATGAAAGTAGGGAAAGTAGTTGAACATCTGAAAAAAATCTCTAAAGGAAAAATGGAAATAAATTATACAAACATTTTAAAACATATTTTGCCTAACAATTTTCTTAATTTGGCAGATGTACTTGAGATTAAAAAAGAGGTTGATTTTTCTGAAAGAAAACCTGAGGTTAAATATTTTGTTGGAAGGGAAAAAGCGTTAAAAGAAATATCAAATTTCATAGAGTCAGGGGCAAGGATTCTTGTTATTAAAGGCATTGCAGGTATTGGCAAGACTGCTGTTGTGTCAAAGATTTTGGAGCAATATAAAGGAAATGTTTTTTGGCACAGGTTTTATCCTTTCAGCACATTGGAAGGTATGCTTAAAAAGATGTCAAGATTTCTTTCAAAAATAGGGAAAGAAAAACTGAGAAATTACATGGAGATTGGAGAGATTAAAACTGAGGAAATAATGATAATCTTGGAAGAGGAAATGAATGAGAGCATGTTGCTTGTGTTTGACAGTTTTGAAAATGCAAACAAAAAAATAGTTGATTTTTTCTCCTCATTTAAGGATTTAAAAACAGGCTCAAAAACAGTTGTAATAGGAAGGAGCATCCCATCATTTTACAGCAGGAAAGATGCTGTGGTGAAAAAAAATGTAGTGGGGATGAAATTAAAGGAACTTGATAAAAGAAGCAGTGAGAACCTTCTTATACACAGAGGAATTAAAAAAGATTTGGATAAACTTTACAATCTGACAAAAGGGCACCCCCTTATGCTGGAACTGATATTACCAGAAACAGCAATTGAAGCTGAAGAGTTTTTGAGGGATGAAATTATTAAACGATTGAATGAATCTGAGAGTAAGGCACTTGAGATTGCATCAGTGTTCAGATACCCCTTTTATCCAAGAGCATTACTTGTTGGTGACATAGACTATGACACAATAGATTCTCTTACAGAAAAATCACTTTTTCAAAGGTCATACAACGTTTATGATGTTCATGAGATTCTCAGGGATTTTTGCTACAACAGACTGACATTTAAACAGAAAAAATATTATCATGGCATTGCATCAGACTACTATAAAAACGAGAAAGGTGAAGATGCTGTTGTTGAACATGTGCATCATCTTCTCAGAGCAGGGAACAATGAAAAGGCTGGAGAAATTATTGTTGAGAACGGAAACAGTATTATAAAATCAGGGTATGCAGAGGAGTTTATGCATATACTAAAAAGTCTTGATGAAAACCAGTTTCAAAAACAACGTTTACCCATACTTCTACTTAAAGGAAAAACCTCTGAGGTTATTGGTAAATGGGATGACTCACTGAGGCACTATAAACTATTACTGGAACTTACTGGTGATGACAAAGAGAGTGTTGAGGCGCATCTTGGAATAGCAAGAATCTGTTTTCCAAGAGGGAAATACGATGAAACACTGAACAATCTAAAAGATGCTTTGAGGATTTCAAAAAAAATTAATGACATTCATGGTGCCGCAGATGCATATTATGGTATGGGTTCTGTGCATCTGCGCAAAGGAAAGATTGACGATGCAATGAACAACTTTAAACTATGCCTTGACTTCTGCCAGAAGACCGGTGATATATCATTGATGGTAAAAACATACCGAACAATGGGTGTTGCATACTGGTCAAAAGGTGAGTATGATAAAAGTATTGAAATAATGATGAAGGCACTTAGAACCGCAGAAAAAACAGGAGACAGACAAGAGATTGCAAAAATATACAATAACCTTGGTGCGACGTATGCTAAGATGAATGATTATAGGAAAGCAATAGAATGGTATGAAAAATGCATAAAAATCAGCAATGAGATTGGTGACGTAAGGATGACAGGTTATGGAATGAGTAATGCAGCAGAAGAGTATACAAGGAAAGACATGCTTGACAAAGCAATAGATTACACAGATAAGGCATTAAAGATTTTTGAACGACTTGATGAAAAAAGGATGATAACACAATGTCATTTGAACTATGGGATAATACATAGAAACAGGAAAAAATGGGAGCTGGCAATATCACATTTTAAAAAAGCTGTAAGAATGGCTGAAGAAAACAAGGATATTGAGTTTTTATCCCAGATATACTTTGAATATGGGAAAACCTACAAGTCAAAAGGAGAGAAGAACAAGGCAGAAGAGTATTTCAAAAATGCTTTAACAACATATAAAGAGTTAGATAATATAGAAAAGATGGGGGAAGTTGAGGAAGAGTTAAAGACGTTATAGTCTAGAAAATTTTATCATCATCCTACACCAATCTATAATTATGATCAAAGTGGTTTTCTTTGATTTCGGTGGAACGCTAATGGATATTGAAAGCGATAAGTCTGCGCATTACTATTTGATGGAAAGCGTGAAAAACAAATATGGTTTGAATGAAAATGCAGAAGACCTGTCAAAGAAATACAGACATTATACGCACTCCTACCCTGCCCCGATAGAGTACAGAAAAGCTTTTGGGAAAGAGAACATAATGAATGCATTCATGAAAATATTAAAAAATAAAAAACCTGATTATGAGTGGTTTTGGGATGAATATCTAAAGGCACACAGGGGATATGTGCGTCTTTATCCCGGCTCTGTTGAAGCATTGTCATGGGTTAAAAGGAACAATTTTCATCTTGGGATGATTTCTGATATTGATGACTCATATCTTTATGAGCAACTGGAGGCATTGAACATAAAACATATTTTTGATTCTGTTACAACATCTGAAGAGGTGGGTTTCAGGAAGCCTGATAAAAAAATATTTGATACCGCATTAAAGAAAGCAGAATGTACTGGAAACGAATCAATTTACATTGGTGATAAAATAGACAGGGATGTTGCTGGAGGGAAAAATGTCGGGATGAAAACAATACTTTTCTCAAACTCCCATTTAAACAATTCATCTGACTGCCCGGATTTTATTACTGATGAATTAAATGCGATTCCAGGTATTGTTAATGGGTTAATGAAGGAAATAAAAGAGTAAAACATATATCCTCTGAATCCTTATTTATTATTATGTATGAGAGGCGCTGGGGAAGGATAAAAGAAAAAATAGATGATGAAAACTTTGATGCGTTTGTTGTAAGAGACAATGGAAACATTAGATACCTGTGCTGCTCTGATGTACCATCCTTTCCGCTTGTTAGCTGTGTTGTTATACCAAGAAAAGGGAAAAACATTGCAATCGCATCCTCTCTTGAGGAGTTCAGGGCAAGGGACAAATGCGCCATAAAAAATCTGAGAATATTCTGCCCCTATCCTGGGATAAAAAGTGATGGGAAAAACTTAGATGGTGTTTTAGGAAATGTTTTGAAAAAAATAAACGCGAAAAAAATATTAAGCGATACAAGACAAAAAATAAAAAATGTGAAGTTAAGGCAGGATGATTTTGTTTTCAAGATGAGGATGAAAAAAGATAAAGAGGAGATAAGAAGGACAAGAAAGGCGTGCATGATTGCGGATTACGGTGCAAAAATCCTGGGTGAAATAATTGATGAAAGGAAAACAGAGTTACAAGTTGCAAATGAACTGGACTGCGCACTCAGGGGAAAAGGGGCGCAGTGCAATTCTTTTCCAACAATAATAGCCTCTGGCAGAAACTCATCATATTCACATCATGATAACACAAACAAAAAACTTGGAAATGGCATGGTGATTTGCGATTTCGGCGTTTACTATGAAGGTTACTGCTCAGACATAACAAGAACAATGCCTGTTGGAAATGTGTCTGAAAAAATGATTGATGTTTACAACCTTGTTCTGGAGGCACAGGAGAAAGCAATAAAAAAAATAAAAGTTGGTAAAAAGTTTGCTGAGATCGATAAACTGATTAGAGAGATATTCCGGGAATATGGTTATGATAGATATTTTGTTCATTCAACAGGCCATGGCATTGGCTTGGAGGTTCATGAAAAACCAGGGGTTGCGTGTAATGCTAAGGGAAGAATTGAAAAAGGAAATGTTTTTACCGTTGAGCCGGGTATTTATCTCCCAAAAAAATTTGGTGTGAGAATAGAAGATGACCTTCTTGTTGGAGAAAATGTTGAGGTTTTGACTAAGGCGAAAAAGAAATTGTAGGAAACAATTTTATATTCAAAAAACAAATATGTTTATGATGAAAATTTACTTTGAAGCGCATGGATGCTCAATGAATTATGGTGAAGCAAAAATAATGGAAGACATTGTAAGCGGAGAACATGAGATAGTAAAGGGCGTTGGTGATGCGGATGTTATTGTTCTTTCCACATGCATAGTTATCGAATCAACTGAGAGAAGAATGATTAACAAAATAAAAAGATTTAGCGCAACAGGGAAAAAACTTGTTGTTGCAGGATGCATGGCATCTGCTGAAAAAGAAAAAATACTCACAACAGAGTTCGGGAAAAACAATACTGTAGTTGGCAGGACAAATGCTTACAGGCCTGTTGTAATAAAAAACAAAATAGGCTTGGGAAGATTTGTTGCTGTAAAAGTTACTGGCTCTGGTAACCCATATCTGAAAGGTGTTATAAAATAAAATTAAAAAATAGAAAAAATAGAAGATGAGAGCGTTTATCTTCTTTTCTTTTTAGCTCCCTTCTTCTTCACCGTCTTCTTCGTAGTTTTCTTCTTTGCTTTTTTCTTTGGCATTTTTTTTACCTCCTACACAACCTGATAAAATTCACAAAAGAATTTTATCATAAATAGTAATGTATTGTTAGCACATAAATGTTTCTCTTTGTTTGAAAAAATTTGGAAATAAAATAATAATAAGAAAATTTATGAATTTTTT
>Ga0180009_10008132_pt1 | contig 10488 bp, 8 predicted proteins | sample OS_PC_MetaG_FD_123537 | JGI IMG/M metagenome (GOLD analysis project Ga0180009, IMG submission 123537) | Groundwater microbial communities from the Aspo Hard Rock Laboratory (HRL) deep subsurface site, Sweden - OS_PC_MetaG | ecosystem: Environmental > Aquatic > Deep subsurface > Groundwater... | reverse complement strand
CCCGGACGCCTACATCCACCGGATCGGACGCACGGGCCGGGCCACCCTCACGGGTGACGCGTACACCATGGTCACCGGGGACGACCGGGAAATGGTGAAGGCCATCACCCGCATCCTGGGCAGGCCCATCGAGCGCCGTACCATCAAGGGCTTTGATTACGAGGCCAAGGGAGTCCGGGAGTCCGAGGAGTTCGCCCGGCCTCCGCGTCAGGAGCGTCCCCGGTCCAACGGGGCCGGCAAGGGCGGCGGCGGCAGAACGGGAACCTCCGCGCCTTTCTCCCCCAAGCCTTATTCCGGCGGCGGCAGGCGGCAGAGTTCCGGCCGGCCCGGGGGAGCTTCCCGCGCCCGCTAAGCCTGTTCCGGGCATCATCAAGTAAATAAGCAAAAAAAGAGCGGTCCGCTTCGGCGGGTCCGCTCTTTTTTTCGTCCGCACGCAAGGCGGCTGGTATCATTTCTCCCGCTTGGCGATCCAGACGACATGCCGGCCGCCCTTGCTCCCGCTCCGGGCCCGCACCCGGACCTCCCGGACCGAAAAGCCCCCCTGACCCAGGCGCCCTGCAAAGGCCGGGTCCGGCGCGGCGGACCATATGGCAAAAACTCCGCCCGGGGAAAGGGCGGAAAAAGCCCTGGCGATGCCCGCTTTGCCGTAGAGGGCGTTGTTGGCTTTTCGGCTGAGGCCGCCGGGGCCGTTGTCCACATCCAGGAGGATGGCGTCAAAGGCCCCGGGGTTTTCGAGAAGCACCCGGCCCACGTCCTCCTCCCGCACCCTGACCCGGGGGTTTTCCAGGGGCCGTCCCGCCAGCTCCGCCAGGGGGCCCCGGTTCCAGGCCACCACGGCCGGGGAGATTTCCGCTACAACCACCAGGCCGTCCGGGGGCAGGCGGGCCAGGGCTGCGGCCAGGGTGAACCCCATGCCCAGCCCCCCCACCAGAACCCGGGGCGCGGGCCGGTTGGCGATCCCCTGGCAGGCCAGGTCCGCCAGGGCGTCCTCGGAGCCGTGGGACCGGCTGTTCATGAGTTCCACGCCGTCCACCCGGATGGAGAACTCCTGCCCCCGGCAATGCAGGCAGAGTTCCCCCCCGCCGTCCGGCACTCTTGCCTTGTCCAGCAGTTTCCAGGGAATCATGCGGCCTCACAGAAATGGCGCGGGCGGAAAGTCCCAGATCAGGGACTTCCCGCCCGAAAAGGTCGCGGCTTTGGAAAAAGCCGGACGCCCGGCTCAAGCCGTGGAATGCCTCGGCCGGATGGAGGAGGCGTTGGGATGACCATTCGATTCCAGCGGGTCTGGCCCGTCCCGGGCTCTTTTCCAGGAGACACGGCCAACCCGTTGAAACGCTGAAAGAATCCCACCTGGCCCCCCTTTTCCAAAGGGGGGAAACCGGCCCGGCCGGTTCGCAAAACGACCCTGTTTTTGGCAACCGCCCTAGATCCAGTCCGAGGTGTCGGGGATGGCCACATCCATCTGGTCGGCCATGCCCTGGAGGGCCTGGGAAAGAGCTTCCATTCCGGCGTCGATCTTCTTCTTGTCGGGGGACCAGTCCGTGGGGCTGGCGGTGATGAGATCCTCCAGGTTCTGGTCCACCCCGGCCACCATGCCGTGGAGCTTTTCCAGGGTGGCGGCGGCCTTGTCCTTCATGCCTCCGGAAAGCTTGTTCACCTGGCAGGTGAGATCGTACAGGCCCGCCTTCATGCCCACCATTTGCTTGTATACCTTGTCGCAATAATCCGTGGCTTCCATCTTGTCCTCCTTTTCGGCGCGGCCGGGGCTGGCGGACGCTGGTTGCTCGGGGACAACCTTCTGCAAGGAAACGGCGGCGCCCTGACGGGGCGGTTGCTTCAAGGCGGCGGCCCTGGCGGGGCCTGCCAGGGCTTACGCCCCGGGGGGAACCCTGTGATCCATGACCGTCCGCCACAGGGGGGGCACGGCGGCCAGAAGGAGCATCCCCGAGTATCCCGTGGGGAGCTGGGGGCTTTCGTCGAAGTGCCTGAGGACCTGGTAACGGCGGTTGGGCCGGAAATGGTGGTCCGAATGGCGCTGGAGGTTGAACAGGAAACGGTTGGTGAGGGCGTTGGAGGAGTTCCAGGAATGGACGGGCTTCACCGGGGCAAAGGAGCCGTCCTCCTGTTTTTTCCGCAACAGCCCATAGTGCTCCACGTAGTTCACGATCTCCAGAAGCCCCACGGCCACGGCGGCCTGGACCAGGAGGAACAGGAGCCCGAAGAACCCGAACCACCAGGCGAAAAGCACCACCAGACCGGCCTGGGCCGCCATGTACCAGAAGAGGCGGTTGCCGGGACCTTTGGGGTTTTTTCCCTTCCTGGCCAGGCGCTCGGCCTCCAGGGCCCAGGCGCTCGTGAAACCCCCGGAAACGGTCCGGGGCAGGAATCGGTAAAAGGATTCGCCCAGGCGGGCCGTGGCCGGGTCGCCGGGGGTGGCCACGTTCCGGTGGTGGCCCACCAGGTGCTCGATGCTCCAGTGCAGGTAGAACACGGTACAGAGCATGGCCCGGGACAGGAACTGCTCGAAACGGCTGTTCACCCGGTGGAGCAACTCGTGGGAAACGTTGATCCCAATGACCCCGGAGCTGACGCCGATGGACAGGGTAAGCCCCAGCGCCGGCCAGAAGGGCAGTTGCCCCGAGGAGATGACGTGGCCGCCCCAGAACACCATGCCCACCTGGATCGGTGCGCAGATAAAGGTCACGGCCCGGAAGCGGAGGTCGTCCTTCAGAGCCTGTTCCTGTTCCTCGGTTAGGTTTTTGGTGTCCCGGCCCAGGGCCAGGTCCACCAGGGGGACGAGGCCGAACACCACCACGGGGGTGAGAAAGTTCCAGTTGCCCCCGGCCAGATAGCCCGTGAAAATGGCCACGGGAACGAGGAAGATGACCAGGAAGGACCAGGGAGTGGGGCCATTGGGGGGGCTGTCCGTCATGGGATCTCTCTTTCCAAAGGGGTCACGGGGGCTTGGTCCGGTTCGTTTTCGAGAGGCCGCAGGGCCCACGTCCCACCCGGAATACCCTCTATCCATCACGGTAATCACGAAAAACGGACAGGCAACGGTGCGAGCGTCATCCCCGGCCCGCCAGGAGGTCTTCATATTGTTTCCGCACCTCCCCGGGCCCGAATTTCCCCTCCAGGCGGCGTACGGTGAAGTGGCCCCGGGCGGTTTTCTGGAAAAGGTCCGTGAACACGGCGTTCACAGCTGCGCCCCCCAGGCTCCCCAGAACGGGAACGGCCTGGGCGGCCAGCTTTTCGCTCACCACCACGCCGTACCGGGCCGCCACCTGGGAGATGAACCGCACCAGGACCGGGGTGCCCTTGGACACGGCCCCGCCCTGGGCCAGGTAGCGGACCGCGTCGGACACGGACCGGGCCAGGGCGGCCCGGACAGCGTAGTACCCGGTTTCTGTGCCCTCGTTTACTCCGGGCCGCCCCCCCAGGGCAAAGACCTGGACGCAGGCCATGCGGGCCTCCAGGTCGGAAAGGTCCTCCCCTTGTTCCCGAGCGATGTCCGCGATGGACCGGAGCATGATCACCGTGGTCACGGGCAGTTCCATTGCCAGGCCCGCCAGCCCGAAGAATCCCCCCACGCCCCCGGCCAGGCTGGCCCCGGCCAGGTGGAACCGGTCGGCGGACGGTCTCCCCGGGCGATTGGCCAGGGTCCGCGCCGCCACGCTCATGGCCTTGGTGATGGCCCCCTGGGTGGCCTCGTGCACCAGCTTCGTGGCCGGGGCGGGCAGGAGATTCATGGCTTTTTCGATGGGCGCCCCCAGAAGGGAGGTCACCCGGGCCGCCAGCCCCGGTGATTCCAGGAGATCAACGGACTGGGAGAGGTTATCCAGATCCTCGGGGGTCCATTCCATGACGTTCACCTTTGGAATTCTTTGGTTCATCCGGCTGAAGCGTACCGGGCCTCCAGGACAGGACGGTTGCTGAAAGCGGCCGGGCAGTCCTCCCCTCTTTTTCAAAGGGGGGTTCTGCTTCAATTTTTCTGCTTTTTCCCGTGTTCCCCGAACCTGTCAGGCCCTTACCACCAGCCGGCCCCCCGCCCGGGTTCCCCGAACCCGGCCCACCAGGGAGGCGGGAACGCCCGCCTTGGACAGGGCGGCCAGGAGGTCCGGGGCCCGGTCTCCGGGAAGGGCGATGACCAGGCCCCCCGAGGTCTGGGGGTCAAAGAGGAGATCAGCCAGGGCGGGGTCCGGGCTGCCTGAAAATTCCACCCTGGGCTGGGCGTATTTTTTGTTGGCAAAGGCCCCGGCGGGCAAAAGCCCCATGGATGCGTATTCCAGGGCGTTGGGCAGAAGGGGCACGGCGGAAAGGGCCACCTCGATTTCCCGGCCGCTCCCCCGGGCCATTTCCAGGACGTGGCCGGCCAGGCCAAAGCCCGTGACATCCGTGCAGGCGGAGACGGGAAACGCCTCCATGGTTTCGGCGGCCGCGCGGTTCAGGAAGGAGGCGCTTTCCACCAGGGTGAAAATATCCGCCCTGGTGGCCAGGCCGCCCTTGATCGCTGTGGCCAGGACCCCGGTGCCCAGGGGTTTGGTGAGGATGAGGGCGTCGCCCTCCCGGGCCCCGGCGTTGGTGAGGATCCGGTCCGGATGCACGGTCCCCGTGACGGCCATGCCGTACTTGAATTCCGGGTCGTCCACCGAGTGTCCCCCCACCAGGACGCAGCCCGCCTCCCGGAGTTTTTCCAAACCCCCGGCGAGGGTCCGGGCCAGGACGGGCCGGGGGAGGTCGCAGATCGGAAAGCACACGATGTTCATGGCCGTAAGCGGCCTGCCGCCCATGGCGTAGACATCCGACAGGGCGTTGGCCGCGGCGATGCGGCCAAAGTCAAAGGGGTCGTCCACCACGGGGGTGAAGAAGTCCACGGTCTGGACCAGGGCCAGCTCCGGGGAGATCCGGAACACCCCGGCGTCGTCCGAGGTCCCGGTGCCCACCAGGAGATCCGGGTGGGTGATCTGCCCGAGGCCCGCCATGATTTCCTCCAGGTCCCCTGGAGGTATCTTGGCCGCTCAACCTGCGGCCCGGACCTTTTGGGTGAGGCGGACGGCCGGTTCGCGTTCCTCGTCCATGGGGCGGTTCCTTTGCATTGGAGTGAAGGAGGGGCGGGCGGCGCTCGCCCCCTGGCCAATCTACCCGTGGGGCCTCCCGGGGTCAACAGGGGGGGATGGAAGGATGAAGGCGGAGGGAAGAGGGATGATGGAAGATGGCCTGCAACAAGTCGTCATCCCGGCGAAGGCCGGGATCCAGAGGATTTGTAACGCATGGAAAAAACTGGATTCCGGCCTTTGCCGGAATGACGGTTTTGGTGGATTCCCGACGGGTTGAATGCCTCATCCCTCCTCCTTCCGGGAATCCTTGACGCTTCCGGGCCTGGCGGGTACAGTACTCAGCTTCGGCCAAGAGGCCGGAACCAGTGAAAGGGAGCTTCATGGGCGGACGCATTATCTGGATAGACCTGGAGATGACGGGTCTTGATTCGGAAAAACAGGTGATCGTGGAGATCGCGTCCGTGGTCACGGACAAGGATCTGAACATCGTGGCCACGGGGCCGGATATGGCCGTGGCCCATGCCCCGGAGCGCCTGGAAACCATGGAAGAGTGGAGCCGGGAGCACCACCAGGCCTCGGGACTGTGGGACCGCATCCTTGCATCGGACTACGACACGGTCCTGGCCGAGCACAAGACCCTGGAGTTCCTGAAGGCCTATTGCGAGGCCCGGATCTGCCCCCTTGGCGGGAACTCCGTGTGGCAGGACCGGCGGTTTTTGCTGAAATACATGCCCACCCTCCACGAATTCCTGAATTACCGGGACGTGGACGTCTCCACCATCAAGGAACTGGCGACCCGGTGGTATCCGCACCTCCCCGTGTTCAGGAAGAAAAAAGCCCACACCGCGCTTTCCGACATCCTGGAATCCATCGAAGAGCTGAAATACTACCGCGAAAGCGTGTTCGTAAAGGCGGGCAGAAGATGACCCAACCCTCCCCGGAAGAGGAAAAACAGGGGGAAACCCCGGAACCGGACGCGGACGTCACCCGCCTTTTCGTGGGGGACCGCGAGGTGATCCTGGTAGGCACGGCCCACGTGTCCAGGGTGAGCGCCGAGAAGGTGGAACGCATCATCCGGGAGGAAAAGCCCGACACGGTGTGCGTGGAGCTCTGCCCGGCCCGGTACCAGGCCCTGGTGAACCCCGAGGCCTGGCGGGAAATGGACATCGTGAAGGTCATCCGGGAGAAGCGGGCCCATCTCCTTTTGTCCCATCTGCTGTTGGCCTCGTTCCAGAAGAGGCTCGCCGACCGCCTGGACATCCGGGCCGGGGCCGAGATGCTGGCCGCCGTGAACGCGGCCAAGGAAACCGGGGCCCAAATCGCGCCCATCGACCGGGAGATCCGCACTACCCTGGCCCGGGCCTGGGGGTCCATGAGCTGGCGGTCCCGGTTCCGTCTCCTGTACGAACTCCTCACCTCCCTGGGCGAGGCCGACTCCCTCACCGAGGAGGACATCGAGGCCCTGAAGGAAAAGGACGCCCTGGAGCTCATGTTGAAGGAGCTTTCCGACGTGCTCCCGGAGCTTCGCAGGGTGCTCATCGACGAGCGGGACCTGGTGTTGGGCCACGGCATGAAAAACGCCCCCGGAAAGAAGATCGTGGCCGTGGTGGGGGCCGGGCACGTTCCGGGCATCCTGGCCAACTGGGACCGGCCCGTGGACATCGCGCCGCTTCTGGCCGAGCCCCTCAAGGGGAAGGCGGGCAAGGTGATCAAGTGGGGCCTGCCCACCCTGGTCATCGCCCTGATGGCCGCCGGGTTCTTCCACGCGGGCACGGACGCCGGGGTGCGCATGCTGGGCTGGTGGGTGGCGGCCAACGGCATCCTGGGGGGACTGGGGGCGATCCTGGCCCTGGCCCACCCCCTTTCCATCCTCACCGCCGTGGTGGCCGCGCCCATCACCTCGCTAAACCCCATGCTGGCGGCCGGCTGGTTCTCGGGCCTGGTGGAGGCGAGCCTCCGGAAACCCCGGGTCCTGGACTTCGAGACCCTCGGGACGGACATCACCACGGTTTCCGGCTTCTGGAAAAACAAGGTGACCCGAATCCTCCTGGTGGTGGTCCTCACCAACCTGGGAAGCATGGCGGGAACCTTCGTGGCTCTCCCGGCCATGATCCGCATCTTCGGGCTTTCGGCCTGATTCCCGCTTTCACGGGAATGACGGATTTGGGCAACGGTTCCAAATCCGGTTGCCGGACCCGCCATTCATCAAGGGGATTGCGGGTGTTCGGGGCCGGGGCGGGCTGGCCGAATTCCCGCTTTTCCATCGCCCATCCGGCAACCTCTTTCTTGACAGAGCCATCCCCTTTTATTATGACCGGCATGGCTGAAGTCCGTACGGTCGGGGCCTGGTGTGTCCCGGCTCTTGTTACCGGCCGAATCCGCATGGAATTTGAGTTAGTTGGGGATATTCCCGGGCCATGGACGGCCCTGCCATTGGGCTGACAAGGAGTGGTCATGCTTTACGCCATTTTGTTCATGCTGGCTTTGGGCGCGGCGGCCGGATTGCTGCTTTCCGTAGCCTCCCGGGTGTTTTACGTGTACGAGGACCCGCGGGTGGCCAGGGTGGAGGCTGCCATGGCCGGCGCCAACTGCGGCGGATGCGGCTTTGCCGGGTGCTCCGCAGCGGCTTCCGCCGTGGTGGGCGGGGAGGCCCCGGCCAACATCTGCATCGTGGGAGGCCAGGAATCCGCCCAGAATGTGGCCGCGATCATGGGCCTGGAAGCCGGTTCCGCCGAGCCATCCCGGTCCTACAACTTTTGCACCGGCGGCTCCCGGGCCGAGAACCTCTTCTTCTATGAAGGCGCGCCCTCCTGCCGGGCCCTGGCCGGGATGTACGGCGGCAAGCTCCAGTGCAAGATCGGCTGCATGGGCTATGGCGACTGCGTGAAGGTCTGCGCCTTTGACGCCATCGCCCTGGGCCCGGACGGCTTCCCCGTGGTGGACGAGAAGAAGTGCGTGGCCTGCGGCGCGTGCGAGCGGGCCTGCCCCAAGGGCATCCTCCGCATCAAGACCCAGAGCGGCAAGCTTTTGGAGTTCAACCAGGAGGACGAGTGCCTGGCCCCCTGCCGCCAGACCTGCCCGGCCCAGATCGACATCCCCACCTACATCCGCCAGATCAAGGAGGGGGACTACGAGGCCGCCGTGGGCACCATCCGGGAGCGCAACCCCTTTCTCCTGGCCTGCGGCCGGGTCTGCCCCCACCCCTGCGAGACCAACTGCCGCCGGGGCCTGGAGGACGAGGCCGTGTCCATCAACCAGCTGAAACGCTTCGTGGCGGACTACGAGCTGAACTCCGGCCGCCGGTTCCCCATTTCCAAGGCCCCGGACACGGACAAGCACGTGGCCGTGGTGGGCGGCGGGCCCGCAGGCCTCACGGCCGCTTTTTTCCTGCGCCGCCTGGGCCATCAGGTCACGGTCTTCGAGGCCATGCCCAAGCTGGGGGGCATGCTCCGCTACGGCATCCCCGAGTACCGCCTGCCCAAGAAAACCCTCGACTGGGAAATCCAGGGCATCCTCAACCTGGGCGTCAAGGTCCACACGGACATGAAGTTCGGCGAGGACTTTGACCTGGCCTCCCTGGCGGGCGCGGGCTACGACGCCATCCTCATGACCATCGGCGCGTGGAAGGATTCCCCCATGCGGGTGGAGGGCGAGAGCCTGCCGGGCTGCTTTACGGGCATAGATTTCCTGGCCCGCATGGCCCTGGGGACGCCGCCTGAGATCGGCAAGCGGCCCGTGGTCATCGGCGGCGGCAACACGGCCATCGACTGCGTGCGGACCCTGATCCGCATGGGCTCCAAGGTGACCCTGGCCTACCGCCGGACCCGCAAGGAGATGCCCGCCAACGAGGTGGAGATCGTGGCCGCCGAGCACGAGGGCTGCGACTTCCTTTTCCTGGCCGCCCCCACCCGGGTGGTGCCGGACGAGAACGGCCGCGCCATGGGCCTGGAATACCAGCGCATGGAGCTGGGGGAGCCCGACGCCTCGGGCCGCCGCCGCCCCGTTCCGGTCCCGGGCTCCGAAACGATTCTGGAAACGGACATGATCATCTCCGCCATCGGCCAGAAGCCGGACATCTCCTTCATGGAGACGGCCGTCAAGCGCCTGGCTGACTTGAAGACCACCCGGTGGGACACCATCGACAACGACCCCGTGACCCTCCAGACCTCCATCCCCTACGTGTTCACCGCCGGCGACTCGGCCACGGGCCCGGGGCTGGCGGTGGGGGCCATCGGCGGCGGACGCCGGGCGGCCCGGTCCATCCATCTGTTCATCACGGGCCAGGAGGTCACGCCTCCGGAGAACGAGCCCAAAAAGATCCCCACGGCCGAGTCCAGGCTTTCGGGGCTTTCCGGCGTCTTCAAGATCCACCGGGCCGAGATGCCCGAGCTTCCGGTGGCCGAGCGCATCACGAGCATGGTGGAGGTGGACCAAGTCCTGGGCGAGGCCACGGCCCTTGCGGAGGCGGACCGCTGCCTGTCCTGCGGCATCTCCTGCTACAACCCGGACCGGAAAACCCGGGAAGAACAGGCCGCATAACGACTCGAATCGCCGGGGGGTCTTTTCCTTTTCAGGAAATGGAAGGGGCTCTCCGCGCTCTTGGAAAAAGGCCCGGGCGGCTGTTCGGCCCCCGGGCCTTTTGTTGTCCGAAAATCCCCCTGCGTCATTGAACCCCGCTGGAAGGTATGATATTCAACATGTACCTTCTATCTGTCCCCCTATTATCCGGAGGCTCGACATGAAAAGATCGTGGTGCGCGGCAACGGTGTTCGCGGCCCTGTTGGCCTTCTTTCCGGCTGCGGCGGGCGCGGAATTGCGTCTGGCCCTGGACGCGGGCATCGGCTACATGGGCGGAGACGCCAGTTTCGAGATCGGCAAGGTGGTGAACGACGCCACGGGCCAGGAACTGCTCCCCTTTCCCATCAGCCGGCTGGAATACCCCCTGGATCTGGTCATGGCCACCGTCCGGGGCGAGCTTTCCGCCGGGGACCGGTGGAGCTTTCACCTGGAGGCCAGGAAGGATCTGGACGACGGCAGCGAGCCGGCCAAGGACTCGGACTGGTTTTATTACCAGGGCTCCCAGGTCGTGCCGCCCCTCGTCTATTCCGAGACTGAGGTGGAAGTGGACGCCTGGGTGGTGGATAGCGGCGTCCGCTATGCCATCTACCAGGGCTATCACCGGGGATGGGACGAGCTTTACGGCCGGAAGCCGGCCATGCGCTGGTCCTACGGCCTGGGCCTGGGGTACCAGTACCGCAAGCTGGATTACGATGAGAACAACCTGGACCAGTGGTACCCCCTCATCCCCAGCCTGCCCCATGACCGGGTCCCCGGGGCCGTGGCGGTCTACGAGGTGCGCCACGACATTCCCTACGCGGAAATCTTTGTGAACCTGGATTACAAGGACCGCCTCACCCTGGAGGTGTCCCTG
>Ga0180009_10008131_pt1 | contig 10488 bp, 8 predicted proteins | sample OS_PC_MetaG_FD_123537 | JGI IMG/M metagenome (GOLD analysis project Ga0180009, IMG submission 123537) | Groundwater microbial communities from the Aspo Hard Rock Laboratory (HRL) deep subsurface site, Sweden - OS_PC_MetaG | ecosystem: Environmental > Aquatic > Deep subsurface > Groundwater... | reverse complement strand
GTTTAAAAGGAACTTCACATTCTTTGTTGCATTCGGCGCATGTCGCCTTGTGCATCTCGCGCGGACGCCCGCCATATCCATCATTTTGTCCAAATCCCATATTGCCTCCTTTGTCTGCCTGTAAACAGACTTTTTAGTTTTGTTACATATTTCCAAATTCTTGATATAAATTCACGACCGCTTTTGCAATATCTCGACGCGTATACCTTTCCTCCACCATTCTTCTTCCTACTGTTCCTAATCGTTCCCTCAACTTTTCATCAGAAAAAAGCTGTACAACACGTGAGGCCAGCTCTTCATAGCCTTTGGGCGGGATTACAAACCCGTTAATCCCATCCTGAATAATCTCAGGCATTCCGCCGGCCTTAGTAACAATCATTGGCTTGGCCGAGGCCATGGCCTCGAGCATTGTAAGTCCAAACGGCTCAAATGCGCTGGAAGGATACACCGCTACTAAAGAAGCAGCGTAGAGCAGCGGCATTTCATCCAATGCATAAGAATCGATTAGAACATTTTCTCGCAGATTAAATCTTTTGACAAGATTAACCATGTAGGCAATGTCCTTTTGCTGAGTCATCCCCCAATCAACAATATTTTTAGTCCCCGCCAAAACAAGCATTGCGTTTGGAAATTTTTCCTTGATAAATCGTAGTGCCTTAATACTTACATCGCATCCTTTAGCCAATCCCATTCGAGCGGGATGGAAAAAAATCTTTTTACCCTTTAATTGAGGATACTCCTTAAAAATCGGACTGGGGTCAATATCCGGAGAAAACATTTCTTCATCAACCCCGTGATGCAAGGTTGTTGTCTTGCGATGGCTGCACCCAATGCCAATTAATTCTTTTTCTATGAAATGGCTGACCGCGATAATATGGGTCCATTTAATATTCACTGTTAAATCAAAAAATAACTCATCATCCCAAACGTTATGGGCTGTTAGAAAAAGCGGTATCCCTTTTTTCGCCGATATCTGTTCTAAGCTTTGCGCATGGGCTTTGCTGAAATAATGCATATTGTGCGCATGCAAAACATCTGGCTTATTTTTATCGATAAACTCGTTAAAAACAGCCTTCACCTCAGGTTCGATCCCTAATAGGCCTCTTTTACACAGCCAATTCAGGTCCATTATCGGCACCCGCGTAACATTAACCCCCTTAAACACATCATCCCCTTTGCATCCTTCCACACTGCATGTCAGAAGACTTACCTTGTGCCCCATCTGAGCTAAGGTCGGCAAAAGAATAGTCAGATGTGTCTCAACCCCGCCAATAACAGGCGGGAATCCCCAGTGAAAATGCGCAATATTTAATTTTTTTTTCGACATTAGTAGTAGCATGCCTCCTTTGCATATTTACTGATTTTTCGTTTAAATATATACATACGGCCTCGCTCCAGAGAAACCGGTTTATCATAAATGCCCACTTTAACAGACTTATTCCCCGAAATAACCTTTACCTTTATTGCATCATTCAGCACGTCTAGTTTTATAAGATTTTTTTTCCATAAAAAAGAAAATGCCAACCTCTGCCAGTAATGCGGCATAATCGGCCTTATCCATATTTTCCCTTTTTTTACCCTTACCCCGGCAAAACCAGAAACAATTGCCTGCCAAACCCCTCCCAAAGAAGCAGCATGAATTCCCTCATCAGTATTTCCGTAACAATTGCTGATATCCGCGTTTAAAGCAACATTGAACAGGTTATACGCCCGACTCAAATCATGCATTTCACAAGCAAGAATCGCGCAGACCGAAGAACTCAAGGAAGATTTATGCACAGTGCGGTTAATATAAAAATTGTAATTAGCGTTTTTTGTTTTAGAACTAAACACATCGCCTAAAAGATATAAAAGCATTAAAACATCCGGCTGCTTACTTAGCTGGGTTTTAGCTATATTTTTTGCCTTTAATGTTCCCGGTATCATCGGAATGCCATTCTCATCGGTTTTAGTCAGAGAAACTCTTTTTAACTTAAAATAACCATCAAACTGCTCCATAATCTTATTTTTGTTAAGGGTAATGCCGATACCCGTTGCAATCTTTTTCCAAAGTCCGGCTTCCCTGTCTGTAATGTCCAGCTTTTTTTTTATTTTTCGAAAAATTGTCCGTTTCTTTTTAATTCCGTTAAACAATTTATGCGCAATAAGCAAATTCCACTTTGCCATCACATTAGTAAACGCATTATTGTTTACATCGACATGAAATTCATCCGGTCCGATTACATGTAAAATCTCATACTTTTTTTTCCGTTTGTTATAGGTGACTCGGGACGCCCAAAAACGCGCCGTCTCAAAAATTAATTCATAGCCATAGTTCTCCATAAATGCGGCATCGTCCGTCGCTTCATAATATTTATAAACTGCGTAAGCTATATCTGCGGTAATATGATGTTCCATTTTATGTGTATATACTTTACTGATAATTCCATCAATATCCCGTGCCCATTCCGGGGTCTCTTCTTGCCCGGTGGATGCCGATTCCCAAGCAAACTTTGCCCCTTTAAACCCTTCTTTTCTCGCGAGTTCCCGAGACTGATCTAATCTATTATACCTGTACAACAGCATACTCTTTGCTATTTGTGAAAAATTAAAAAGATAAAACGGCAGAAGGAAAATATCCGCATCCCAAAATATATGCCCTCGATATCCATCCCCGCTCAACGTCCGGGCCCCGACACTGGAAAATCCCTTATCATCTTGAGCGCAAATAAGCATGTGGTAAATATTAAACCTCAGATTCTTCTGCAGTTCATTCGTTCCTTCGACAATAATGTCAGCCCTTTTCCATAATTTTTCCCAGGCCTTGACATGCCTAGTTAAAAGTGTTGCGAAATCACTGTAAAACGCCTTCTTAAATATCTTAAATGTCCTATCCTTAACGGCCTGATGCTGTTCTTTATGGCGAAAGTGCTTTATGCAAAATATCTTTGTAAATATAATTGTCTGATTTCTCTTCAGCTTCAGCCGCAATATATTATTTTTAGCAAAAATTCTTTTATTTTTAAGCTGGTAATAAAATCCGCTCCATTCCACTACTGTATATTTCTGTTCTAATGTTTCCGAAACAAGATAGCCTGCTTTCTGGTGCTGGCCCAGTTCTTTTACGCGAAAATGTTTCTTGCGCCCCTCACTAAAGCCCCCGGTAGTAGTCACCGCGGTATTTATTCCGGTAACCACATCTATGACGCAATCTTTATCCAGCGGGGTAAAAACTATCTGCATTACCCCGATATTCTTATTGTGCATAGAAACAAACCGCATTGACTGGTAATTATATTTTCTTTTCTGGACATCCCGGTATTGTGTCCGGCGCACTAATAATCCTTTTTTCATATTAAGCACGCGCTCATGGGAAAGAACATCCATCGTACACATATCAAATTTTTGCCCCTCAATCGTCGTAATTGTAAAATTGACCGGATTGGGCAGATTAACCAGTTCATCCACCTGTGAACCAATTCGATCATACAAACCGGCAATATAAGCCCCGGGCTTTGCATCATAGGGATGATCTTCAAGAGAGCCTCTTATACTCAAATATCCGTTTCCTAAGCAAAATTGAGATTCCCGTATCCCCTGCAGTTTTTTTACCCATTTGGTTTCTTTTATAAGCCACAGTTCATCTTTTGCCTGCTGAGGGTATATATCCTCGATCATCTTTGTTCTCCGTAGGTATAATTTACAATTTTGCTTTTACTTAGATCTAAATTAGGCACGATTATAATTGCTTTATCTTCAAACAAAAATTTAGACCTTCTTATCCCGATATCCAAAACGTTTACAATTTCTCCTGATGGCAGCTTGATTTTGTCGCCGATGCGAAACGGCCGGTCGATCATTATTAGAAATCCGGCAATAATATTGGCGATTGTATCCTGTGCCGCCAAGGCAATCGCCAGAGAACCAACCCCTAAAGCAGTTATCAAGGCGCTTATATTTACCCCGTAAAACGGCAGTATCACTAAAAGCCCCATAACCCAAAAAATAATTTTAAGGGATCTGCGTACAAGCGGGACGATGTCATCATCAAGCGGGGTCGGTGTTTTAGCCGCAATATTTTTCTCGTACCAACAGGCAACCGCTCCGACAATCCTCTGGATAACAAAAATAACACAAAGGATAAAAATAGTGCCGATATATTTTTTTAAGTCTTGGCGCAGGGAAGAAGAAATTACCGGAGATATTTTGATTTTATAAAAGACATAACTTGCGAAAAATAACAGTAAGGTAAAAAGGGGCAGCAAAGACTTTTTCGCCATCTCCCAGCTTAATTTTGTAGAGTTGTTCTTCATTATTTAATATTATACCCCAAAATCGTACTCAACGCGCTAACAATAACTTATCTGCTAAACAAGCAACCTTTTTATCTAAATACCGGATTGTCTGATACTCTTTTTTTATCTGGATATTCTTTCCTTTTATTACACAATCAAGCACAGTATCTTTGTATCCGCAATAGCTGGATAAAGCCCCCAGCCAAAACATGAACTCTGATTTTAAATCCGCGTCTTCGGCAAAAGAAAGTAAAATCCTTTCTGCCTCACAAGCCAGAGGAGTTAAGGTCTTTTTAAACCATCTAAAAGACGAATAGAAATACCCTAGTTCCCAGAAACAGTTTTCTGTTTCCGTAAAGTAGTCCAAATCCGTAGTGAAGGCCTGGATTTTTCCCGGGATTTTATTAATTCTAAAATTCCAAATATAAGGATCTTCAATCCCATACCCATAGAGAAAGTGAATTTTTGATTTTTCAAGCCGAAGAAGCGCTGAACTGCTGTAAGGTAAAAGTTCAAACCCGCATCTTAATTTCTTTGATAATTGTAAAGAAGATGTAACAATAGAAGGGGCATTAAAGGGCCGATATTGCTGATTCATCGAATTTATGTCTTTAAGATACTCAAAAACCGAAATTAAAACTAAACATAAATTTTCCGGGTTGCTTAACATATAGTCAGACAGGAATTCACCTATGTATTCACAACCGGCAGTATTATGTTCGGGATATAGTTTGCATATTTTAGGAGTTATTTTATTATTGTCTTTTAACAAAGTAGAGGCTTTAATAAACTCCAGATAATTATTTCGCTGCTTATATGTGGTAAAAACATATCGCTTTAGATTTTCACTCCAAACAGACGCGACCATTTTCTTATCCTGTCTATTTTTATTATTCAATACCTTATCCAATTGATATCCGTATTGCTCAAAAGGAAACTGTAAAGGGATGCGCGATAAAATGCACTCTTGTTTCATGGTCTATAACTTTCGCCTAAAATAATAAAAAAAAGCGCAATGTTTTTGATAATAATATCGTCCTTAATTTTACAAACGGCCAGCTCGCAACTTATTTCTTCGAAATTTACCTTTTGCTTTTTTCTTTAATGTCTTGGATAAAGCCGGGATAAATTTTTCTGAATAAACTTCCGAAGATTTTGAAACCGGCAGGGTAATTTTGATCAGTTCTTCGATATTCTTAACGTCTTTACTTTGATCGGGCATCGCAAAAGAAATCGCATGCCCCTTATGCCCGGCCCGGCCTGTACGGCCGATACGATGCACATAATTATTCGCATCTTCAGGAATATCGTAATTAATAACCAGCTCAATCCCGCTAACATCAATCCCTCTGGAGGCAATATCTGTAGCCACCAGTACTCTATATTTTCCTGATTTAAACCCGTCCAAAGCCATGCGGCGCTGCTCTAAGGTGCGATCAGAATGTATTTCGGAAGCATTGTGCCCCATCCGACGAATTGACCGGGCAAGTTTACATGCGGTATACTTGGTCCTTGAAAACAAAAGAATCGATCCTCGATACTGATCAAGCAATTGCCGCAGAAGTTTTGCCTTATCTTCTCTTTTAACAATAAATAATTCATGGGTAACTTTCTCCGCAGCCGTACCTGTGGGAGCAATCTCCGTACATACAGGTAATTTCATGTTTTGGGCGGCAATCGACATAATTTCTTTAGGCATGGTTGCGGAAAAAAGCATGGTCTGCCTTTGTTTAGGAATCGAACCTAAAATCATTTTGATCTGGGGAGCAAACCCCATATCCAGCATCCGATCCGCTTCATCAAGTACAAGCATCACAACCTCTTCCGGAATCATATTCCACCTGCTGATATGGTCAATCAGCCGGCCTGGCGTAGCAATTACTATTCTAGGTGATTTACGCAACGCGCTTACCTGCCCCTCCATGGGAGCGCCGCCGATAAGACAGGCCGTATTCAGGCCAAAAGGATAAGCAAGTTCCCGAAACACTTCCTCAATCTGAATAGCCAATTCGCGTGTCGGCGCAAGAACCAATCCTATCCCCTTTTTCTGCATAAGGATCTGGACCATCGGGATAGCAAAGGAATGTGTTTTGCCGGTTCCTGTCTGTGCAATGCCGATAACATCATTCCCCGCAATAGCCAAAGGAATAGCCCTTAATTGAATTGGCGTCGGCACTTTAAATTTTGTGCGTTCAAGAATATCAAGAATTCCCGGCGCAATCCCCAGCCCATAAAAACTCGGCTCAGCTGGTTCAGCCTCATACGATGAATAATTCATACCCTTGATTCCTTTCGTTTAATCCCTATTCTATTTTAAACAAAAATTCTTTGCAACATATTTAATTGCAAGGGGCTATAAAATTCGGTTAAGAGGCCGGGGTATAAATAGGCATGCCTACTGCGTCCCGGATTATAATATATACCGATATTCAAGCTATTACTTAATAACCTACTAATTAAGATGTAAGTTTTAAAGAGATAAAGAACAGTTAAGCTGCTAAACAAACAATTTTATAGATAATCTCTTCGTAGGAATATCCAACGGAATATGCCTGGCGCGTAAACCCGCTGTCTGTGTTTATATCCGGATTTGGATTAATATCGATTATAAATACTTTATCTTTTTTTTGTCTTAAGTCTATTCTAAAATAGCTTTCGCAGCCGATAACTTGCGCCGCCTGGCAACATAAATCAGTAATTTCTTTTTCTAATTCACCATATTCTTTTCTATCGATAACCGCGGGGATAAGCTGGTTAAAATCCGGGCTTTGCTTAAGCCATTTTGCTTCGTAGCTCATAAACGGCTTATCCGCATTAACCTGGGAATAATCCAGCATGGAAATCCCCAGCATTTCATAAGGCGGCCTGCCGGTAAAGGAAACATTAAATTCCTTCCCCGGGAGAAATTCCTCGATGATTAATCCAGCCGGATAATTTTTAAGCTTAATGCTTACGGCCTGGCTCAAATCTTCTTTTGTAAAAACCAGCGCATCCTTATCAATGCCTACGCTCGCATCCTCAAAGCAAGGCTTAATGAACACAGGCAGTGTAACCTTTTGCCCATTTAATTCTTCGGCTTGTTTTATGTAAATACCTGCCGGCACAGGAAGGCCTGATTTACTTAGAAGGCTTTTGCAATAATTTTTATCCAGGCACTTGCGCAGTATTTTACTGTTATTACCAGTAAAGGGGATGCCCCTGTCTTCCAGAATAGCGGCAAACTCTACCTCCTTTTGCGCGTTATTACTAAAGCCCTCAAACAAGTTAAAAACGCAATCCGGGTTTTTCCCTTTGATTTGCTTTATTATACCTGTTCCTTTTTTTAAAAAATCTCCTGGCTCGATATGCAACATTTCCGTGTCTACGTTTTTTTGAGCTAAGGCCCGGGCAATGGAATCTGCGCAACGTAAAGCATCTGTATTGTCTTCTCTGGCGTTATTTTCTCTGGCCACAGCGATGAGAACTTTCATCTGGGATTAATTTTATTTCTTTGTAAAGATATCCTTAGAATTTTATCGACAACATCCGCAAATTTCTTATTATTGAGTTTTGACATAAGCATAAGATCGCTGTATTTTGGAGAAAGCCCGGGCAGAGGATTGACATCAATAACGTTAGGGATTCCGGCATTATCAATCCTAAAATCAATACGCGCCACATCACGCAGCCCCAGGACCTTAAACGCGGCCATGGCATATTGTCTGAGCAGCTTTAATGTTTTTTCGGCAACAACGCCTTCTGCGCGCTCATATTTTATTTTTCTCTGCCAATCCCGTTTATTTTCTATAGAATAAACAAATGCCTCTGCCGAATCATGCGGTGAAATCTTTATCATGCCCAAAATCTCAAGCTCATCATTGCCGCAAACTCCGACCGTAATTTCGTCCTGTTCGATAAACTCTTCTATCAATGCCGGCTGATTGTATGCGCTGATAATATCGCTGACTTTATCCCGGCACTTGCTCATTGAGCTTACAACCGAATCATTAAATATGCCTTTAGATGATCCTTCCCAGCGCGGCTTAACAATGTATTTACAGCCATCAAAAGGAATTATTATCTGCTGCATCTGATCCATATCTTGTACAGTAAGCATTTGCGGAACCGGAATAGACGCATTTTTCAGGAAAACATGGGTAAGCCATTTATCAAGGGTTATGGCCAAAGACGCCGGGTCTGAGCCATAGTAAGGAATATTCAGCCATTCCAAAATACACGGAACTTGTGATTCCCGACTGCGGGTTTTTCCTTTGCCTTCGGCAATATTGAGCACAAAATCAAGGGCATGGGTGCAAAGTTTTTCAAACAAATATTCATTTTGCTCAGCCAGCAAAACTTCAAACCCAAAACGTTCGAGGCGGGCCTTAAGAAACTCAATAGTTTCTATTTCATCATACTCTTCATCTGCGTCGCCAGAGTTGTTTCTTTTTAAATTAAAGCAAATCCCTGCCTGATGCTTAACATTGCTGTTGCCGGCCATAATAGGTCTACCTTAAATGGTCATTCGCTGTGAGGATTATGATATTCTATTACATCGTTGTTATAATTTCTAAGCGTTAATTTCGTTGGAGACATAGAAATCATATACTGCGGCCCCACCGGAATTTTTCCTTTACCATCCGGTCCATCGATAACAAATGTCGGCACACACATACCGCTGGTATGACCACGCATATTCTCCAGTATCTCAATGCCTTTAAATGCGGACGTACGAAAATGTGATGCGCCGACAACTTCATCACACTGGAAAATATAATAGGGCCTTACTCGTATCGCCTGCAGCTTCTGGCAAAGTTCCTTCATTATTTGCAATGTATCATTTATCCCTTTAAGCAGCACAGTCTGGTTACTCATCGGAATGCCAAGTTTTTGAATTTTCCGACAGGCCTCTATAGATTCTGCCGTTATTTCTGCCGGATGATTAAACTGCACATTAACCCATAACTTATTACACTTACCGAGAATCCGGCACAAGGACCTTGTAATCCGCTCTGGGAAAACAACCGGGGCCCTTGTCCCGATGCGAATCACTTGTATATGCGGGATATTACTTGCCTCTTCTAAAATCCAGTCAAGCCTTTCCGGGTTGAGTGTCAGCGGATCTCCTCCGGAAATAATAATCTCGCGAATCTTTTCATTTTTTCGAACATAATCAAGTGATGTCTGAATTTCCGTTAATGTCGGCTCAACATTATTTTTTTGCCATAAACGCTTACGTGTGCAATGGCGGCAATACATAAAACATTTTGATGTAACAATCAAAAGTACCCGATCCGGATAACGATGCACCAATATATTTGTAACCGATGCTTCTTTTTCGCTTAAGGGGTCAATCTTTTCCGTCGGATTATCAAATAACTCTTCAAGTGCGGGAATACATTGCTTGCGGATCGGATCGTTTTCATCATTCAGGTCTTTGATCAAGGAAAAATAATACGGCGTGATCAACATGTGATACTGCTTTACAATCTCGCTTAATGCTTTTTGTGCCGTAGAATCAAACTTGATAAAACTGGAAAGTTGTTCAATGGCCGAAATTGAATTTTTAGGAAGAGGTTTCGATATAGCCGTAATCACTGCCTGAGTATTATCTATATTATTTTTATTCGAACGTTTATTGCTATCGGCATCCGTGCCCGGAGGTTTATCATCATCTGAATCTCCAAATTTTGATCCTTCTTTTTCCATAAACAGATTCTCTCCTTTCAATAGTTCTGTTTGTTATGATATTTTGTTATTCACCGTCCATTCGTATTTATAATAGTATACTATTAAATTTTGTCAATATTTTTTTATGTGTTTTTTATTCCCCGCTCTAAATAAAAATAAATTTTTTGTTTATATATTCTGAACAAATAAAAAGGACATTGCCGAGGCTGTTCTTGTGGCTCAAAATACTTTCTGTTTTAATCCTCAGAATATTGATACTCAAAAATTATTAATCTGACTAAAGCAAAATTTTAAATCACGGCAGAACGAAAAACAGGAGATTTAAAGTCGAGGTTACTGGATAAATTATATTTTGGAGCGGCCTTCGGTCTGTCCCATTGTTTGCTCTAAGCCAAGCTGTCTATCTAATTTCTTGAATCTGCTCAACGTTCTTTACTGCCCCAGAATAACATCTCAATACCGCATTTAATTATCCACTCGCGGTCCCAGTCATTTGCGTTTATCCAGTTAATATCCGGTCCAATCATAAAATACATCCATTTTT
>Ga0180009_10008130_pt1 | contig 10489 bp, 7 predicted proteins | sample OS_PC_MetaG_FD_123537 | JGI IMG/M metagenome (GOLD analysis project Ga0180009, IMG submission 123537) | Groundwater microbial communities from the Aspo Hard Rock Laboratory (HRL) deep subsurface site, Sweden - OS_PC_MetaG | ecosystem: Environmental > Aquatic > Deep subsurface > Groundwater... | reverse complement strand
TTCCTGCTGCTTTTCGGCCTGGCCTACGCCTCGTCGGCGTCCGACGACCCGGCGGTGAAGGCGAAGTTGGCCCCCGTCATCGAATCGTTGACGGCCTCGGCCAGCGAGCCCGCCAAGACCTTCAAGGCCTTCGGCATGAAGTACCGCAGTTGCTATCGGGCCCTGGGAGCCCTTCAGGGCCTGGACATCGGGTCCCGGCGTTGAGAGGGACGGCCATTCTGTGTTATCCTGAACGTGTTTTCATCGGCCCGGCCGGCGCCACCGGCCGGGCCGATCCCGGATGACCACCGGCGCACTGGGTCGATCGGTTCCCTTATCGAAAAGGTGATGCAGTGAAGACATCGGTCCCCTTGATGGCCCTGCAAACCGCAACCCTGGCGCTGGCGGGCCTGCTGACCGCCGCCGCAGCCCCCTCGGCCCACGCGGACGCCTCCAGGCCCGGCCCCTGGGGACTGGGCCTGGAGGCCGGCATCATCAAGCTGCAGGAAGGGGACTGGGACTACAGCGGGCCCGGCCCGTTCGCCGGACTGATCCTTTCCCGCGAACTGCATCCCAACTGGACGGTCCTGGCCCGGGTACGCGCCGGCCGGGCCCAGGTGGGGGTGGACGAGCCCTTCGGCGAGGCCGGATGGTCGTCGGGTAGCGCCTTCCCCCTGTACACCGCGGCCACCCAGACCCTCTGCCAGGTCCGCTACCGGTTCGACGCCTCGCGCCCGTACTCGCCCTTCTTCGGCCTGGGTTTCGGGGTCCGGTCCTGGAAGGTGATCCGCACCGACGGGGCCGAGCCGGGCTGGTTTCCCGGGGACGACCCGATCGACGGCTTCGATCTGGAGGGGAATGAGGTCCCTCTCGAGGGCAAGGACTTCCTGTGGGAGGTCGCCTTCGGCGTCGAGGCCACCCTCGGGGGAAACCTCGGGGTCTCGGCGGAGGCCTTCTACCAGGTCGGCCAGGGCAACGACCGGGATTCCAGCGGGCTCAGCTCCGTCTGGGGCCCCGCCCACGTGGACGCCAACCGGGCGGCCGGAGGCGGCCTGATCGGTTTGACCTGGCGGTTCGGCGCCCATGACCGGGACGGCGACGGCGTCCCCGACGACCGGGACTCCTGTCCCGACATCCCCGAGGACCGGGACGGCTTCAACGACACCGACGGCTGCCCCGACCCGGACAACGACCAGGACGGGATTCCCGACGCGCGCGACCTCTGTCCGAACCTGGCGGAGGATTTCGACGGCTTCGAGGACGAGGACGGCTGCCCCGAGGTGGACAACGACGGGGACGGGGTCCTGGACGGCCGGGACCGCTGCCCGGACACTCCGCCCGGAACCCTGGTGGACAAGCACGGGTGCCCGCTCGATTCCGGCAGGCCCGATTGAACGACGGGGCCCCGCTGCGCGCGGGGCCCCGGCATCCTGCCTGCAATCCTATGGGTTGGATCAGCCGCCGATGCCCGCCTTGGCCAGGGCCTTCCTCAGCTGGGCCTCCGACTGGGCGCCCACCATGTGGGCCCGGATGACCCCCTGCTCGTCGATGACGAATCCCGCGGGAATGCTCGAAGCCTTGTAGAGGCCGTGGGCATCCTCCGCCTCGACCTGCACCACCTTGAAGGTGTAGCCGTACTTGCTGATGAATCCCTCGATGGTGGGCCTGTCCTCGCTGCTCGCCGCCAGGAAGACGACCTCGCCCGAGGGACCGAGTTCCTCGTGCAGGGTCTGGATGTGGGGCATCTCGATCTTGCAGGGGCCGCACCAGGTGGCCCAGAAGTCCAGGAAGACCACCTTGCCCTTCAGCTCGCTCAGCTTCAAGGGGGCGCCGTCGAGAGTCTTGAAGGTGATCTCGGGGGCCTTCTGTCCGGTCATGGCTTCGGGGTTGGTCAGCCGGTCGAGGTGATCGACGATCCGTACACCCGCGGCGGGCGTGAAGGAGAAGAGGCTCTCGTCCACCGGCTCGTCGAGGGAGTACTCGACCAGCTCGAAGGTCAGCTTCTGCTCCATCATCATGCCGCCCCGGTTGCCGAACAGGGTGAACCCCGACTTGACGACCAGGTGGGACTGCGGATCGTACCAGTACTCCTTGGGACCCTCGCCTTCGGCCTCGTTGCCGGACGTGCGGAAGACCTGGCAGGGGATCTCCCGATCACCGAGGGCGAAGATCTCCTCACCGGTTTCCGCTTCGACCTCGAGGTCTTCCGGCAGCATGAACTGGTCGAGCCCGCCGTAGAAGTTGAAGATCCGGTCGGGATCCAGCTCGAAATCGTCGCCGGCGAAACGCTTCCGGTTCAGGGGCACCGGATCGGCCAGGTAGCAGGTCTGCATCTGGCCGAGGTTGAACCAGGAATGCTCGGGACCCACCCCCAGGCTCATGTTGAACATGCTGCCGACCTGGCTGCTGATCAGGCGGTCGGGCATCACCGCGGCGCCCGTCAAATCGGCCTCCATCTGCATCCCGCCGGTCTGGCCCTTGACGTTGGTCTCCATGGTCATCTTCCCCTTCAGGGAATACGACCGGAGCTGATCGGCCCAGGTGCGGCTGGCCATCACGGCCTGGTCGTAGCGGGCGTTGGCCGCGGCCTGGCCGGCGCCGGCGACCAGCAGCAGGGTGAGTACGGTGGAGCAGGCGATCAGGCGCTTGGTCGTCATGCGGTTCTTCCTTTGCAGGTTCATTGGACGGGCCCGGACGGGAGCGCCCAAGGCCATCCTGGTTCAACACGGGTGATGCGGTCCCGGTTCCCACCGGGGGACGGGCGGTCACCCCACCAGCAGGTGGTGGTGCTTCTTCTTGCCGACCTGAAGAGCGATGCGGCCGTCCCGGACGTCGGCAGCAGTCAGCAGGCGCAGCTCGTCCCCGACGACCTCGCCGTTGACCCTGACGGCCTGCTGGCGCACCATGCGCCGCGCCTCGCCCTTGCTCTGGAACAGACCGCAATCGACCAGGGCGTCGAGCAGGGCCAGGCCCTCACCGGCGAGGTCGGCGGCGGGCCGTTCGCTGGACGGCACCGTGCTCGCGTCGGCGGCGCCGGCGAACAGGGCGGCGGCGGCCTTTTCCGCGGCTTCGGTCGCCTCGGCCCCGTGCAGCAGGGTCGTGACCGCCCGGGCCAGCTCCCGCTTGGCTTCGCGGACGTCGGCGCCCTCCAGCCTTTCCAGTTCCTCGATCCTCTCGCGCGGCATGAGGGTGTACAGTCGCAGGAAACGGCTGACGTCGCGGTCGTCCACGTTGATCCAGTACTGGTAGAAGTCGTAGACCGGCGTGCGCTCGGCCGACAGCCAGACGGCGCCCGAGGCCGACTTGCCCATCTTGGTGCCCGCGGCCGTCATCATCAGCGGGAAGGTCAGGCCGTAAACCTCGTCGCGCGTGACCCGGCGGGTCAGATCGATGCCCGAGCAGATGTTGCCCCACTGGTCGCTGCCCCCCATCTGCAGGCGGCAGCCGAAGTCGCGGTTGAGCACCATGAAGTCGTAGGCCTGCAGGATCATGTAGTTGAACTCGATGAAGGACAGCCCGTGCTCCATGCGGGTCTTGACCGAATCCCGGGCCAGCATCTGGTTCACGCTGAAGTGGCTGCCGAAGTCCCGCAGGAAGGCGAGGTAGCCGTAGTCCTTCATCCAGTCGGCGTTGTTGAGCATCAGCCCGTCGCGCGGGCCGTCGCCGAACCGGATGTAGTGGGCGAGCTGGGCCTTGATCCCCGCCAGGTTCTCCTCGATCTGCTCCAGGGTGAGCATCCGGCGCAGCTCGGTCCGACCGGTGGGGTCGCCCACCATGGCCGTGGCGCCGCCCACGATGGCGATGGGCCGGTGGCCGTGCCGCTGCAGGTGCACCAGGCCCATGATGGGCAGCAGGCTGCCGATGTGCAGGCTGTCGGCGGTGGGATCGAACCCGATGTAGCCGGTGACCGTCTCCTCGTCCAGCAGCCCGGCCAGGGCGTCCTCGTCCGTGCACTGCTCGAAGAAGCCGCGCCACTTCAGCTCATCCAGCAGCGTCGGGAATCCGGTGTCGTTGCTCATGCCTTCTTCCATCCGGTGAGCTCCGCGTACCTGCGGAGCATGACGTCCATGCGGTCGGAGCCCAGAAAACTGGTCAATTCATCGGCCAGACACCAGGCCACCAGTCCCTCGGCCACGATGCCGGCGGCCGGGACCACGCAGGTGTCGGACCGCACCCAGGCGGCCCGGCCGGCCTTGCCCGTGCGCAGATCCACGCTGGCCAGGCGCTTGCGCTGGCTGCTGATGGGCTTGACGAAGCCCCGGACGATCACCGGTTCGCCGTTGGTCACCCCGCCCTCCAGCCCCCCGGCCCGGTTGGTCGGCCGCAGCACCTTGCCCTTCCCGGCGGGCAGGATCTCGTCGTGGGCCCCCTGGCCGTCCAGCCCGGCCACTTCCAGGCCCTCCCCGATGGAGACGGCCTTCACCGCGGGAATGCCCATGATCTCGCCGGCCAGGCGGGCGTCCAGGCGCCGGTCCGGATGGGCGTAGGTGCCCAGGCCCGCGGGCGCGCCGAAGGCCACGACCTCGAACTCCCCGCCCAGGGTCACCCCGTCGGTCATGGCCCGGTCGACGGCGGCCACCATCTCCTTCTCGGCCGCGGGGTCCAGGCAGCGCAGGGGACGGCCCGCCCGGATCCGCTTGAGCCGGGCGGCAGTGGGTCCGCTCGCCTGGGCCTCGACCCCTCCCACCGATCGCACGTGGGACAGCACCGTGATGCCGAACCTGGCCAGCAAGGCCTTGGCGCAGGCGCCCATGGCTGTCACCGCGGCGGTGCTGCGGGCGCTGGCGCGTTCGGCCACCGGGGCGCAGTCGTCGTACCCGTACCGGATCACCCCGGGCAGGTCGGCGTGCCCCGGCCGGGGCACCTGCCAGCGCTGGGCCGGCTTGCCCTTGCGCAGTTCGTGGTCCCGGTTGGCGATGGAAAACGCAATGGGCGAACCGAGGGTCTTCCCCTTCCAGAAACCCGCCAGGAACGTCACCGTGTCCTTCTCGATGGAGGTCATCCGCAGGCCGCGGCCGTAGCCCTGCTGGCGCAGGGCCAGCTCGGCATCGACGAAGTCCTGCTTGATGACCAGTCCCGCGGGGAACCCTTCGAGGATCCCCACCAGGGCCGGTCCGTGGCTTTCGCCGGCCAAGAGATAGCGCAGCATGTCGGCTCCCGGGTCAGCGGACGGCGAGCAGGCCGTCCAGAACGGCAAAGAATTCCGGATAGGATATGCCCACGCAGGCCCGATCGTCCAGGGCGAGGCTGCCCTCGGTCACCAGCGCGGCGACGGCCATGGCCATGGCGATGCGGTGGTCGGCGGCGGTTTCCAGCACCAGGGGCCGTCCCGGCGGGCCTCCGCGCAGAGGGGTGGGACCGGTGATGCGCAGGCCGTCCGGCAGTTCCTCCACCACCGCCCCCAGGGCCTGCAGGTTGCGGGCCGTCATGGCCAGGCGGTCCGATTCCTTGACGCGCAGTTCCTCCGCCCCCGAAATGACCGACTCCCCCGGCGCCTGGGTCGCCAGGACCGCCAGCACCGGGATCTCGTCCACCAGGGTGGGGACCTCCCTGGACGTGATGGCGAAGGGACGCAATGGGCCCGCCGTCACGGTGACGTCGGCGATCATCTCGCCCTCGCGGGGCCCGCGGGCGCGATCGAGATCGACCGTCGCCCCGGCGCGGCGCAGCACCGCGAGGGCGCCGATGCGGCCCTCGTTCAGGGCGTGGTCGGTCACCGTCAGGCGCGAGCCGGGAATCATGGCCGCCGCCGTCAGGAAGAACGCCGCCGAGGACGGATCGCCCGGCACCGCGATGGCGAAGGTCCCCGAACGCCGGCCGCCGGCCACCCTCAGCCCGTCGGCGCCCACCGCCTCGCAGGGCAGGCCCATGACCGCCAGCAGGCGCTCGGTGTGGTCGCGGGACGATCCGCCCCCGTGCACCTCGGTGATGCCGTCCGCGAACAGACCCGCCAGAAGCAACGCCGACTTGACCTGGGCCGAGGGCACGGGCAGGTCGTGGCGCAGGCCTTTCAGGTCCGAACCGGTGATCCTCACCGGCAGCCGGCCCGGCTCGCCGAGGCAGTCGATCCGGGCCCCCATCGCCCTGAGCGGATCGATCACCCGGGCCATGGGACGGGCGCTCAGTGAGGCGTCTCCCTCCAGCATCACGGCCGGCCCCCCGGGGGGCAGCCAGCCGGCCAGCAAGCCCATGAGCAGCCTCGCGGTGGTGCCGCTGTTGCCGCAATCGAGATGGAGGTGGGGACCAGCCGGAAGGGGGCGGACCGGCGGGGTGACCGTCAGGGTCCCATCCGCCAGTCCGGTCCGGCAGCCGAGGGTCTCGACGGCCGCCAGGCTGCTGCGGGTGTCCGCCGCGTCCAGCCAGCCAGCGGCGGTGCAGGGACCCGAGGCGAACAGCCCGAACAGGGCGGCCCGGTGGGAGACGGACTTGTCGCCAGGGACCCGGAGGGATCCCGCAAGCGAACCGGCGGCGGCTTTGAGCAACGGGGGCAAGGCGGCTCCTCGGCGGAGGATGCGGAGGTTGTCGGTTCACCTTTTCCTGCGACGCCCCACAATGTACTTTACGCATCGCCACATGGGTACCCCGAATGGGAAGGTCATGCAGTCCACCAGCAGCGCATCCAGCCCCCGGCCCGGCCGGTTCCGGATCCCGGACCTGCTTCGCGTCCACCACGGCCGCGAGATCATGGCCCTGGCCACGCCGACCATCGTGACCATGCTGTCCCAGACCCTGATGTGGACCGTCGACACGGCCATGCTCGGCAGGGTCAGCAGCGTGGCCCTGGGCGCGGCCGGCCTGGGCGGCATGCTGACCTGGGCGTCCTACTCCCTGTTCAACAACCTCAGCCGCATCACCGGGACCTTCGTCTCCCAGGCGCACGGACGTGGCGACGCCGGCGAGGTCTCCCGCTACACCTGGCAGGGCCTCTACATCGCGATCGCCTCGGGCCTGGTCCTGCAGGCGCTGGGCTACTACAGCTACCTGGTCCTGCCCTGGACCCGCAACCCCGCCGATGTCCAGGAACTCACCTACGTCTACATCAAGTGGCGCAGCATGAGCGCCGTCTTCACCCAGCTGAGCTTCGCCCTGATGGGGTTCTTCCTCGGCCGCCGGGACGTCCGCGCGCCCATGGTCGCGGGGATCGCGGCCAACGCCGTGAACGTCGTGCTCGACGTCTGGCTGATCTTCGGCTGGTCGGGAGTGTCGCTGGGCGGGCGGACCTGGCTGGCCGCCCCCGCCATGGGCATCGAGGGGGCCGCCATCGGCACCAGCGTCTCGGCCGCCCTGAACGCGGTGATCCTGGCCGGGTGGGCCCTGGCGCCCTGGCTGCGGGACAGGTACGCCCTGCACCGCGCGCGGCGGCCCGACCTGCCCGCCATCCGGAACATGGTGCGGGTGGGGCTGCCGTCCGCCTGGGAAGGGTTCCTGGACATGAGCGGGTTCCTGATGTTCACCGTGTTCGTCGGCACGGCCGGGGCGGTCCCTCTGGCCGCCAGCCAGATCACGATCCAGCTGCTCTCCTTCAGCTTCATGCCGCTGTGGGGCCTGACCACCGCGGCCTCGGTGCTGACGGGCAACTGGATCGGCTCGGGCAAGCCGGACACCGCCGCCCACTACGGGCGCCAGACCTACAAGCTGGGCCTCTACTACTCGCTGATCGTGGCGGCGGTGGTCGTGGCGCTGAGGCACCACATCTTCCGGGTCTTCACCGACGACCCCGAGGTCCTGGCCCTGGGGGCGGGGCTGTCCCTGGTGGCGGCGTTCTTCCAGTACTTCGACGGGGTGAGGATGCTCAGCAGTGGCATCCTCTCGGGCGCCGGCGACACCCGCTACACCATGCTGGTCACCCTGCTCTTCATGTGGGGGCTGTTCATCCCCCTGACCTGGTTCCTCGTGGTGTACCGGGGCGGGAACGTCCATGCCGCCTGGCTGGGCGCGTCCCTGGCTTACGCCCTGCAGGGCTGGTTCATGTGGCGGCGCTTCGTCTCGGGCAGGTGGCGGTCCATCGAGATCTTCCGGTGAAGGCGGCGGGGACCGGTGATCCGGGCTCGAACTCTAGGATGTTCAGGCAGGTCCAGGCATGAGGTGGGGCCTTCTCCAGGATTTGAAGAATTATGAATCAGAAGGGTTCGTTCGAACCCTCCTGGTGTCCAATTGATCAAAATGAAGGGTGTGACTGCCTGGCTGTGGTCATATTTTTTTAATTTTTTTAAATTCAATAGTTTACAGTAATTTCCGCCAACGCCGTCGTCCCCGCCATGAAGATCCCCGGCACCTCCTGATAGCGGCGATCCAGCAGGTTCATGACCGATAGACGCGCCGATTTTCCCGCGGCGAAGTCCCACCGGACCATTCCGTCCAGGACGAAGGCGTACCGGAAGGGATCGGGTCCCCCGGTGTGCTCCAGGTAGCGGGCCGTCAGGCCGGCGCCCAGGCTCGGGGAGAGCACCAGGTAGCCCCGGCCGGTCACCACGTGCCGGGGGGCGAGCAGGGCGTACTTCCCCTCGTAGGCCTCGGGCATGGCCGACTCCTTCTCGAGCCAGGTCCACCCCAGGCCCACCGCATGCCCCCGGCCCGTGATCCAGTCCCAGCCGGTCTCGATCCCGCGGACCGTGGCCTCGGCGACGTTGAGCACCTGCCAGGGCGGAGCCGCTTCGGTGGTCCATTCCCGCGGACGCGCCCAGTCGATGAGGTCGCGCTCGTAACGCTCGAAATAGCTGGTTCGGGCTGACCAGGCGTCCCCGCGCAGATCGAGTCCCCCTTCCCAGGCCCAGCCCTTCTCCGGGCGCAGGTCCGGGTTGCCCAGGTTGGCGGCCGAGACGTAGTAGAGTTCGGTGAAGGTGGGCACCCGGAACATGCTGCCCAGGCTCCCCCGGATCGCCAGCCGGCCGGTGAGGTCCACGGCGGCCGCCGCCGTCCCCGAATAGCGCGGCAGGAAGCCCTCGCGGCCGTCGATGCGGCCGCCCAGCTGCCAGCGCACCGGTTCCCCGTGCCGATCGACTTCCAGGGCGACCGAAACGCGCCGGCGGACGTGGCTGCCCAGGGCGTCCTGCCAGGTTCCTGCGCGCAGGCCCCGGCTGTCGATGTCCTCGTACGCGCTCTCGAGGGACAGGGCCGCCGCATGGCGCCTGCCCAGGTCCACCAGGGTGCGCAGCTCCAGGCCGGTGCGGCGGGTCAGATGGTCGTTGGTGAAGACCTCGGGATCGCTGCGCAACAGGACGAACCGGTCGGTGTGCCGGCGCAGGTACAGGCGGGGCTCGACCGCCACCCGGCGGGACAGGGAGCGGTTGTGGCGGACGCCCAGGAAGAGGGTCCGGGTCTCCTCCCAGGACGGATAGGGTGCGTAGAAGTCCAGGGCGCCGAACCTGCGGTCGGCGAGGCCCGCGAAGACGTCGGTCCTCCCTCCCAACCCGTCGTGGACCATCCGGCCCGTCAGGAAGCGGCTGCGGGCGTCGTTGCCGCCCCAGGTTTCGCCGCCGTCGTCCTGGGGGACCTGGTAGCCGTCGGTTCCCGAGGCTTCGGCGCTGATCCTGACCCCCGTCGCGGCGGCGGGGCGCCAGTCGAGCGCCGATCCCAGCCCCCAGGTCCCCAGGGATCCGCCCCGCACGGCCGCCGTCCCCCCCGTCGCTTCGGCCGGGTCGCGGGTGACAACGTTGACCGTTCCCCCGAAGGCGCCCGAACCGTAGAGGGCCGAACCGTGACCGGGCAGGACCTCGAGACGGGCGACATCCTGCCCGGAGATCGGCAGGTCGAGCAGGTGGTGGCCGGTCTGGGCATCGCCGAGGTCGTAGCCGTCCATCAGCACCTGGACCTGTTCGAAGGTGGAGCCGCGGATGCTCAGGTCGGACTGGACCCCGTGGGGCTGGCGCCGGCCGGACACGACCCCGGGCACGGTCTGGAGCCATTCGGAGGGGGACAGGCCCGGAGACCGGCCGAGGGCGTCCTCGCCGAGCACGCCCACCGGGCGCAGCAGGCCGGGCAGGGCGGCGGGCACCCGGGAGCCGACGACCACCAGCGGGTCGGCCAGCCAGAGGGTGTCGCCGTCGACCACCACGAATCCAGGGGCATCCGGGGCGGCGGAACCGGGGCCCGGAGCAACCGGGGCACCCGTCGCCGGGGCCATCAGGCCAAGGGAGAGGGCCGCCCCGAGGGCGGCCCGGAAGAAAGCTCGCATGGTTCGACCTGCCGGGTTCAGGCTTGCTTCGGCTTGGGCTTGGCGTTCCACAGCCGTGAAGCCAGGAACAGTCCCGCAGCCGCCACCGGGATCATGGCGACGGGCCACGCCCGCCAGTTGGCCGGATTGGTGGCGGCGCCCACGATGTGCCCCGCCCCGTCCAGCTCCACACTGGGCAGGACGATGGCGTAGGTCAGGGACATCAGTCCGGTGCCGAGATAGACGAAACCGTCGATGATGCCCACGGCGATGCCGGCGTTCTTCGCCCCGCCGAAGTCCATGCTCGCGGTGCCCGACAGCATGCCGTGGACCCCGATCACCGCCATGGACATGACG
>Ga0180009_10008129_pt1 | contig 10490 bp, 6 predicted proteins | sample OS_PC_MetaG_FD_123537 | JGI IMG/M metagenome (GOLD analysis project Ga0180009, IMG submission 123537) | Groundwater microbial communities from the Aspo Hard Rock Laboratory (HRL) deep subsurface site, Sweden - OS_PC_MetaG | ecosystem: Environmental > Aquatic > Deep subsurface > Groundwater... | reverse complement strand
CCGCACACGGAAGTTAAGCCTCTCAGCGCCGATGGTACTGCCAGGGAAGCTTGGTGGGAGAGTAGGTCGCCGCCGATTCATTTTTGTAGTAAACCCTTCCCCTCAAAAGGAAGGGTTTTTTTTTGCTTAAATCTCGGGTATGGTCTTTGCGCAATGTAACATCCGAGTATTATGCGAGAGGAGAGGATATGGAGTATTCTTCAGTTGTTGGTCTTGTGTTGGCGGCCGGGAAGGGAACCAGGATGAAATCGGACATCCCCAAGGTGTTGCATGAAGTTTTTTTCTCTCCCATGATCCACCATGTCCTTGATACGCTCGAGCCAATACTTCTTGGGAAAAATATTGTTGTTACAGGTCATCAGCATCAATTGGTTGAGCAAGCTCTTCGGGGATATTCCGTATCGCTTGTACACCAAGCGCAACAACTTGGAACTGGCCATGCTGTTTTGGCCTGCGAAAATGAGTTGCGCCTTCACAAGGGGCCCGTTCTTATCTTGTGCGGTGACACACCCCTCATTCGAACCGAAACGCTCAAGGAATTTCTGCGGACCCATTTTGAAAATTCCTCCCAATTAACGGTGATGACGACCAAGGTTGGGGAACCGGTAAATTATGGAAGGATCGTTTCCGATACGCACGGAAATATTGTGAAGATTGTTGAGGAAAAAGACGCTACCCCTGAAGAAAAAGAGATCAGCGAAATCAACGCCGGTATTTACTGTGTCGATTCCCAATTTTTATTGGATGCGCTTCATAGAGTTGGCACTGACAATATGCAGGGAGAGGTGTATCTCACTGATATAGTAGCAATTGCCAATGGTGATGGTGTCCAGGTTCATAAATTTTACTGCAGAGACAGTGAAGAGATTTTGGGAGTGAATTCAAGGCGTGAACTCGCGCAAGCCCATTCTGTTTTGCAGAAACGGTATCTCTCCGAACTCATGGAATCCGGTGTCACCCTTATCCAACCCGAAACGATCACCGTACAAAAATCTGTAACAATAGGAAAAGATTCACACATACATCCCAACACCTCCCTGACGGGAGAGTGTAAAATTGGCTCCGGTGTGCGCATTGACTCTTTTGTGAAAATACATGAATGTACGATTGGTGATAGCGTTCACATTTGTTCCTTCTCCTATTTGCAGCAGGCAAATATTCCATCATGGAGTACAGTCGCACCCTATACTATGGATCTGAAAATGCTGTAATTCCTGGCGGATATGACCTGTATTCTTTTGCTGTTTTCCTCTTGTTCCACCAGATAAAGACCTTGACTTTCTTTTTTCAGAAAGAGTAAATTTCGAGTTCATACGGCAGTTGTAATAATATGAGTTTTTTGTTTTTTTGCTTGCGATCTTGAGGTTGGGACGCGGGCTTTTCTGTGTCAATTCTATCCATTCCCACTTTCTTGGGAGAAGAGGAGTTCAGTATGGAGTATGAGGATGATTTGAAAAAACTTGAGAGCAACGTCGAGAAGATGTTGAGCAGTCTCGATTCGGCGCAAGGCGACAAGGTAAAACTGCACGCCGATATTTCCCGCCTTGAAAAGGAAAAGAAGGAGTTGGAGGAGCAGGTCAAACGCCTTAAGGATGAGAAGAAGAGTATTCATCAAAGGGTTTCCGGTTTGCTCGGTTCCATTGAAAAGTGGGAAAAATCCGCTGCGGTTGAGGTTGGGAATTCATCTTCACCGACCGCTCTTGGTAAGGAATCTGTTGAGCCTGTCCAGGGGGTTTTGATAGGCAACTGATTGTGGAAATATATTGCTTTCAGGGACTTATTCTGTTAACCCTTTCATTAATGGTGCATTGTGGAACGTTTGGTCTCCTTTAAAGTGCTGGGCCAGGAGTATCCGCTCTATACTGATGCCCCGGAAAAAGATGTGCAGGAAATATTGTCTCTGGTTAAGACACAATTGGAAAATGTCGGGCAAGCCTCTCAGCATGTTTTGCCTGCCAACAAGATTGGTATTTTGACGAGTTTGAACATAGCAAGTAAATATGTGAAGATGAAGAGGGAATACGAAGAGTATAAGCAACGGGTTGAGGAACAAATTTCTCTGCTCAGTGATAAAATAGAGAAGAATTTTTAGAGAACACAGAGCTTTCCCCTGCCTTGTTAGTGATCCGGGAGAGTGTCTCGAGCCAACATTGAGATTGAGGGCGACTTTGCTGTTTCTGGAAAGGAATCCATCTCGGTGGAATTCCTTAAAGGGGATTCAGGTACCGCCCACCTAACGCAGTTAGGTTCGATGTCACTGCTGGACACTTCAATGGCGGGGGATTTGGTTATTATTTATACTGCTCCTGTATACAAATAATGGGGCATTCATATAATAATGTGTTGCGAAGACCTTCGGGCAGGAAGAGTAGATGGTAATTAATCTGCCCATCAAGAGGATGCGAGAACGGTAAAGTTTGCCGCTTTTTCCTTAACTGGGAACTGTGCATTGGATTGTGGTTCAGGTCACTTGTTTGCATCATACGACAGAAAAACTCCCGGTTATCTGGGGAGATATTATAATTATATTGTGAAAACAGTCGTTTGAGGATTTTTACCAAGACAAGAAGTTCTACCTGAAGCAGTCCTTTTCTCTCCGTTGTAGTATTCTCCTGATTCCTCCCACCGGGTCGTCATAAGGCTTGGTTGCGTGCCGTATGCTTTTTCGCATAGCCTGCAATCGTATCCCGTTTTCTTTCAGGCATGAGTGCGACATGTCCCCTGCGGACATGGGCGCTTTTTAGATAAATTCGACATGAGGTTGTCTCCGTGACTGTACAGATAATATTAGCGATTGTACTTGGCATATGCAGTGGAGTTGCCCTTGGTTTTCTGGTGCGCAAGAAATTTCTTGAAGATCGTACCGAGAATCTCGAGGCACAGGGACGCAAACTTATTGAAAATGCTTTGGCCGAAGCAGAACGAATTAAAAAAGAAGCCGTCTTGCAAAGCAAGGATGAAGCTATTGCCCTGAAGCAGGACGCAGAAAGGGATATTAAAGCGCTTAAGAAAGACGTCCTTGAGGAGGAGAAAAAATTCATTCAGAAGCTTGAACAGATTGAAAGAAAAATGGACTTTCTGGACAAGCGCGAGATGGACTTTTTGAAAAAAGAACAGGCCTTTGCCCAAGAGGAAGAAGTTCTGGGTCGTCGTCAAAAAGAGATGGATCTCGTTATTGAAGAACAACGTGTGCAGCTTGAAAAAATTTCCGGAATATCTCGCGAGGAAGCGAAAAAACAACTGACCGACAGCATCGAAAGCGAAGCACGGATGGAAGCCGCCAAGATGGTGGTCAAGATCGAAAGTGAAATGAAGATGCAGGCCGACAAAAAGGCGAAGGATATTATCGCCCTGGCTATTTCACGCTATGCAGGCGATTATGTTGCTGAAAAAACCGTTTCTGTCGTACCCTTGCCGAATGAAGAAATGAAAGGGCGGATCATTGGTCGTGAAGGCCGCAATATCCGGGCTATCGAGGCCGCTACCGGGATTGACATCATCATTGATGATACTCCGGAGGCGGTTATTCTTTCCGGCTTTAATCCTGTCCGTCGTGAGGTTGCCCGTCAGTCATTGGAGAGGCTAATTACCGATGGCCGTATTCATCCCGCCCGAATCGAAGAAATTGTCGAAAAAGTGAGCGAGGAACTTGAAGTAACCATGCGGGAGGCAGGTGAGCAGGCGACCTTTGATGTGGGAGCTCATGGTGTCAATTTAGAGTTGATCAAGCTGCTTGGCCGTCTTAAATACCGGACCAGCTACGGTCAGAATGTCTTGCAGCATTCCCTGGAAGTTGCTTTTCTGTGTGGTGTGATGGCGGCCGAACTCGGGATTGATGTGAAGCGGGCAAAACGAGCCGGATTGCTGCATGATATAGGCAAGGCTGTGGACCACGAGATTGAAGGATCACATGCCAGCATTGGTGCTGATTTGGCAAAAAAATATGGCGAATCCTCGGTTATCGTGCATGCTATTGCTGCCCACCATGAAGATATTGCGCCCGATGGAGTTCTTGATGTTCTCGTGCAATCTGCTGACGCCCTGTCCGGCGCTCGTCCCGGAGCGCGGAAGGAAATGCTTGAATCATATGTCAAGCGGCTTGAAGATCTTGAAAAGATCGCCAATTCCTTCAAGGGGGTTGAAAAATCATATGCCATCCAGGCCGGCCGTGAAGTGCGTATCATAGTCAACAGCGGAGTGGTAAGCGATGCTGAGGCAATGATAGTCAGTAAGGATATAGTCAAGAAAATCGAGCAGGAGCTGACCTATCCCGGGCAGATTCGGGTAACTGTAATCCGTGAAACCAGGGCAGTGGAATACGCTAAATAATTACTATCCGAAATGCTGATGGAATCTCCCTGATATGGGCTTCATCAGCATTTTTTTATGCGAACATCTATTTTTGACCATTACATGAAAATATCAATTGATAAACAGATAGAGTTGATTGAGCGCGGGGCTGTCAACGTTATTTCCAGGCCGGATCTTGTGAAAAAACTGGAAAAGTCGCAAGCGACCGGAAAGCCGCTAAGGATCAAGGCAGGTTTTGATCCGACAGCTCCCGATCTTCACTTGGGACATACTGTTCTTATTCAGAAATTGAAACATTTCCAGGATCTCGGACACGAGATTTCTTTTCTGATCGGGGATTTTACCGGCATGATTGGTGATCCGACCGGGAAATCCGAGACCAGGAAACCGTTGACCGTCGAGCAGGTGGAAAAGAACGCCGAGAGCTATAAGGATCAGATATTTAAGATTCTTGATCCGGAAAAGACGAAGGTCGTTTTTAACAGCACCTGGCTGAACAAGCTTACTTCCAAGGATTTCATCATGCTCGCCTCGCAACTTACCGTGGCGCGCATGCTTGAGCGTGAGGATTTTAAGGTCCGTTTTGAAAACGAGCGCCCCATCAGTATTCATGAGTTCCTCTATCCGCTTATTCAAGGGTATGATTCTGTTGCCCTTGAGGCGGATGTTGAACTGGGTGGCACTGACCAGCTTTTCAATCTGCTCATGGGACGGGACCTGCAGCGTGTATGGGGGCAGGAGCCCCAGGTGGTCATCACCATGCCTTTGCTCGAAGGCCTCGATGGGGTCAATAAGATGAGCAAGTCCTTGGGCAACTATATCGGCATTACTGAAAAGGCCGATGATATCTATGGCAAGACCCTGTCTGTCTCTGATGATCTCATGTTTAGATACTATGAACTGTTGAGTGATCTTGCCGCCGATGAAATTGCCCGCCTCAAAAGCGAGATGGAGTCAGGCAAGCTTCATCCAAAAGTGGTTAAACAGCAACTGGCGCGAGAGTTGACCGCCCGTTTTTATGACGCTGAGGCAGCCCAGAGGGCAGAGGATAATTTTGAAAGGATTTTTAGTCAGCATGATAACCCGGAAGATATGCCCGAGGTTGTTTTGCCCTCATCGGAGAAAGGGATCTGGTTACCGAAACTCCTGGTGGATACCCAGTTGGTCAGTGGCACTGGAGAAGCGCGGCGTATGATCCAACAGAATGCTGTTTCTCTCAATGGTGATAAGGTGAGCGATATTGAGCACCTCGTGATGACCCAAGGTGAAATTATTCTCAAGGTCGGTAAGCGGCGTTTTTGCAAGGTGATATTTAGTTAGTTTTATCGGCTGAGAACAACAAAAAAGGGGACTCGATAATCTCGAGTCCCCTTTTTTGTTGTTCGGCAAATGCTAGTAGTTGGCTTTACTTTTTACCCCATTTTTGCTGGATGCGTTTCACTGCCTCCTGCACATTCTCGCGCGAGCCAAAAGCGGAGAGGCGGAAATACCCCTCGCCGCTGGGTCCGAACCCACTGCCCGGCGTGCCTACCACATGGCACTCGGTGAGCAGCTTGTCAAAGAAATCCCAGCTTTTCATGCCTTCCGGTGTTTTAAGCCAGATATAGGGGGCGTTGACTCCGCCATAACAGGTTATACCTGCGGACGAAAGCCCTTCCCGGATGAGGCGGGCGTTTTCCATATAAAAAGAGATGGTCTCTTGTACCTGGGGCCAGCCCTCATCGGAATATACTGCAGCCGCGGCCCGTTGCACCGGATAGGAAACTCCGTTGAATTTGGTGCTTTGTCTGCGATTCCAGAGTTTGTTCAAGGCAACTTTTTCGCCGCTTTTGGTAAGGGCCATAAGCTGCTCGGGCACCACGGTCAGGCCGCAGCGCACCCCGGTAAAACCCGCGGTTTTTGAGAAAGAGCGGAACTCGATTGCGCAAGTCTTCGACCCTTCAATCTCGTAGATAGAGTGGGGGATGCCGGGCTCGCTGATGAATGCCTCGTAGGCTGCATCAAAAAAGATGATCGAGCCTTGGGTATTGGCATAGTCAACCCATGCCTTCAACTCTGCCTTGGTGGCCACCATGCCGGTGGGATTGTTTGGGTAGCAGAGGTAGATGATATCCACCTTTTCCTTGGGAATGGCAGGGGCAAAATTGTTTTCTTCGGTGCAGGGAAGATAGACCAGCCCTTCGTAGTATCCCTTGTCGTCCGCTTCACCGCTCCGCCCGACCATGACATTGGTGTCGTTATACACCGGATAGACCGGGTCGCAGATGGCGACCTTGTTATCTAGAGCAAGGATATCGAGGATATTGGCGCTGTCACATTTGGAGCCGTCGGAGATGAAGACCTCGGAGGGCAGAAGATCAACACCCAACGGTTTGTATGATTTCTCAATGATGATCTTGCTCAGCCAGTCGTATCCCTGTTCCGGTCCGTATCCGTGAAAGCTGGCGCCCTGCGAAAGGTCATCGACCCCGTCATGAAAGGCCTTGATAACGGCCGGAGCAAGCGGTCTGGTCACGTCGCCGATGCCAAGACGGATCACTTTGGCATCGGGAGTAGAATCGGTAAAGGCTTTTACCCTGCGGCCGATTTCCGGGAAAAGATAGCCTGCTTTAAGTTTGAGATAGTTTTCGTTTATTAAGGTCATGTTTCCTCCTGCGTATTTCTAGACCAGACATCATACTATTAGTGCATCAAAAAAAATCCTGCCTTGCAAGGCAAGGCAGGATTATAAAACAGGACTTGGTCAAGCCATGTTTTATTTCTTTGCAGGCTCCAGAGCATGGGCCCGGCCTTCCAGGAATTTCCAGGCTTTTTCCACATCCTTCTGGCTCATGGCCATGAGTTCATCCGCGTGCTCCGGATTCATCATCTTCAGGGCACGGTAACGGTTTTCATTTAAGGCGTATTCCGCAAAGGGAATGGACGGGGCCTTGCTGTCGATGGTCAAGGGGTTCTTGCCTTGTTCCTCCAACTCGGGGTTGTAGCGATACAGAGGCCAGTGACCACAATTTACCGCTTTCTTCTGCTGCTCAAAGCCCTTGGCCATGTTGATGCCGTGGTTGATGCAGTGTGCGTAAGCGATGATCAGGGAGGGGCCGTCGTATGCCTCTGCCTCGGCAAAAGCCTTGACCATCTGGCTGGGGTTGGCGCCCAGAGCGATCTTGGCCACATAGACGTTGCCGTAAGTGGAGAAGATCATGCCGATGTCCTTCTTCGGCATTTTCTTGCCGCCGGCTGCGAACTGAGCAGTGGCTGCACGCGGAGTGGATTTGGACATCTGGCCGCCGGTGTTGGAGTATACCTCGGTATCCATGATCAAAACATTGACGTTCTCGCCGGAAGCCAGAACATGGTCAAGGCCGCCGTACCCGATGTCGTATGCCCAGCCGTCGCCGCCGAAGATCCAGACAGATTTTTTAACCAGGTAATCAGCAATCGGCAGGAGCCGTTTGGCGATAACAGATTTGCTCTTGGCAAGGGCATCCTTTACCTTGGCCACCCGGTCGCGCTGGGCTTCGATCTCATCCTGGGTTTTCTGGGAAGCGGTGGTGATATCGCTAGCCATTTTCTTGGTGATGAGTTTTTCAGCCACTGCTTTTTCCAGCAGCTCGGTAGCTTGAGATGCGAATTTATTCGCGGTGTTACGCATGCCAAGGCCGAATTCGGCGTTGTCCTCGAACAGGGAGTTAGCCCAGGTTGGTCCGCGGCCGTCGGCCCGCTTGCAGTAAGGGGTGGTCGGCAGGTTGCCGCTGTAGATCGAGGAGCAACCCGTAGCGTTGGCGATCATCATCCGGTCGCCGAACATCTGAGTGGCAAGCTTGATGTAGGGGGTCTCGCCGCAACCGGCACAAGCGCCGGAGAACTCGAACATGGGGCGGAGCAACTGGCTGCCCTTCACCGTAGTGGGATCGATTTCCTTGTTTGCAACTTCGGGCAGGCTCAGGAAATACTTAACATTGGGGATTTCCTGGGTGCGGACCGTTTCGTTGTTTTCGATCATCTTCAGGGCCTTTTCCTTGGCCGGACATGCGTCTACACAGAGGGTGCAACCGCAGCAGTCTTCGGTGAAGACCTGAATGATGGTTTTGCTTCCCTTGAACTGGGTGCCGACAGCATCAACACTCTTTATGCTCTTGGGTTGTTTCTTGAGATCTGCCGCCTTGACTATCTTCATGCGGATGGCGGCGTGGGGGCAGGCCAGCGAGCAACGTCCGCACTGGATGCAGTTTTTGGGAATCCACTCGGGCACATGCACTGCGATGTTGCGCTTTTCGTACTGAGTGGTGGCGGTGGGCCAGGTGCCGTCGCAGGGCATCTGGGAGACCTTGACCTGATCGCCCTTGCCTTCGATCATCTTGGCGGTGACCTCCTTGACAAATGCCGGGGCATCGGCAGGAACAACGGGGGGCTTTGCGTGACCACCCGCGGTCTTGGGGATTTTAACCTCGACAATGTTGCTCACTGCGGTGTCAACCGCGCCGTAGTTCATGTTGACGACCTTGTCGCCTTTTTTGCCGTAAGTCTTCTTGATGGCGCCCTTGATGGCCTTGATGGCCTCGGCTTTGGTGAGGATGCCGGAAATCAGGAAGAAGGCGGTCTGCATGATCATGTTGATGCGTGCGCCCAGTCCGATGGCCTCGGCCAGGGTGATGGCGTCGATGATGTAGAACTTGGCCTTTTTCTCGATCAGGTCCTTTTGAACCACGGAGGGCAGCTGCTTCCATACCTGATCCTTGTTGAAGGTGGTGGTGAGCAGGAAGGTGCCGCCATTCTCAAGGTTGCCCAGCATATCGTACTTGTCCAGAAAGGTGAAGTTGTGGCAGGCCACGAAGTTCGCCTTGTTGATCAGGTAAGGGGCAACGATCTTGTTCTTGCCGAAACGCAGATGGCTGGTGGTGATGGAACCGGACTTCTTGGAGTCGTAAACAAAGTAGCCCTGAGCGTTGTTTGGGGTCTCGGTGCCGATGATCTTGATGGTGTTCTTATTGGCGCCAACGGTGCCGTCCGCGCCCAAGCCGTAGAACATGGCGCGATAGACATCCTTGCCTTCGATATTGAAGGAGGGGTTGTACTTGAGGCTGGTGCGGGCCACATCGTCGTCCGGACCAACGCAGAAATGGGTCTTCGCCTTCTTGGCCGCCATGTTGTCGAATACCGCCTTGACCATAGCCGGGGTGAACTCGGCAGAGCCCAGGCCGTAACGGCCACCCAGGATGATCGGGGATTTCTTGAGAGTACCTGCTTCAACCGCTTCGCCGACTGCGGCGCGGATATCGAGGTAGAGAGGCTCGCCGATAGAACCCGGCTCCTTGGTGCGGTCGAGCACGGTGATGCGCTTGACCTTCTTGGGCAGAGCCTTGATCAGGGCGGCAGAGTCGAAAGGACGGAACAAGCGGACTATGATAAGGCCGACCTTCTTGCCTTTCTTGTTCAGATATTCAATGGTGGCGGCTACGGTCTCGGCGCCGGAACCCATCATGATGACGACATCCTCGGCATCCGGGGCGCCGTAGTAATCAAAGAGGTGGTATTTGCGGCCGGTGAGCTTGGCAAACTTGTCCATGGTCTTCTGAACGATGGTCGGGGTAGCGTTGTAGAACTTATTTACGGTTTCGCGACCGGTGAAGTACACGTCGGGGTTCTGGGCGGTGCCGCGGATTCTGGGACGGTCCGGAGTGAGGCCGCGCTCGCGGTGGGCGACGATCAGATCCTCGTCGATCATCTTGCGCATGTCGTCATGGGTGAGCTGCTCGATCTTTTGAATTTCGTGGGAGGTCCGGAAACCATCGAAGAAATGCATGAAGGGGATGCGGCTTTGCAGGGCGGCCTGGGTGGCAATTAAGGCCATGTCCTGACATTCCTGGACGTTCTGGGAGCAGAGCATGGACCAGCCGGTCTGGCGGGCGGCCATGACGTCACCGTGGTCGCCGAAGATGGAAAGACCCTGACAGGCAACGGACCGGGCAGTGATATGAAAAACGGTCGGGGTCAGCTCACCGGCCAGCTTGTACATGTTGGGAAGCATCAGGAAGAGGCCCTGAGAGGCGGTAAAGGTGGTGCAGAGCGCGCCGGTGGTCAGGCTGCCGTGCAGGGCGCCGGCCACGCCGCCTTCTGATTGCATTTGGGTCACAACCGGAATGGAGCCCCAGATGTTCTCCTGCTTGGAGGCTGCCTTGGTG
>Ga0180009_10008128_pt1 | contig 10492 bp, 10 predicted proteins | sample OS_PC_MetaG_FD_123537 | JGI IMG/M metagenome (GOLD analysis project Ga0180009, IMG submission 123537) | Groundwater microbial communities from the Aspo Hard Rock Laboratory (HRL) deep subsurface site, Sweden - OS_PC_MetaG | ecosystem: Environmental > Aquatic > Deep subsurface > Groundwater... | reverse complement strand
TTGGATGGGTTGATTGGAAAACACACTAGTTCGCATATTAATTGTTAGGAGAAAAATTAATTAATATAATAAAAATTAATATAATAAAAATTAATTTCATATAAAAAAAGGAGAATAAAATGTTTGAAAAATTATCATACAATCAATCAGAATTAATCTATCTTGGATTAAAAAAATTAATTGAAACAAAAAGTGGGCATGGCCTTCATAATGCTGATGGTGGCCATCCAGTATATGTAAATGGTAGTCAAGGGAAAATCAATAAACAAGATGAATATGCTGATTCCCCAGACAAAAGCGCACTTTTCAAAATGCTATCTGAATTATCTACAAAACTTAAAAAAGACGGCGTTGAATCACACGGTTTCAAATGGTGGTATGATTTCAACAACTGGCAATCTTTCTGTAAGTTTATTATTAATTCTTATCAGAAACAGTCAGGTAGTGAATAGAAAAATAACTTAGCACAGCATCAATAATTTTACTTTCTTTTTTCGGTAAATTTTGCATATTAAATCTTTGTGCTTTTCTTAATTCTGTTTCAGTTATTGTTTTTGTTTTGTGCCCAAAAGAGATTGTTATATTTTTCATAAATTAAGACTCCTAACAACGCGCTTCAGGCAACCGCAAGTAGCGGCGCCTGAGCTTCAGCGTTATCTCCTATATCCGCCCACTATCTTCGATAAGTTTCCTGATGCGCCTGTTTTCTCCCTTTATATAGGCGTCCTTATCGGAAACGAGGTCATCTAAAGTAATAGGGAAACGATAGCTCCAATTAGAGTCTGATATCAGGGAGGGGATATTAATTCTGTGAAGCTCGGGTTTTTCGGAAAATATTTTACCGCTAAAAATATCCTGGGGGAGGTTTATGGCCCAGAGGGCGTTTGACCTGTAACAACGCTCTAAAATAGCTTCGTGAAGCTCATCGTCCAATACCCGGGGCGGGAAACCGTCGCCCGAGACCGCCTCATACATATCCTGCCTATCCGACTCACTATTTTTCCACCACTCCCAAACCGTTTCCGTATCATGGGTGCTAAGGTAGTGGGCAGCTATGGCCTCAGTTTCTGAGGGGGCAACATAATTATAATCCCCTCTGTAATTACGCTCCCACCTGTCAACAATGGTTCGGGGAATACCGAGAGATTTAAGGTTCGGCCTGACACAATCGGGAACCATTCCAAGGTCTTCGGCAACCGGAAGCATATGAGAGGTCTCCAACATCATTTTCATCATATACTCCCCCTGTTTCTCCCAAGTCGATTCATCGGCAGGGTCAAACCAGCCGTAACGGGCATCAGGTTCATCAACCATCACGCTGTATATACGGTATAGACCCAGGGCGTGGTCTATCCTATAGATATCATAGAATTTCTCCGCCTGTTTAAGGCGTTTCTTATGCCAATCATGACCGCTTTGGAAATCGATTTCCCTGTTTATGGTTGGGAATCCCCATTTCTGGCCCAACTCGGAAAATTGATCAGGGGGGGCCCCGGCCGATCTATCAAGGTGAAATAGAGACTGCCTGCTCCAGACATCAGCACTATCCCTAGCCACCAGAAAGGGGAGGTCGCCACATATCAAAACATTTTTAGAGGCAGCATAGTTATGGGCGGCCAGAAACTGTTTCTCCGTCTGCCACTGTAGATAGGAGTAAAAGTTTATTCGCTCTCCATGCCCCTCCCTGAATACTTCCAGGCTATTATTCTCATATTCCTTATATTCCCTGGGCCATTTCTCCCACCTCTCCCCCCGATATTCCTCCCTGAGGGCCATATACAGGCCATAATCGTCCAGCCAATCTCTGTTATCCAGACAATATTTGTCAAAACTGTCCGATAAGTTCCCTCTTTCCTTTTCCCTAAATAGAAGGTAAATATCCTCATACAGAGACATTTTTTCCCTAAAAATATAACCGTAATCGACCCGTTTCGTCGACCTGCAGACCAATTTAATACGCTCAATACGGACAGTTAGCCCCTCATTCTCCTCATACCCATCCATGGCGGAACAGGAGAGATGTATAGGGTTGAGGGCAAAGGCGGATATGGCCGAATAAGGGACATTACTGGAACCGCTGTCATTCAGAGGGAGAAGTTGTATGATGCTATGCCCGGTCAGGGAACACCACTCTGCCAAGAGATTCAAATCGGCGAACTCGCCTATGCCAAGATTGGCCTCGGTGTTGAGAGAAAAGAGGGGAAAGAGAATACCGGCCCGTCTCCTTACTCCGATCCTGCTCCAATGAGTGGCAGACGGGGTGGAGGCAAGATAGTTACTTATATCTTTTATATCTTTCAAATTATCTCTCATGACAGAAACAAAGAGTTTAAAGAATTAACAAAAATTTTGATGCCCTATATTATATTCTAAATATATATTTTTATCCCGCTTATTGATATATAATCGCTCAAACCAAAAAAATGACTCGGCTGTAGAAGGATTGTGATATAGTATTTGGACTCGAAAAATAGGCAGGTTTAACCAAAAAAGAGAAGAAAATTAATAGCAATTATGAAAAAGATAGAGGCCATAATAAAACCGTTCAAGTTGGACGCCATGAAGGATAAATTGAACGAAATAGGGATAGACGGCCTTACTGTCTCTGAGGTTAAAGGATTTGGCCGCCAGAGGGGACAGACCGAGTTGTACCGAGGCTCCCAGTATGTAGTTGATTTCCTTCCCAAAACCAAGATAGAGATAGTTGTGTCGGACGACATGGTTGAAAAGGTGATAACCGCCATAGTGGAGACCGCCAGAACAGGGCGTATCGGCGACGGAAAGATATTTGTCGAGACTATAGATGAGGCTATCAGGATACGCACCGGCGAGAGCGGCCGAGAGGCGGTCTAACCACTAGATTCTCAAGGGTTAATCGGGGTCAAAGTGAGATTTATTACCGATGTTGGTCAGCTTCTGTCAGCCTTAAACCTGCCCCAAGAATTGTCATCAATACCCGAAGGCAATTCAAACCCCTTCCCCCTTAAAGTATCCGAATCATTTGCAGCCCGTATCTCCCCAAAAGACCCTAACGACCCCCTACTTTTACAGGTTCTTCCTTCAAAGGAAGAATTAAATAAGGTGCCTGGGTTTTCCCCCGACCCGCTGGAAGAAGGTTCTGCCTCAGTCACAAAAAATCTTCTAAGTAAATATAAAGGGAGGGTTCTTCTTTCCCCCACAGGGGTTTGCCCCATCCATTGCCGTTTCTGTTTCAGGCGGCATTACAAAGATATTGACCACAAAGACCTTGAAGCCTCTATCGAGGCAATTAGAAGCGACAAGACCATCTCAGAGGTTATACTAAGCGGCGGTGACCCCCTGATGCTCTCTAAGGAAGCTTTGCTAAAATTAGTTACAGCGCTTGCGGATATTCCCCACTTAAAGAGGTTAAGGGTTCATACCAGGGTGCCTGTCGCCATCCCTGAAGAGATAGACAGCGAGATGGTATCGATATTCAGAAATAACAGGCTGACCACCCTCTTTGTTATCCATGCAAACCACCCCAATGAACTGGACGATTCGGTAAAGGGAGCGGTTAAAGAGATTTTAAAAGGGGGAATTACTATTCTTAGCCAGTCGGTTCTCCTCAAAGGAATAAATGACGATAGCGCAACACTGGGGAGGCTCTTTGAGGCGCTGGTGGATATCGGTGTAACCCCATATTATCTCCACAATCTCGATAAGGTGGCCGGGGCGGCCCACTTCTATGTAGAGGAATTAAAAGGGAAAGAGATACTGGGGATTCTTAGGGAAACGCTCCCCGGATATATGGTGCCAAGGTATGTGAAAGAGGTTCCGGGAAGCCCCTGCAAGGTCGCGATATTATAAACTTCCCCCTTAACAAAGGGGGATAGGGGGTTGTTACAATCAGATGTTGTCTATATAAACATCTCTCGGTTTTACCCCGTCGGCCGGGCCAACCACCCCCTGCTTTTCCATTATCTCAATAAGTCGGGCGGCTCGGTTATAACCTATCCTAAGCCTCCTCTGAACCATCGAGATTGAGGCCTTCCTAGTCTTGGCCACAAGGGCAACCGCCTGATCGTAATACTCATCCTCCAGGCTGTCATCTCCCCCATCATCCTCGTCAGTTACCCTGTCTTCAAGAATGGTTTCATCATAGATGGGTCTCTCCTGTTTCTTAATATATTCAACCAACCTCTTAACCTCTTCCTCGGAGATATAGGCCCCATGTATCCTCTGCAGTCTTGATGTCCCGGGGGGCATAAAGAGCATATCCCCTTTACCGAGGAGCCGTTCCGCCCCTATTGAATCCAAGATAGTCCTCGAATCAACCCTTGAGGTAACCTGATACGATATTCTGGCCGGGAAGTTGGCCTTGATAAGACCGGTCAAGACATCCACCGAAGGCCTCTGGGTAGCCACCAAAAGATGTATCCCTGAGGCGCGGGCCATCTGGGCCAGACGGATTAGGGCATCCTCAACATCCTTAGAGGCAACCATCATAAGGTCGGCCAACTCATCAATAACCACCACAATATAGGGGAGTTTTTTATAGGTTTCTTGAGTTACATTTCCCTCCTCGTTCTCGGCATCCTTCCCTTTTTCCAATTGGGCAACCGCCTTCTTATCGGTCACTACCCTGTTATAGCCGTCTATATTCCGCATTCCGAGAGAGGCGATAAGCTGATAGCGGCGTTCCATTTCTTCAACCGCCCACCTTAGCGCATTGGCCGCCTTTTTGGGGTGGGTGACTACCGGGGTAATAAGGTGAGGGATCCCGTCGTAGACAGAAAGCTCAAGCATTTTCGGATCAATCATAATAAACTTAACCTCGTCCGGCGTAGCCTTGAAGAGGATACTGCTGATCATTGAGTTTATCCCGACACTCTTGCCGGAACCGGTTGCCCCGGCGATTAGGAGATGGGGTATCTCGGCCAGGTTTGTCAGAACAGGCAGCCCTGAAACATCCTTCCCCAGGGCGAGTGTCAGCTTATGATTCCCAGCCGATTCACTGGTCGGGGCGATGATATCCTTTAAGACTATCTTAGCCCTCTTAATATTCGGTATCTCTATACCTACAACCGATTTACCGTCAAGCGGGGCATGTATCCTTATATTAGCGCTTTTCATGGCCATAGAGAGGTCATCCGAAAGGTTAAGGATGCGGCTAACCTTAATCCCTGAGCCTGGTTCAAATTCGTACATCGTTACCATCGGGCCGGGGATAACCTGAACAACCCTCCCGTCCACCCCGAAGGTGCTTAATTTCTCGACTAATGTCTTAGAATTATTGATTAGGGTAGCATCAAGCTCCTTATTATTAAGAGGCTCAGGGTTGTCGAGCAGGGATAGCGGGGGGAGAATGTAACCTGAACCATCACCGACCGACGCCAGAAACTCTTGAAAATTATCACCCTTTTTATTCCCCTCAGGCTCCTCCCTATTAATAATCCCCCTGTCTATTCGGGGACTCCTCTTATTTATCTGCTTTGGCTCATCTTCCTCCGGATTAAAAAGCCTGTTAAGCCACTTCGAGGCACTATCAAGCCCGCTGTCAAATATGGATACAGAGAAATCCTTCCCCCCCCCTAAAAGCTCTCTTATAGACATCCCGGTCAGTACTATAAATGAAACCAACAGGATGGTGAGAAGCATAATAACCGCGCCGCCGGTATTAAGGAAACGGACAGACATTTTACTTACTACTACACCTACCGCCCCTCCCGGTCTTATCCCCCCGTCCAATATAAAAGGGAACTCGTATATATTCATGAGGGAACAGAGGGAGATAAGTCCCATTGATAGGCCGCCGATAATCAAGGCAGGGTGAGATATACGCCTTGAGAAGAATACCACCCAGGAGAGGAGAATAATGGCCAAAGGAACCATATAGGCCCCAATCCCGAAGAACTGAATAAGGATATCACTGAGGTAGGCCCCTACAATACCGCCGCTATTGGCAATAGCCATGTTAGGGGAAGACAAAAATCTATTGAAAGAAGGGTCGAGCCTATTGTATGAGTAGAGGGATATAGACACAAATACCCCAAGGGCAATAAGAAGGATTGCGGATATTTCCCTTAAAATCCCTTCCTTTTCCCCTGTTGCCTTATCGGCACCGCTATCTGTTTTTTTGTTTCCTGACATGGCCATATAATATCAATTAATTTCGCAAAAGGGGATACCAGTGTTTAGTTGCCTAAGTCTGCGTCAGTATCAAGACCAAGAATTTGGCCCGACCGGCGCGAAGACAACCGCAGCACAACCCCCTTATTCCCCCTTAACAAAGGGGGATAGGGGGTTGTATAGCGAGGATTGACGACAAAGCCGGGCGAGTCAAGGGCCGGTCGACTACAGCAAGATTTAGGCAATTAAGCACTATACATTATCATCAATAGATACAATAGTATCTATCTTATATTCGGCATCATCTGTAGAGGGATAGTCGATATTATAATGAAGCCCCCGGCTCTCCTTGCGCCACAGGGCCGACCTGACTATAATCTCGGCCACCGTAGTTATGTTTCGAAGCTCAATAAGGTCACTGGTAACGATAAAGTCCCAATAATAGGCCTTAATCTCATCCTGAAAGAGCTTAAGCCTCCTCTTGGCCCGCTCCAGCCTCTTGTTTGAACGGACAATACCGACATAATTGGACATGGTTCGCCTAACCTCCTCCCAGTTATGGGCAACAACAACCGATTCATCGCTATCTATTGCCTTACCGCTATCCCATTCCGGTATATCTATCTTCTCATTCTTTATCTGATCGATATCTTTTATCGCTGATAGGGCAGCCCTCTCGGAGAATACCATAGACTCAAGGAGGGAATTACTGGCCAGACGATTCGCCCCGTGCACCCCCGTATGGGAGGTCTCGCCGCAGGCATAGAGACCTTTTATCCCCGTTCTCCCCTCTATATCAACCTTAACCCCTCCGCACATGAAATGGACAGCCGGAACAACCGGAATCAGCTCTTTGGTTATATCAATGCCAAAATTAAGACATTTGTTGTATACGGTGGGGAAACGATTTTTAATCCAGTCGGAATCTTTATCGGTAATATCAAGATAGACACACTCATCACCCCTCTTTTTCATCTCAGAGTCTATCGCCCTGGCCACAACATCCCTGGGGGCCAGACATCCCATAGGATGATAATTCTCCATAAAGGTTGAGCCGTCTTTAAGCTTGAGTATAGCCCCGTCTCCCCGCAAGGCCTCGGTTACGAGAAAAGACTTGGCCTTTGGATGATATAGACAGGTCGGATGGAACTGGATAAACTCCATATTGGCTATGGGGGCCCCGGCCCGATAGGCCATGGCAATACCGTCCCCTGTAGACACGTCGGGATTTGAGGTGTAGAGGTAAACCTTGCCTGCCCCGCCGGTGGCCAAGAATGTTATCTTGGAGACAAACCTATTTATCTTCCCTTTATTCCTATCCAGTATATAGGCCCCTAAGACCCGATTATCCCCTTCAACCTTTCCCTTTAACTTGGCCGCGGTTATTAGATCAATGCTTATATTGTTCTCAAAAACCTTTATATTTTTTCTCTCACGGACCTTCTTAACGAGACTTCTCTCAATCTCCAGACCGGTAAAATCACAGGCATGGACTATCCGTCTCTTTGAATGCCCCCCCTCTCGCCCAAGGTCTAAGCTGTTTTCATCATCCTTCTTGACCGAAAAACGAACCCCGGCATCGACCAGAAATTTAATTTGGGCCGGTCCCCCCTCCACCAGTGTCCTGACTGCATCTTCGTGGCATAACCCTACCCCCGCCTTTATAGTGTCTTCATAGTGGAGATTGAAAGAATCTGTCTCAGACATAACAGAGGCTATCCCCCCCTGGGCATACTTTGTCTCTGATTCTTCCATGTCGAGCTTGGTGACAATATTAACCGTCCCATGCTCGCTGAGTTTAAGGGCTGCCCTCAGGCCGGCTAATCCGCTCCCTATGACCAAAAAATCTGATTCAAAACACATTTCACATCCCCGCAGAAATAATTATGGCTCTTCGCGTAATTAAGAGGGTAATTCCAATAATAAAACTTGTCATTCCCCGATTTAATCGGGGAATCCAAAGAGCATGCCTGATCCCCCAATCAAGCTGGGAGACGGAATCCAGTTCCTCTGTTCTGGATTCGGAGCCTGCCCCGTACTTGATGCTGGGGTCAAGCCAGAGAATAACCGAATATAGAGATAGATTTTAACACAATATCGGGCGGCCGGAGGGGAAGAGGGGAAAGATATTGCAAAGAAAGAGAAAAAAGAAGAAGTGGCGGTTGTCGATATACTGCTTAATTAATGTAGGCCAAAAACTTACGTACCAATTCATCATGATCTACCGGCTTGGTAATATAGTCTACACACCCCGCCTCCATCGCCCTGTCCTTATCCCCTTTCAGAACATGGGCCGTAATAGCTATTATCGGAAGGTCCTGCGCCATTTGTCTTATTCGCCTAGTTGCCTCCCAGCCGCTTATCCCCGGGAGAGAAAGGTCCATAAGAACCAAGTCGGGCTTTATCTCGGCAGCTAAATCGACCGCCTCTAAACCATTCTCGGCCTCGATAAACTCACACTCAATATCTATACTATTTGCGAGAAGTTGAATAACCATATCTCGATTAAACTCGTCATCGTCTACCAACAATACTCTTTTCATTGTCATCTTATTAGAATGGTTACGAAAACATCCTTACTTGGCGGTACTTTTACTTATCTCTTTAAAGAGATCAAAATGTTTGCAAAACACACCAAGAATCTCTTTGTCAAAATGCTCCGGCTTGGTCTTAGCATCCCCTTCGGTTAGAATCTTATAAGTGGTCTCACTATCAAAGGCGCCTTTATATGGTCTTACGGTAGTCAGGGCATCATATTGGTCGGCCAGGTTCATTATACGGCCGCTTATCGGTATCTCCTCCCCCTTGAGTCCTCTCGGATAGCCTGTGCCGTCCCACCTCTCATGGTGAGTATAGGCTATAATGGCCCCCATCTGCAGATACTTTGATTTGGAATCTTTCAGGATATTATATCCCAGTTCGGAGTGGGTTTTCATAGTGGCCCACTCCTCGCTATTCAGTGGCCCAGGTTTAAGAAGAATGCTATCAGGCACCCCGACCTTACCAATATCATGCATTGGGGATGCGTAATATATTGCGTCTATAAACTCGTCGTCCATCCCCAATTTCTCGGCCAGGAGCTTGCAGTAGAGAGAGGTGTTTCTGATATGCCACCCGGTACGCTTATCCCTAAACTCGCTCGTAACGATAAGCTTCTGGATTGTTTCTATGTAACTTTCCCTGGTATCCTTGTTGGCCTGATCCAAGTTGTCATAGGCCTTCTGCAGTTCCGCCGTCCTCTCCTCCACCATCCCTTCAAGTATTACGTTCTGATTGGCAATAAGGTCGTTATACTCTTTAATGCGGAGGTTGTTTCTTAGGCGAAGAGCAAGTTCATTTGAGTCAACAGGCTTGCTTAAAAAATCGGCTGCCCCGGCCTCTATTCCCTTTAACTTGTCTTCTCTCGAATCAAGGGCGGTAAGTATAATAACAGGTATGTGAGATATGGACTCAATCTCCTGCATCTTGCTGGTGGCCTCAAAACCATCCATGACAGGCATCATGACATCCATAATAACGACATCAGGTCTATCGTTTACGGCCATCTCGACGGCTTCTTGCCCGTTAGATGCCTCTAAGACATCGTAGCCGAAACTCTTACAAACGGTGGCCACATAACTACGGCCAAGCTCCTCATCATCCGCTATTAAGATTTTGAACTTTTTATCCATTCAAATCGCCAATAGAACTAATAAGCCAAATTGATAAAGGCAACATATTAACTAATCCGACGTTTTCAAAGTATCATATTTCCCAACCAACCCCCAAAGACTATTCTATCCCCAATTTATTCCTGAAGAGCAAAAACAAAGGAGACCCTTTTTTCCTTTAACTCCCCATTGGCGGCCAAAAGAAAAGGCGCAAACCGAAATTTATAAAGGGCCTTAACAGCCGCTCGGTCAAGGCGGTCATAGCCGCTTGACTCCTCTATGCGCACCGTCTCAACCAATCCATCTTCCTTTATACCGGCGGATAAACTCACCCTCCCCTCTTCTCCTTTTATACGGCTAAGGATCGGATAGGCCGGTTTCTGATAAACGATAATCCCCAATCCTAAAGCAGAACCGGCCTCACCCGAGTTCGAGGTAGTAGCTTCTATAGCTATATCTTCTGCCCCTACCTTGGCAACTCCCTTGGTCGGTCTATCCATTTCAGCCGTCCCCGAGGGGTTTAATGGGCGAATCGAATTATCTCCCCCTACAGCCTCAACCCCCTTTTTCTCTTCCAACAGAGAATCTGCTGAGAAGATCACCTTTAGCCCCTCAGTCATATCAACACTCCCCCTCTTTCCTCCGTAGGAAACCAAAAATAAAAAAAGGAGAGATAGGTGCAAAAGAAAGGAAATCGCTATAAATCTACCACTGCGGCCGTTTTTCATAGTTGTCTTCTTTTATTTTTCTAT
>Ga0180009_10008127_pt1 | contig 10493 bp, 5 predicted proteins | sample OS_PC_MetaG_FD_123537 | JGI IMG/M metagenome (GOLD analysis project Ga0180009, IMG submission 123537) | Groundwater microbial communities from the Aspo Hard Rock Laboratory (HRL) deep subsurface site, Sweden - OS_PC_MetaG | ecosystem: Environmental > Aquatic > Deep subsurface > Groundwater... | reverse complement strand
CATTGCGAACATCGGCGCCGATATTCAAACCTTCAAGCAGCAGGGCGACGAAATGCTCAGCCTGGTTAGCGATCATGCCAAGAATATCCCCGGCATAGTCTACGCGTCAGAGAATATCAACCCGATAAGTCAGGAGATGCTGAACATCGTCACCCAGATGATCATCAGCGAGAGCGAAGAGCCGGCGACTAAAAAACGCAAGCAGCTGATATCGGATCTGCATGACTTGCGTTATTCCTGGGCCAACGTCATGAATGGTGTGCGTGCCTATCTGGCATTCCGGGCACAAAATGGCCTGGATGAGATCAGCCTCTATCTGGAAGACAGTGCAACAAAAATTGATCGCTTGAGCGCCTATGGCAGTGAGCTGACCTTCGATCAGGAAGATGGCCTCACCCAGTTTATTTCGCTACGCGAACAATTTATTCCGCACATCGAAGCGCTGAAGGAAATCGACAAGAGCGGTAAATGGCGTACCGATGCTTGGATGGTACGTCATGATGTCGGACCGCTGATGGAACGCATACAGGGCAATCTGGCTGAGCTGGTACAGGAACAACGCGGCCGGCTCGAGAGTACCAGTCAGGCGCTGATTGCCCGTATGGTCAGTGCCGAAACCTTCATCGGTGTATTGCTGACCTTCGGTCTGATAATCGGTGTCCTGGTGGCCTACGCGACCTGCACCCAGACCACTCGCGCGGCCGTCAGTATGCGTGATGTGCTCAAGGATATTTCGGAAGGCGAGGGTGACCTCACGCATCGAGTGCCGCAGACGTCAAATGACGAACTCGGGCAGGCGTCCGGGTATTTCAACGAAACCATTGCACGATTACAAAGTATGGTCAGCGATGTCGCGACAGTTGCTCGTCAAGTTGCTGACCGTGCCGATCAGGCCACCGGTCAGATCGACGTGGTCACACGCAACATCGGTAATGGCGCCGACCGGGCGCGGAGTACCGCGGCGGCCACGGAAGAAATGTCCGCGACCAGCGTCGAGATCGCCCGCAGCGCCAGCGTTGCCACCGACGAGGCCGGAAAGGCGCATAAGGATGCCGAGGCCGGTGCACGTTGCGTGAAAGGCATGTCGTCCAAGGCTCAGGAAATGAACAAGCAGATCGATCAGCTACAGGCCAGCGTCAATGACATCAAGGCCAAGGGCCATGGCATGTTGGATATGGTCAGCATCATCAACGAGATCGCCAGCCAGACCAATCTGCTGGCCCTGAATGCGGCCATCGAGGCGGCGCGTGCCGGTGAATCCGGACGCGGGTTCGCTGTGGTCGCCGACGAAGTGCGGCAACTCGCTATGAAGACCACCCAGTCAACTGCCAAAATCGCCGAACTTCTGAAAGACAATCAAAACTCCAGTGAAGGACTGTCAACGATCATGAGTAGCGTGGCACAGGCCACCGAATCCATGATGGGCACGGTGCATGAGACCTCGGACGCCATCAGCCGCGTCACCGGCAGCGTGCAATTGATGACCGACATGGTCGGCCAGATTGCCCATGCCGCCCGGGAGCAGTCCACCGCCACTGGCGAGATCGCCGGCAATGTCGAGGAAATCTCGCACATGGAGACGGAGAACGCCCAGCGCGTGACGGAGACCAGTGGCTATTTGCAGGAATTGGCCGACTTTTCCGCTCATCTGGAAGATCTGGTCAGCCGATTCAAGGTTTAAGTCAAAATCTAGGGTGGGTTCGCGTTGTTGCGCAACCCACTAAGCATCGCGAAGCGATACAGCTCTTTGTATAAAAAGTGTGCCTGATGGCACGGTTGGTGGGTTACGGCGCAAACATCGCGCCTAACTCACCCTACATCGAATTTCCCCCGGTTCCCGCCCTAGTCCCTACCTGACCCTTCCAGTATCATTGCCGTCTTTCCAGTAACGCCCAATCTGAGACGGATTCATGCTGCATATCCCCGGCGCGCCCGCCCTCTCCAGTTTCCGCACCGAAAAGCTTCTGGCCCGCGCCCGCGCGGTCGTCGCTGACATCGAAACGATCCACAGCGAGTACTGGCATTTCGTCGATCTGGAACAGCAGCTCGAATCCGCGGATCGGGCCACGCTCGAGAAACTGCTGGATGATGGCGCTGCCCGGGTGCCGGCATCGCCGACGGCGCAGCTGATCCTGGTGGTGCCGCGTCTGGGGACTATCTCGCCCTGGGCCAGCAAGGCCACGGATATCGCCCACAATTGCGGGCTGGAACGCATCCATCGCATCGAACGCGGCATTGCCTACCGCATCAGCCTGGCCGGTGGTCGCGCGCTGTCGGATCACGAACGCACCCTGCTGTTGCCATTGCTGCACGATCGCATGACCGAGACCGTGCTGGCGGCAGTCGAGGAGGCCGAGGCCCTGTTCCGCACAGCGGACCCGGCGCCGCTGACCAGCGTCGATATCCTCCTGGGCGGACGCGCCGCGCTGGTGGCGGCCAATGCCAGTCTGGGTCTGGCGCTGTCGGATGACGAAATAGATTACCTGGTCGAGAGCTACGCCGGTCTGAAACGTAATCCCACCGATGTCGAGCTGATGATGTTCGCGCAGGCCAACTCCGAACATTGCCGGCACAAGATTTTCAATGCCGATTGGATCATCGATGGCCAGCCACACAGCGAAACCCTGTTCGGCATGATTCGCGAGACCCATCGCGCCAGCCCTGAGGGTGTGTTGTCGGCCTATAAGGACAATGCTGCGGTAATGGCGGGTTTCAATGCGCAACGGTTTTTTCCGGATGCCGACGGTTGTTATGCCGCGCATGCGGAAGATGTGCATATCCTGATGAAGGTCGAGACGCATAATCACCCGACCGCCATCTCGCCCTTTGCCGGCGCGGCGACCGGCTCCGGCGGCGAAATCCGCGATGAAGGTGCGACCGGTCGCGGCAGTAAACCCAAGGCCGGATTGTCCGGCTTCTCGGTATCGAATCTGCGTATCCCCGGTTTCGAGCAGCCCTGGGAAACCGATTTCGGCAAACCCGCGCGCATCGTGTCCGCGCTCGACATCATGATCGAGGGTCCGTTGGGTGCGGCGGCGTTCAATAATGAATTTGGCCGGCCGAATCTGTGCGGCTATTTCCGCACCTTCGAGGAACGCGTGCCCGGTCCGACGGGCGACGAAATCCGCGGTTATCACAAACCCATCATGATCGCCGGTGGCTACGGCAACATCCGCGCCGAGCATGTCGAGAAGCACGATATCCCCGCCGGCGCGCAGCTGGTGGTATTGGGTGGCCCGTCCATGTTGATCGGCCTGGGCGGTGGCGCGGCATCGAGCATGTCCAGCGGTACCAGCGCCGAAGACCTCGACTTCGCTTCCGTGCAGCGCGGCAATCCGGAAATGCAGCGTCGCGCCCAAGAGGTGATCGATCGCTGCTGTGCCCTGGGCGAGGACAGCCCAATTGTGTCCATCCACGACGTTGGCGCCGGTGGTCTGTCGAACGCCTTGCCGGAACTGGTCCATGATTGGGATCGCGGCGCGCGCTTCGAACTGCGCGCGGTGCCGAGCGATGATCCCGGCATGTCGCCGATGCAGATCTGGAGCAATGAATCCCAGGAACGGTATGTGCTGGCGATTGCGGCTGATCGTGTCGAACAGTTCCAGGAAATCTGCGAGCGCGAACGCTGTCCGTTCGAGGTGGTCGGTGAGGCCATCGACGAGCAGACGTTGATTGTCGGCGATGCGCATTTCGACAATCTGCCCGTCGATCTGCCGATGGCATTATTGTTCGGCAAGCCACCGAAGATGCTGCGCGATGTGCATCATCGCACCTTCACCAAACCGGATTTCGACACGAGCGCAATCGATATCCGCGACGCTGCCTACCGCGTTTTGAATCTGCCGGCCGTGGCCGACAAAACCTTTCTGATCACCATCGGTGATCGCAGCGTCACCGGTACTGTGACGCGTGATCAGATGGTCGGTCCCTGGCAGGTGCCGGTCGCCGATGCCGCCGTTACCTGTACCGACTATCAGGGTCACACCGGCGAGGCGATGGCGATGGGTGAACGCACGCCGATCGCGCTGGTGGATGCCGCGGCGTCCGGGCGCATGGCGGTCGGTGAAGCGATCACCAATATAGCCTGTGTACGCATTGCGCGTATCGAGGACATTCGTCTCTCGGCAAACTGGATGGCGCCGGCCGGACATCCGGGCGAAGACGCCAACCTGTTCGACACCGTGCGTGCCGTCGGTAAGGAACTCTGCCCCGAACTCGGTATCGCGATTCCAGTGGGCAAGGATTCGCTGTCAATGAAGTCGGTGTGGAAAGAGCAGGGCGAAGCGCGCGAAGTCACCGCGCCGGTGTCGCTGATCGTGACCGCCTTCGCGCCGGTGCAGGATGTGCGCCACACACTGACGCCGCAATTGCGCAGCGACATGGGCGATACCGATCTCATTCTGATCGATCTGGGCAAGGGCCGTAATCGTATCGCCGGTTCCGCATTGGCGCAGGTCTATAAGCAGGTCGGACATCACGCACCGAATCTGGATGACCCGCACAGCCTGAAAGCCTTCTTTGCGGCGATCCAGGAATTGAGCGGCGAAGAGCTGCTGCTCGCCTACCATGACCGTTCCGATGGCGGCCTGTTCGCCACGCTTTGTGAAATGTCGTTCGCCGGCCATGTCGGTATCGATATCCAGCTTGATGAATTAGGTGACGATGCAGCGGCGGTGTTGTTTGCCGAAGAATTGGGCGCCGTCATCCAGGTGCAGCACTGCGACACCGACACCGTGCTGGATATGCTGCGCGAACATGGCTTCGCGCGTCACAGCCATGTCATCGGTACCCACGAAGAAGACGACCGTATCCGCATCAGTTGCAATGGCCGCTTGGTATTGGACGAATCGCGCGTCGATCTGCAGCGTGCCTGGAGCGAAACCAGTTTCCGCATGCAGGCCCTGCGCGATAACCCGGTCTGCGCACAGCAGGAGTTCGATGCACTGCTGGATCGACAGGATCCGGGTATTCAGGTCAAACTCAATTTCGAACCTGATGAAGATGTCGCCGCGCCTTTTATCCATAAGGGCAGCAGACCGCGCATGGCCATCCTGCGCGAGCAGGGCGTCAACGGCCAGATCGAAATGGCCGCGGCCTTTCATCAAAGCGGCTTTGAGAGTATCGACGTGCACATGAGCGATATCCTCAGTGGACGCGTCTCGCTCAGCAGCTTTAAAGGCCTTGTCGCCTGCGGTGGTTTCTCCTATGGCGACGTGCTCGGTGCCGGCCAGGGCTGGGCCAAGTCGATTCTGTTCAACACGCAGGCACGCGACGAATTCGCCGCCTTCTTCGCCCGCGAAGACAGTTTCGGTCTCGGCGTCTGCAACGGCTGCCAGATGATGTCGAGCCTGAAAGACCTGATCCCCGGCGCCGAACACTGGCCACGCTTCCGGCGCAATCTGTCCGAACAATTCGAGGCGCGTTTCTCTCTCGTCGAAATCCTGCCCTCGCCGTCATTGTTCTTCGCCGGCATGCACGGCTCACGCATGCCCATCGCCGTTGCGCACGGTGAAGGTCGCGCCGAATTTGCGTCAACGGACGCCGTGCAACAGATCCTGACCGAGCGCCTGGTCACTGCGCGTTATCTGGATCACTACGGTCGTGCCACCGAGGTATACCCGCTCAACCCGAACGGCTCACCCACCGGCATCACCGGCCTGACCACCACCGACGGTCGCTTCAGTATCATGATGCCGCACCCCGAACGCGTGTTCCGCACCGTTCAACATTCCTGGCATCCGGACAGTTGGGGCGATGACGGCCCCTGGCTGCGCATGTTCCGCAATGCGCGGGTGTGGGTGGGATAGGTTAAGGATTTTCCCACCGCTAAGACATCAACGGCGCACGAAGAATAATTTTTATCGAGAGTTTTCCTGTGAGTTCCCTCTCCCCGCGCGGGAGAGGGCCAGGGAGAGGGGTGCTAGATAGTGTCACTTTCTCTGCGCGGGTGTGGGTGGGATAGGTTAAGGATTGTTTCCACAGCTAAGACATCAACGGCGCACGAAGAATAATTTTTATCGGGAGTTTTCCTCTGAGTTCCCTCTCCCCACGCGGGAGAGGGTTAGGGAGAGGGTGCTAGATAGTGTCACATTCTCTGCGCGGGTGTGGGTGTGATAGGTTAAGGATTGTTTCCACCGCTAAGACATCAACGGCGCACGAAGAATAATTTTTATCGGGAGTTTTCCTGTGAGTTCCCTCTCCCCGCGTGGGAGAGGGCCAGGGAGAGGGCTGCGAGATAGTGTCACCCTCTCCATGGCTCATCCATCAACGGGAAGAACAAAGCCGATTCCGTAGCCACTATCCGCTTGAAACGATGGTTCATCGGATATACATGACCAAAACTCAAATTTGAAATTTTCCCCTCAATAAATATCGCTTGACCTCTCTATGCGAGGCGACATAGATTTCCATCGCAAGGGGGCGGACAAGCCCGATATAAAAAAATCAATAATGGGGGTCCGTGATGTCAATCGCATCATTATCCGTGCGGCTTGTTGCTTCCCGTTTTCTATCTATCCGTGGCACCAACGTATTTCTACTCTTTCTGCTCACACTCTGCGCATCATGGGTGCAAGCCGCCGGACATAACGGCACCGTCTTCAATGGCAGTAGCCGGCTTGGACGATATAGGAAAAATCCACGGAACGGTCGTTGGCCAGGATCAATTCGATTTCGGTGTGCGGTACGCCGAAGTATTCGATCAGATCCTTGACCGAGGTGCGTCGCGTGAGTTAGCGGGTAATGGTCGTCTTGCGCAACGCCGGCGGCAGGAAATCGTTCAGTTCTTCATGGAAGCGCAGCTGCACCCGTGACATCGGCCGGTCCATGCAAGATATTCAAGAGGTCTGTATGTTTTTGTAGCTGTCATCTCACCGGAAAATCAGGGGTGGCTCAGAGAGTAATTGTTACTAAGGAGCCACTGATTAATTCGTCATTGCGAGGAGCGGCGCGACGCGGCAATCTCTAAGGTGTTGATCTGGCGGTTGGGAGATTGCTTCGCTTCGCTCGCAATGACGACATTACGGTATTAATCAGATCTTCCCTAATACTTACAAAGAATTCCTCTCTGAGCCAGCCTTGATTGTTCGAGGGATGGGATTATCGATCTGATAGCAGGCTGGTCATTGTAAAAAAACACATTTTAGGGATAGACTGGGATCCTACAAAAAAAGAACGATTGGGGGGCAAATGAGACAAATAATTAAAAACACGTTGTTTTTTGTTCTGATATCGGCAGGAAGCGGTATTGCTATCGCCGAAACAGAGACCGTTTATGATCAACAAGGTCGGCCCATTAGCGAAGTTAAGGATGACGGAAGCGCTGCATCTTATTCATATGGTAAGAATGGCGTAAAAGCAAAGACTGTAGATAGTCAGGGACGGGTGAAGGAGTTTGACTTACCCGAAGATGCTGTTCAGCCGCCGCCAGGAGAGTGAGGGAAAGATTCTATTGTTGATATAAATGGGGAAATAAAAAAATGAATAATAATAATCTGGCAAAGACGAGTTTCCGTTCCAGAGTAATCCAATATACAAGAATCCTGTTCTTACTGTTTTCCGGGGCAATGAGCGGAATGGCGAGCGCGGATACCTTTATTTTCTTCGATAGTGATGCCGGTGATTATATAGGTAATGGTGTTACTCAGACTTTAACCGATAGTAGCGGCATATTTGCCGCTTCAAAGAATTATGACAATGGAGTCACCGTTAATTACAACGGGGGAAGCTATTGGACGCTTGATTTTGCAGCGGCAGGCAATCAGTTGTTGTCACCCGGAGCCTATGAAGGGGCAACCAGGTTTCCCTTTCAGTCGCCCTTGGCGGCTGGCCTTAGTGTTTATGGCGCGGGACGCGGCTGCAACACGCTTACGGGGCGTTTTTATGTTCATGAAGTAACGTACGAAGCTGATAATTCCATCAGTGCATTTGCAGCCGATTTCGAACAGCATTGTGAAGGTGGCGTGCCGGCGCTTTATGGTGTCGTGCGGGTCAATTCGAGTGTTCCCATCCCCGATTCAGATGGCGATGGTGTTATGGATATCGCCGACAATTGCCCCGCAATTGCAAACCCTGACCAGACAGATACAGATGGTGATGGTTTAGGCAATTCATGTGATCCGGTTCAAGGATCTACCTTCATTTTCTTTGATAGTGAGCCGGGTGACTATATCGGGGGCGGGCAACAGCGGACGTTTATTCTTGATGACGGCACTATCACGGCATCCAGATCATCAGGTGGCGTATCGATGCGATTTAATGGGGGATCAAATTGGTGGTACTTGGATTTCGTGCCGCCTGCAGGCCAAGAATTAAAAGTAGATTCCTATGAGGATGCAGCCCGTTACCCGTTCCAGTCACCAACCCAGCCGGGCCTCGACGTCAGCGGTAGTGGACGCGGATGCAATACACTAAGTGGTCGATTTGATGTGCTGGAGTTGCAACTCAACCCGGATGGCAGTGTTCGTAATTTCGCCGTGGATTTCGAGCAGCACTGTGAGGGCGGTGATCCGGCCTTGTTTGGCGTCGTTCGATTCAATTCGGAAACTGCGCTAAATAATTTTGATATGGATGGCGACGGTATTATCAATGTCGCTGACAACTGTCCGGAGGATCATAACCCGCTGCAGGCCAATGTCGATGGTGACGAATTTGGGGATGTCTGCGATCCATTCCCGTCTGACGAAAACAATCTGGGCGCCTGCCTGGGTGTCGTTGGTGATCAATCTTCGAGTATTGATCGGCTCACTGATGACCTGGGTCAATTGCAGAATCAGCTGGACATTCTGAATGACCGCTTAGCCGATTCGGATGGCGATGGTACGATCGATAGCTACGATACTTGTGGCGCAACGATTGCTGGAGAGTCTACAGATCACTCTGGATGTTCTGCCAGCCAGTACTGTGCAAGTATGGCAAATAGGCGGTTATGCGAAAATGCCGATTGGAACAACGACGAACCAGTGAATGCGCGTGATTGCCGGTGGACTGGACGTGCGAGTTGTATTCCGCGCTAGCAAAACAAGCAGGGCGCGCGAAGTGGCGGAAGCATTACTGAGAGTTTGTAGCGAGCGGTTCGATTACTCGGACCGCTCGAACTGCAGGCGATCGATTTACAGGAGTTTTGAGTCAGTGCAGGAGTTGTTGCACTACGTTCTAAGGGGCGGAATATTTTAAATTAACCGTCCAGTCTCCGAATTGTTCGCGGGCAAGCCTGCTCCTACGTTAAATGACATTCGCTCTTTACAGATCTTCTCTGATTCAACACACGCGGTTGCGATCTTCCCCTTCCAGATAAGCGCGAATATTTTCGGTGAGTCCATTCACCAGGCGTTGGCGAGCCTCGCGGCTGGCCCAGGCGATGTGCGGGGTGACGATCAGGTTGGGTAATTGTATTTCCAGCAGCGGGTTGCCGTGACGCGGTGGTTCTTCGATGAGCACGTCGATGCCGGCGCCGCCGAGTTGTTTATTTTGTAATGCCGAGACCAGCGCCGGTTCGTCCACGATGCCGCCGCGCGCGGTGTTGATCAGCAGTGCGGTGGGTTTCATCAATGCGAGTTCGCGGGTGCCGATCAGGTTGCGGGTTGTCTGGGTGAGTGGGCAGTGCAGGCTGAGGACATCCGCGTTGTGCAATACCTCGTCCAGCGGTGCGCGGTTGCTGCGGCTATCACCGCCGGGGCGCTGGGCAATGAGGACGCACATGCCGAAGGCCGTGCCGATGTTGGCCACGGCGCGCCCGAGTTCACCATAACCCACAATGCCGAGTGTCTTGCCACGCAATTCCTGGATCGGGATGTCGAGTACGCAGAAGCCGCGTTGGTTCGGCCAGCGTTCATGCGCGGCCCGGTGCTGTTCGCTGAGACGTCGTTGCAGGCTGAGGATCAGCGCGAACACGTGTTCGACAACGGAGGGCGTTGCGTAGCCGGTGACGTTGGTAACAGCGATGCCGCGCTCGGAGGCGGCGCTAAGGTCGATGTTATTGGTGCCGGTGGCGGCGACGCAGATCAGTTTGAGTTTGGGTGTTTGTGCCAGCAGCTCGGCATCAAGGACAAATTTATTGGTGATGACGACTTCGGCATCCTGCAACCGTTCCACGACGTTGGACGCTGAACTGTGATCATGCAAGTCCCAGTGAGGTAGGGTGGCGCGCAATGCGCTGAGATCCAGATCCTCGGGATGCAGCGTGGCCAGGTCCAGCACCACGCCGTGCGTCAGTGCTGCAGGCATGCTGTTAATCTCCGCCCAGCAGTGCACGCTTGAGCGACGTGTCGGCGGGTTTCTCGCCAAGCCAGATGCGCAGCAATGCCTTGGCGAAATCATCGCCACTGACTTTGCCTTTCAGGCTATCGTTGATCCAGACCTGGGTGCCGACACCGGGAACGATGTCGATGTCGACGCGGTCGCCTTTGTGCAGGGTGGGGAATAAGCCGTTGAAGTTCGCGATGCGCGGACGCAGCGTGCGCAGCAGTTCGGGCGACAGATTGTCTTCGAAACCT
>Ga0180009_10008126_pt1 | contig 10493 bp, 15 predicted proteins | sample OS_PC_MetaG_FD_123537 | JGI IMG/M metagenome (GOLD analysis project Ga0180009, IMG submission 123537) | Groundwater microbial communities from the Aspo Hard Rock Laboratory (HRL) deep subsurface site, Sweden - OS_PC_MetaG | ecosystem: Environmental > Aquatic > Deep subsurface > Groundwater... | reverse complement strand
TCTGGGACTTTGACGGCCCATCCGGGATGCGGCCCTTGTGTCAGTCCGCCAATCCGTCGGTCTCAGTGGCCTGTGAATAGGGCTTGAGCTGGTGATCGACATTGCCGAACTGGGTGCCGATCATGGTGAGGTGCTTGTCGTCCCCCAGGCGTGGCCGGAGAACATCGTGCGGCGGTCGACGGCGAAGGCGCCGTCTTCTGGAACAAAGAGAAGATGGCGGACAATCGCGAACTTTTGGACCGGATCAAGGAAGTGGCGGTACTGGAGCCGCAACCGGAAGTCCATGTCCGGGGCGACCGGAATACGGGCTTCGAGTTCATCGGCCGGGTGACTGTCACCTGTCAGCGCGACGGCATCCAGAAGGTCGCCTTCATCACCGAGCCCGTCTCCGGCGCGGCGCAGCAGGAGTGAACCCATGGCCATGAATGTCGGCGACGGCAAGGAAGACGACGTGATGATGGAGGTCAACACGACGCCCCTGATCGACGTCATGCTGGTGCTGCTGATCATGCTGATCATCACCATCCCGATCCAGACCCACGCGGTGAAGCTCGACATGCCGCAGAACCTGTCAGCCCCGCCGCCCGAGACGGAGCCGCAGGTCGTCGATCTCGAACTCGACTTCGACGGCACGGTGTTCTGGAACGGTGTCCCCGTCCCGGACCCCGGCGCGCAATGCCTTCGCGACGGTCAAAGACCCGAACCCCATGTCACTCGCGCAGATATGGATCGTCCTCACCAGATGAGCGGTCCATTGACCATATCCGAACCGGAATAGAAGGCTCCGGCGACTTATCTCCTTTTCGAACCGGTCCCATGAAATGGCAAAACACAGAGCAATATGAGTGGCTTCAGGCCTTGTCGGCGCATGGGCTTGCGTGGGAATTTTTGCGCCGCAATCGCGCCTACAGGAGCGCGGCTGCAAATCTTGGCGTGACGTGGCCGCCGGATGGCAGCCCGCCCGATGAGACCTGGTCCGCCGGCGACCAAATGTCCGAGGCACGGGAATGGGGCTTGCTCCTTTTCGAAACGCCCGATCGCGACGCGCGCGAGGCGAATATTTTCTGGATGCCGGAGTTCTGCCCGAGTGTTCTTCCGGTCGTTGCGAGCCAGAATGTCGGTCACGTGTCGGGCCGGTTTCTGAATTTAAGCCGCCTGCGATGCCGCAATGTCCTCATCCCCGGAGAAGACATTCAACATCTTCTGTGCGCCGACCAGGGCCGGTTCCTGCAACTGTCTGTTACTGGCGAATGCCTTACGCGCCCGGTGCAGGTGCTTGCGAACGTCTTGCCCATGACGCCCTATTCGGAGACAAGATGGCGCGGCTTCAGGCGGCTGAACGACCTGGTGTGCACCGAGACGCTACGAACGAAATTTTATCCGCCGGACCTTGGCGCTCGACGCCTCTCCCGAGTTCTGCAGGCGCTGGACGGCTATCTCGCTGGAGCATCCCAGCGCGAGGTCGCGGTTGCGCTGTTCGGTGCGGAGCGTGTCGAGGCTGACTGGCGCGATCCGCGGAACCATCTCTGCGACCAAGTGCGCCGCGCCATTAGACGCGGCCGCGACCTGATGAATGGCGGTTATCTAAAATTGTTGCGATGAGGGAGCTCAGTGCGCCCCGGTAGTGAGAAGATGACGGTAACCATTATCCGACATCCATCTGGCACGGCGCAAGTGGCTCGCCAGGGCGTTGCGGGATCGCTCGGCCTCTCGCGCGGGGTCGATACCCAGAACGATCCTCGACATCGCCTCATCCGACGCGCCGGCTGCGACGGCGTCGAGCAACCGCAGATAAACGATCAGATGACGCTCGTCATAGTCGGTGATTGTCTCCGACCAAGGAACGTCCTCGACGATCTCTGGATTGAGTTCCGGCTTAGGCATGTCCCGCTCCGCTCATGGTTCCGTGCCATCCGAATAACATACTATAGTTGATAAACTTAAAGTATGTAATCCGCTGACCTTGGCGCATGGATATGCGCAAGACGGTCGGCGACAATGTCAGGCGGATCAGGCTCAAAAAGGGTCTGACCCAAGAACAGTTCGCCGAGATTTCCGGTTTCAGCCAGCAATACATCAGCGGGCTCGAACAAGGCCGCCGCAATCCAACCGTCGTGACGCTTTATGAACTCGCGACCGCGTTGGGTGTCAGTCATCTCGATCTCCTGCGTCCGGACAGATCGGGCTGAGACTCGATCACCTTGTTTTTCGGATGTGGCGAAGGGCGATCTCGTCCCATCAGTCAAGTTCGCACCGCATCAAAATATCCTAAAATGGGATAATCCGAAACTGGGATTATTTGGTCGAACCGTTTTGTCTCAAGCCGGTTCGGCCGAATGTCCAAGACCCTTCGCACGCCGCGTCAACGCAAGCTGCTGGCGTTGCTGATCAAGCTTCGCAAGGCGAAGGGCCTGACGCAGGCGGATGTCGCCGCGCGGCTCAAGCGTACCCAATCCTTTGTCGCCAAATATGAAGGCGGCGAACGCCGTCTTGACATCATCGAATTCGTCGACGTCGTGCAGGCGCTTGGCGACGATCCCGGTGACGTTCTCAAGGAACTCTACAAGCCCAAGGGTTAAGGCCGCCGCGCTTTCGCGCGGCGTCTTTGTTTGAAGCGTCTCCCCGTCACGCGGGATGGGCGGCGCTCCCTTCTAGGCCCGCCGCGGCAGGCCGCAACCCTCCGCTTGCGCTCCGGGTCCTCCACTTCGTTCCGGCCTTCGGTGCGTCCCGCCTCTGACGGCGGGCCTTCCGGTCGCTTTTCGCCGCCCATCCCGCTTCCGGGAGAGACGCGGCGGGATTTGACGGGAGCTGGCCGATGCGCGGAGAACATAATCGTCAGACCGGGAAGCAGGCGGGGCCGCAGCTTTATGCCGATGTGACGGCAAAAATCGTCGCGGAACTGGAAGCTGGCCGGGTGCCTTGGGTGCAGCCCTGGGACGAAGCGAAAGCGGGGCTCGGTCTGCCGCGCAATGCGGCGACGGGGAATGCCTATTCGGGGATCAATATCCTGATCCTCTGGAGCGCCGTCATCGAACGGGGTTTCGCCGCCCAGAACTGGCTCACCTTCCGGCAAGCGCTTTCGCTTGGCAGCCATGTCCGCAAGGGCGAGAAGGGCGTGACCCTCGTTTATGCCGACCGCTTCACGCCCAAGGCGGAACGGGAACGCGCGGCGGCGGAGGGCGAGGAGGCCCGGAGCGTTCCCTTTCTCAAGCGCTTCACCGTTTTCAATGTCGCGCAATGCGACGGCCTGCCGGGCGAGCTGCTTGCACCGCCCGCCATACTGCCGGAATGCGAGACCGTGCCCGCCGCCGAGGCGCTGATCGCCGCGACCGGCGCGGCAGGCAGCGGAAGCGGATGTGTTCTTTCAATTGAAGGGAAGAAGCAGGGGCGAGGGCAGTGCTTCGCGACCGAGGATGTCAGACGCGGGAGACAGCACAGGCTTTGAAGTCGTCGCGGCGGTCGACGACCGTCTCAACCTCGATCCGGAGCGCGACCAGAATCATCAGCAGCGCAAGCTCGATTTTATGAGCCGGGGACCGGACCGCGAGATCTACAATCCGCATGCGCTGCAGGAACCGGTCTCGGCGCATCAGCTGATGGCCGGCAGCGTCATCGCCGCGAGCCTTGTCACGGGGCTGAATTCCGATCTGCCGGGTCTGGTTGTCGCCCAGGTGACCGAGAATATCTTCGATACGGTGAGTGGAAGAAACTTGCTGATCCCGCAGGGATCGAGGCTCATCGGCAGTTACGACAGTGTCGTGGCTTACGGCCAGTCCCGAGCTTTGCTCGTCTGGCATCGCATCGTCATGCCGGATGGTTCCTCGATCGTGATCGACAATCTGCCGGCGACGGATGCCGCCGGTTATGCCGGCGTCGCGGACGAGGTCGACTATCACACATGGGCACTCGTCAAGGGCGTGGCGCTCGCGACACTGCTCGGCGTCGGCACCGAACTCAGTTTCGGAGCTGAGGAGGGCGATCTCCTGCGCGCGATCAGGCAATCGACGCAGCAGAATGTGTCGCAGGCCGGACAGCGCCTCACCGAGAAGAACCTCAATATCCAGCCGACCATCACGGTGAGGCCCGGCTGGCCGATCCGCGTCATCGTGCAGAAGGACCTGGTCCTGCGCGCTTACCGAGGATGAGAACCATGCCCGACCTGAAACTCGGAAAACTGCCCGACCGTATGCCGGTCAAGATCACCTTCACCGCGCCGCCCGATCTCAGCAAGGCGCTGCAGGCCTATGCCGCGCTTTATCGGGAGACTTATGGAGAAGCTGAATCGGTGGCGGAACTCATCCCCTACATGCTGCAGAGTTTTCTGGAAACCGATCGTGGCTTTGCCAAGGCGCGGAAGGCTTTGCCGGAAGAAGAGGGCGCTGGCGTGGCTAGGCCGGGATTGGGAGGACGTGCATCTCGGGTGCCTTTGCCGCCAACGAATAAGGAGGATTGAGATGTCTGTGATCGGGGTGTTCACACCCACGAAGGAAGGTGGCTGGTCCGGCACGATCCGAACCCTCACCATCGAGGCGAAGCTGCGCTTCGTGCCGAACGACAATCGCGACAGCGAGCGGGCACCGGCCTTCAAGCTCTATGTCGGCCGCGCCGAAGTCGGCGCTGCATGGCGGGAACGAGGCGGTGAGAAAGAGTATCTGAGCGTCCGGCTCGACGATCCGGTACTGGCGGCGCCGGTTCATGCAGCGCTGTTTCCGGCGGAGGGCGGGGAGGAGGCTCATCTCGTCTGGAGGCGACGGGAAGCAAACTGAGGTGCTTGTTCTCGGTCTAATCGCACCTTTGAGAGTTTGTGGAAGCTACTCTAGCGAAGCAGAAGTCGCTATCGGCGCAGCACTTTCTCCAGAGCTGCAGCAAGTTTTGCGCGTTCCGAGGTGCTCAGCTTCTCTAGATTGAGCTGACGCCATTTGACGGCGGGCAGTTCGTCCGCCCGTTCCAGTCCGAGCAAGGGCCAGTCGGGTTCGCCTCTTTCAAATGAAATCAGGAAGTCCCGGTGCTCTTCGGGCATCCTGCCTACGATCTCGTCAATGAGCGCCTGCCGAGCAGACAGGAGTTCGTCCAGCTCGACCGGTGCTTCCGTCATGCCGACAAAGCCGCGTTCGTATTCCTGCGCGATGTCCTTCAGCTTCGGGGCTAGAACCTCATGCATGGGCCGATCGTGACTGAGCAGATATACGATGAAAGCGCGGCGGAGTTCGTCGCTTATGCCTTCGTTGGCGAGAAGGTCGCGGATATCGAACAGGTCACGCGGATGCTGCCGGTCCAGCGCGGCGACAATCTTTCCGCCATACAGGTCGGCGAAAGAGACAAGCCGCATTTCCGCAAAGCCGAAGCGGTCCTCGACGGTGGACGAAACAGTCCTGACTTCCGGCTCGTATACGCAGCCGCGCAGAACCGGAGTCACTTCGACTTTGACCTGTACGTTGTCACCTCGGGCAAGAAGCTTGGTTACGACGCCCTCGGCATTCGGTGAGGATGGGACAACATCGTCGGCGGGGGACGTCGACGCTGCGGTCTCGGCGATACGCTTCAACGCCGCATCTATGGCCTTGAGAGACTCGCCCCGCGAGTGCACAGGAACGTAGGTCAGGTCGATATCGACCGACAGACGCGGCATTTCTCTGATGAACAAATTGATGGCCGTTCCGCCCTTCAGTGCGAAGCAGTCCTCTTGCGCAATAAGGGGAAGGACGCGCACAAGAAGTGAAACCTGCCGCTGATATTGATCGCTAAACGGCATCCAGATCCTCCGGCACCGTGATCCGATAGGTGGAATCGAATTTTCCACCCCGCACCAGCATCCTGTCCCCGCTTCCAAGATCGATCTGCGTTCTATCGAGATGTTTCAACCAGTCGGGCTTGTGCCGGTCGGCAAAGAAGAAGAAGAGACGCTTCACTTTGATGCTGTGGCAATCTTCCAGAAGCTTGCGCAGGCGGTTGGGACGCAGGCTCACCATGCCCTCCATCAGCTTGTCGACGAGAGAAAAGCTTTCCTTTTGGGGCAGTTCGTCGAGCAGTTCGAGAAGGGCGCGCTCCGGTGTCGAAAGCGTCAGCGGCCAGTCCCATTGTCCCCAAGGGATATGAGTAAGGCTTTCCGCCGTGTTCCGGGCATCGTCATTTGTCTGGATGTTCCAGCTCAGACTGGTCAGCCCCCGGGTGATGTGATCGTTCCGAAAGAGTTTCGTGCTCTTGTGGAAGACGAAGTGCGTCGGAATCGAGAGCTTGCTCATCCAGCCGGGCAGCGGTGTTTTGCCGTAGAGATGAACTTCGCGCTGGTCCTGAGAGAGGAAATGTCCGTAGCCATGCAGCTCCAGAGCTGTGCGCCCGCCGATGACGACCGGAAACTCCAGCAGGGTCTGAAGCGAGATGACCACCTGCTCCCAGCGCAACTGGCCTCTTGAACGGCGAAACACACCTCTTGCCGGCTGCTCCAGCCAGCCCCCGCTGACATACTGCGAGCGCAGGGAACTCGAAAAGCCGTGCTCCTCTAGCCATCCGGCCGTGACGAGCAGCCCTTCCGGGAGCGTTTGCTCCAGCCACTTTAGTTTTGAGGTAGTATGCTCAGCCATGCTTAGTAAAATAGCATAAATTCAAAGAGTCGCCAAGAATTCTTTATGTTTTGCAGAAAACAGGAAGTCTCACTAAGCGAAATCAAACAACTGTAAAGTTTTGTCTGACGGCCACAATATCTTGTGGACAACTGAGGCGTTCGCCCATCGATTTTGCAAACGTGCGCTAGCCCAACAAATTTGTTGTGGTATGATGGAGCATGTTAGTCGGATCAGTCATTCTCAACGAACAAGAAGTGCGCGAAGCCAAATCTCTGGTTTCGCGTCTTGATGATGCGCTTTCGAGCGAAGCCATCTTTACCCAAATTGTTGAGGGCTTGCCTGTTCAGGTCGGCGAGAAATTTCGGAGCGCTCTGGAGACGGAGAAGGCTGAACTCGAGCATCTGGTGCAGGCATACGAGAAGGCGAAAGAAGGAGACTATACCGAATTAAAGCGTCGGGCCGGAAATGATCCCGGCCTCGCCTTGATCGTCGCGCGTATCGCCAGAGGGCTGACCCAGAAAGACCTCGCACGGAAACTCGGGTTAAGAGAGCAGCAGGTCCAACGATACGAAGCAGATCGCTATCGTGCCATCAGTCTTTCCAGCTACCGAAAAGTTGCGAGTGTTCTCGGCGTACACTGGGACATGAAGCTTTCCGACTGGGGAAGCGGTGCTGGATGGGCGGTTGCCGAGAATGTCTCGGCGGCGGTGGTGAAGAAGATTATCAAGCACGGGAAAGAGAACGCTTGGTTCAGAGATGATGCAAATGAACCCTTGAGGGATGAGGAAAGCTTCAACTATCTCCAGCGCTACGTTTCCGATCACATTATTCGATACGGCACGCCGTCACTGCTAAGGACGGGCCTGAACGTCGAGAACTATACGGACGATCTGTCTCTTCTGGCTTGGAAGGCTCGGGTAACGCGACGAGCGGAGAAGATCATCGAAGAACAAAAGGTCGAATACCGGCCGCTTGCAATCGGCTGGCTGATCGATCTTGTCCGACTCAGCAAGGAGAATGACGGACCGCTTCAAGCGCGGGAGCTGTTGGCCAGCCATGGCATCGTCCTGATAGCCGAACCTCAAATTCCGGGCATGAAAGTTGATGGAGCAGCTTTCCTTGTGAACGACGTTCCGGTCATCGGGATGACGTTGCGCCGGGATACCATCGACGGCTTTTGGTTCACGCTGCTGCATGAGGTGGGGCATATAATTCTTCACTATCGCACCGGGTTATCCAGTGGATTTTTCGACGACAGTGAGCTGTCTGCTGTTGATGAAATCGAAGAGGAGGCAAACGAGTTTGCTTCAAACATGCTTATTCCAGAGGAAAAATGGAGGCGCTCTCCAGCGAGGATAGCAAAAGCGGCCGAGGTTATTGAGCGGTTCGCCGAACAGATCGGGGTTCACCCGGCGATAGTCTTTGGGCGGATTCAAAAAGAGCGGGGGGACTATGCAATTTTCTCAAACAAGGTCGGACGGGGGCGCGTCCGGAATCTCCTGATACCAGAAGGAGTAGACGTTCGATGAGTGCACCGAAGTTCACAAAAACGATTTACGTGCCTTGCCTGCGTTTGAAAGCAGGCGAATACCGCGGACTCCACCATCTGTCGCATGACGTGAAGGACAAGATCACGCCGCGGCTCGTGGTGCCGCCGCCCAAAGACAAAGACCCGGAGCTTGGGCGTCCACTCACTCTTGAGGAAATAGTTCATCTGACAGGAAAGCGGATTGGCGAATATTGGCCGCTTCGTGAAGCCTACCTCGACACTAGATTTCTGTTCAAAGAATTCGGTGAGACCGGGAGCGGCATTTGGTTGCCTCAGCTGTTCACAACGGCACGCAACCACAACGGCAAGGTCATCCCGGTAGTGTCGCTCCACGATATTCTTGGTTCGTTGGGAGCTGCTTTCCCGCTGGTCGCGGCGGAAGGATGTTCAAGCAAATTTGCTCTCAGGGTTGAATCGGGTGATATCATCGACTCTCAGTTTTCGCTGCATGTTAGGAATGCGCTCTCTAGACTTGGTGTGAAAGCGGACGAGTGCACGCTCCTGTTGGATTTCTGTGACGCGGATTTCGCAGATGCTGAAATCGTCGCCGAGATCGTCCGTGCCGCCTTCGAAGACGTGCAGGAAGTGGCGAACTGGGGAAGAATCGTCTTTCAGGGCACAAACTACCCGGCGACTAACCCTGCCGCCGCCGGTGGGTACACCATCGTGCCGCGCAACGAGTGGCGTGCTTGGCGATCCGCGATCAAATTCGACAAGGACACGTCAGATCACCTCATTTTTGGCGACTATGCTGCCGACTGCGCCAAGTTTGAGTTTAAATCCGGTGGCGCGCGCGCAATTAGGCACTACCGAATTACCACTGAGGATGAATGGTTGGTTGTGCGAGGGGCTAAATCAGGCCGCGACCAGATCGTCATGAGAGACGTGTGCCAGCGAATTGTCGATAGTGGGTCTTTCGCGGGCAGGACGTTTTCCTCGGCGGATGAATATATCTACCAAACCGCCCAAGGCTGGAACGGGCCTGGCAACGCGATGGTTTGGCGCGGAATCAATACGGCGCACCATATCACGCGGGTCGTTCAGGATATCGGTAAGGTCAAGGGCATGCAGTTTGCCAGCCTTCCGGTGAGCGACCCTCCGAAGCAATTGTCGATCTTTGCCGATGAGGACGCGGATAAGTAGGCGGTGAGCAACAAAGACGAAGCAGTTCTGATCGAGGCGTCGCTCCCCCAAGCTCATGGGGCGGTGCTACCAAGCATCATTTGACGGTAGCAAACTTGTGCAAATTCCGTCGTACTTTCGGAACTTCGCGTTCCGTCAGCCGCAAGTATCGTTGGTTGCGGGCCCCCGCAACCAAAATTGAAAAGCCCGCCGGAAATTTCCGGCGGGCTTTTTTGTTTCAAGAGGAAGTGCTTAGTTGGCTGCGGTCTGACGCGGCAGGGTGCGGGACAGGTTGTCCTGAAACTCCTGCAAGCCTTTTGAGGCGATTTGCTGCCAGCTGCTTTCGGTGGCGGCGCCGGCGGATTCCTGGCTTTCCGTCAATATTTTCCGGCCCGTCTCGAAGCCCGCAAGTGGCGCCGTCAGCGTTACCTCCGTTCTGCACGTCAGTGTGATCGTCCAGAAACCGGGGCTGAACCAGGACCAGTACTGATCGATCGCGGCGTTGACCGGTAGCGCTTCCTCATAGCCAGGGTCGCCGGATCTGAGGACGCGGTATCCGGCGGTCCTAAAACTTGATGCGATGGACGCTTCGACAAGCATTGCGACCGTTTGGCCTTCCGGAAGGAGGACATCCCCCAGCGCCTTGCCGTAGGTATTACGTTTGCGCGCAATGGCGCGGGAGGTGATTGCCGTATTCTCGATCTCACCGTTTTTCAACGAGGGAATGTCGGGTGTCGCAGGTTTCAATTCGAAGACGCGCGCGTCGGTTGTCGTCAGTCTGACGGCCGTTCCGCTCTCGGAAGTGGCGGCTTCGTAAGATGGCGCGGTATTCACGGCCACAACGCTGCGTGACGTCGCGCAGCCGCCCAGTAGCATGATTACCGCCGTAGTGAGCAGAATTCGGATGGCGTTTGTCATTGTCCCCCCTTGCTTCTCCGCGCCTGATGCGCCTCAGCCGCAAGTTTGGTCAAACAAGGGGACATTGCCAAGTCGTCCCGCGCTATTGAGCGCGCCTCATTTGCTGCCCCTCCGACAACATGCCCCTCACATTCTCGATATAGGCGGTCATGCGGGAGAAGCCATCTTCGGTCAATTCGACGAAGACGCGCCGTCCGTCCGCTTCGTCGCGAACGCGCGTCGCGAGGCCTTCCGAAACGAGATCGCTGATGCGGCGGAGCGCCGTCGTCGCGGGCACGCGGGAGGCGATGCAGAGGCTCGAGACGGAGACGCGCTTTCCGGACAGGCGGGCGTGGGTGAGA
>Ga0180009_10008125_pt1 | contig 10494 bp, 8 predicted proteins | sample OS_PC_MetaG_FD_123537 | JGI IMG/M metagenome (GOLD analysis project Ga0180009, IMG submission 123537) | Groundwater microbial communities from the Aspo Hard Rock Laboratory (HRL) deep subsurface site, Sweden - OS_PC_MetaG | ecosystem: Environmental > Aquatic > Deep subsurface > Groundwater... | reverse complement strand
GTCTGGAAGCCGACCCGTGTCGGGATATTTATGTTGAATACGAACTCCTGTAAAGCCTGCTTTACTTCACTGTATTTCAGCTGGTCGAATCGGACAAATGGCGCAAGAAGAGTGTCAAAATTTGAAATAGCCTGTGCACCGGCCGCTTCACCCTGAAGCGTGTAGAAAAAATTTACTATTTGTCCCAGGGCGGATCTTAAGTGTTTTGGAGGAGCGCTTTCAACTTTCCCTTCGACACCCATGAACCCCTTTGTCAGAAGGTCTTTTAAATCCCACCCAACACAGTAAACGGACAAAAGGCTTAAGTCATGAATGTGTATCTCTCCGTTTTTGTGGGCGTCTCTAACCTCGGGCGGATAGATTCGGTTAAGCCAGTATTCGGAAGTCACATCTGATGATATATAATTGTTAAGCCCCTGGAGGGAATAGCACATGTTGCTGTTTTCCTTAATTTTCCAGTCAAGCTTCTGAATATAGTCTTCAACAAGATTGATGTTGGCATTGGTCGCTATGCTTCTTATCTGGGCATGCTGTTCCCTGTAGATAATGTAGGCTTTTGCGGTTTTGTAAAAAGGCGAATCGAGAAGAACCCTTTCAACGATATCCTGAACTCCTTCAACATCCGGAACTGATCCAAGGCGGAGTTCATGAGCAAGGGTTAGAACCCGAAGGGTAAGTTTTCTTGCTTCTCTTTCATCAAATTCAACTGTTGCTTTTCCGGCTTTTGCGATTGCAGCAGTGATCTTTGATGAATCAAACTCAACAACCCTTCCGTCACGTTTTTTGATTTCCTCAAACACTTGTACCACCTCTTCATGTTTAGTCGGTTCAAAATAGAAAAATCTCCGTATTAATCGGAGATGAAAATTACCAGCTCGGTTTTAAAAAAACAGAAAGCACATGGTCATGTATTCCGGTGAATTTTGACGGCTTCGTAAAAAGTCATCCTGCTTTGTTGCGCTTCATCTTTCATCATTGAAGCGTACTAAAATGTACACTTCATTCCTCAAGATTTGCGTGACCTGCATAATGAGTTTCTTACTTTGCCGTCTCAATTCTGATGGTTTAGTAAAAAATACAACTGAGGATTGTCAGCAAAAAAAATGCATGATGTATTTGAATATCCAATATATAGTTATTTGTCAACAAATTTATTCAACATATGGTAGTTTTATTGGAGAAAGGAAACTATTTACAGAACTGTAAAAAGCGTGGATTGACAACATAGGGCTGTTCCGCATATAGGCGAATAAGAGTAAATCCGTTTTAGGAAGGGTTGACTTCGGACAGCTTAAAAAAGAACGTCGAACATCTAACACCGAACATCGAATTTTGAATGGGAACAAAGAATCTTTCATCCTTTAAAAATTTGTTCATTATCATATAGTTGTTTTTCATTCGATGTTGGACGTTCGATGTTAAGTGTTCAATGTTAATCTTTGAAAAATCTGTATACGGCATAAATATAGCCTTCAATAAAACAGATAATAGTCAAAAAAGGGATTTTCCGTATATGAAAAAGATTCTTTGCAAGGGCTTTTCATTTTCCGGTGTTGTATCCGGCCTTAAAAAAAACAACCAGAAAGATCTCGGACTCATTTATTCAGAGGTTCCAACAAGCATTGCAGGGGTATTTACCAAAAACAGAGTGCAGGCGGCACCGGTTCTTTTAGACAGGGAGAGGATTAAAAAAGGCTTTTGCCGGGCTGTTATTGTAAACAGCGGGAGCGCAAACTGCTGCACAGGCGATCAGGGCATGAAAGATGCCATATCTGAAGCAAGACTTGCGGCATATGGACTGAATATATCTGAAGAGCTGATTTTTGTTGCGTCGACGGGTGTAATCGGAAAACCGCTTGCCCTCGACAAGATAGAGGCCGCTGTTCCGGCACTTGTGAAAGCGCTTTCTCCTGGCGGCATAAATGATTTTGCACAAGCCATTATGACGACCGATACTGTACCCAAGATTGTCTCAAGAAACGGCAACATCGGCGGCTCCGGTTTCAATATTACAGGAGTAGCAAAAGGAGCCGGAATGATATGCCCGGATATGGCGACAATGCTCTGTTTTGTCTGCACTGATGCAGAGGCTTCGCCGGGTTATCTTAAAGAAGCGCTGCTCTCTTCAGTGGAAAAGTCCTTTAACAGGATAACGATTGACGGGGATACAAGCACAAACGATACGGTTCTTGTTATGGCAAACGGAGTATCCGGAACTGTTGTCGGAAGCAGGTCCGACAAAACATATTTTAAGGAGCTCCTCGGCGAAGTACTGATGGAGCTTGCTAAAATGGTCGTTAAAGACGGCGAGGGCGCCACAAAACTTGTTGATATTATTGTAAAGGGCGCGGCAAGTGGAAGTGAAGCTGAAAAAATAGCGAAGACCATAGCTAACTCGAGCCTGGTCAAGACGGCTCTGTTCGGGGAAGACGCAAACTGGGGCAGGATTCTTGCGGCTGCCGGAAGATCGGGTGTGGAATTTGATCCGGGGCTTGCGGACATCTATTTCAACGATGTATTGATGGTAAAAAACGGCATGGGTTGTGGTGATGCAGCCGAAATAGAAGCGACGAAAGTGTTAAAGAATCCTGAGTTCACGATAATGGTTGATTTGAAAATGGGTGAAGGAAAGGCGTCTGTCCTTACCTGCGATTTTTCTATAGATTACGTTAAAATAAATGCTGATTACAGATCGTGATTATAATGAGACTTCAGAAATATTTATCGGAAGCGGGTTTTTGTTCGAGAAGACACGGCGAGGAGTTGATTCTGGCTGGACGTGTCAGCGTCAACGGAGCTGTTGTAACCAAACTCGGAATAAAAATAGACCCGGAAAAAGATATTGTTGAAGTCGGCGGAAGCCGGATAGAAGCAAAAAATGATTTGATATATATCGCACTTAACAAACCCAAGGGTTATGTTACAACATGCAGCCGTGAGAGAGGTAAAATTGTCCTTGATCTGATTGATATACCGGAGCGTGTTTATCCCGTCGGGCGTCTTGACAAGGATTCGAACGGGCTTCTCCTTTTAACCAATGACGGAAGATTGCACAACATCCTTTCACATCCTTCCTTTGACCATGAAAAAGAATACGATGTTATTGTCTCGCGGCCTGTTCCAGAAGAAGCCCTTGGTAAAATGGCTTCCGGAATTCATCTGCTGGGAAGCAGGACAAGACCTGCCGAAGTGAAAAGGATTTCTCCAAGTCAGTTCCGGATTGTTCTTAAAGAAGGCAGAAACAGGCAGATACGTCGCATGGTCGAAAAAGTCGGAAACAGGGTTAAAATATTAAAGAGAATAAGAATTTCAAATATAAGGCTCGGCAGTCTAAAAAAGGGCTGCTGGCGTTATCTTACTGAAAAAGAGAAGAGAGAGCTGTTGAAAAACATAATCTGACGGCTTTGTAAAAAGTCATTCTGCTGTGTTGCACTTCATCTTTCGTTATTGCAGCATACGAAATGTACGCTTCATTCCTCAAGATTCGTGCGCCTTGCATAATGAGCTTTTTACTTTGCCGTCTGAAATATGATTTTTTACGAAGCCGCAAATGATTGTGAACTCGTAAATGGTCTATGAAAGCAGACTTAGGATTTATGGGTATAATGAATAATGAGAAAGCGGTAATATCGAAAAGAGCAACTGAAAGAATAAAAGCCGGACATCTCTGGATTTACAGGAGCGACATAACAGGTTTCCCTGCCGAAGGAGGGTCTGTTGTGGCCGTTTGCGACAGCGGCGGGAAATTTTACGGGAAGGCATTTTACAGCGATAAGTCGCAGATAGCCCTGCGCCTGCTTACAACCCTCGATGAAACGGTTGACGAAGGATTCTGGATAAACCGGCTTGAATCGGCTTTAATACTCAGGCGGAAAGTGGTTGTGAATTCTGAAGTATGCAGGCTTGTAAATGGAGAAGGAGACGGGATCCCTTCCGTAATTGTCGACCGTTATAAAGATGTTCTTTCAATCCAGACTCTTTCCCAGGGATCGGACAAGATAAAAGATCTTATCGCAGAAATCCTGTCTAAACTTATCGATCCTGTTTCGATCATTGAAAGAAATGACGGCAAAGTCAGGGATCTTGAAGGATTGCCAAAACAGATATCGGTGTTAAAAGGATATGATCCGGGTGAGATAGTCTGTCTTGAAAACGGTTTGAAATTTTATTTTCATCCTTCATCGGGTCAGAAAACAGGCGCTTTTCTTGACCAGAGGGAGAACAGAGCCCTTGCAGGCAGGCTTTCCTTTGGTGCCGGTCTTGACTGCTTCTGTTACGGGGGCGGTTTTGCGCTGAATATGGCAGGGTCTTGTGAAACTGTTGAGGCAATTGACATCTCGGAGTCGGCGATCGAGCTTGCAAAGAAAAATACCCTGTTAAACGGGATAATAAACATTCAATTTGAGACTGATAATGTATTTGACCGGCTGAAACTTTATGACGGTCAGAAAAGAAAATTCGATACGATTATTCTTGATCCGCCAGCATTCGCAAAAAGCAGGGCACATATTAAAGCTGCCGAAAAAGGATATAAGGAGATAAATCTGCGGGCAATGCGGATGCTCAATCCCGGAGGTTTGCTGATTACGTCGAGCTGCTCCCAGCATATGGATGAAAATGCGTTTTTAAATATTTTAGCCCGTGCCGCTTCGGATGCAGGACGCAAGGTGCAGGTGATCGAGAAGCGCACCCAGGGCAAGGATCATCCTTTCCTTATTTCTATGCCCGAAACATTTTATCTTAAGTGCATCTTCCTGCGTGTTCTATAGAAGACGGCTTTGTAAAAAGTCATTCTACTGTGTTGCACTTCATCTTTCGTCATTGCAGCGTACAAGTGTGTACGCTTCATTCCTCAAGATTTGTGTGCCTTGTATAATGAGCTTTTTACTTTACCGTCTGAATTTTAATTTTTTACGAATTCGTCATAGAATTTCCTCATCGGCATAATTACATTGACAATTTAGGTGGTTATGATATTCACCCCGAAGTTGTTCGTATAACATGATGCTATTCCAATAGTAACTTTAAAATGAGGCTGTGCAAATGAAGAAGGCAATCAAGGCTCTTTTGGTGTTACTCTTTTTGATTCTTGCCGTATCCGACGCTTTGGCTACCGAAAAAAAGAACAAGCCCGAAATAAAGACGGTTGACAACTACGTTGCCATCTTTGACTTTGAAGTCACAACCGGAGACAAGGGTATTTCCCGTCCGCTTTCGGATAGAGTGATTCACGAGTTTTCTCAGTCCGACAAGTACGAAGTCATAGACCGCGGCAACATGAACAAGATACTCGGAGAGCAGAAATTTCAGATGTCGGGCTGCGTGGCACAGGAGTGCAAGGTAGAGGCGGGGCAGATACTTGGTGTGGGAAAGATAGTACACGGTTCGGTGGGTATTGTGGGGAAGACATATTATCTTACTATGCAGTTGATAGATGTTAAAACGGGGAAGGTGGAGCTTTCCGCGGAGGATGTGTGCAGATGCGAAATTGATAATCTGCTCGGCTCAACCATGACGCTTGCGAAAAAGCTCCTTGGCGAAAAGGTTGAGCAGCCTGAAACAACAGAGTCGAAACAGGGGACTGTGACTGTTGACGAACCGGAGCAGAAAACCACCAATTCCATCGGCATGACAAAGGTTGAGCGGCCTGCGGCAACAGAGTCGAAACTGGCAGTTGCGGCCAAGCCGTCCGAACTTGAGCCCAAAATCACCAATTCCATCGGCATGACATTTGTGTATATCAAGCCCGGCACATTCATGATGGGCTCACCAGCAGGTGAGCTTGGAAGAGACAGCGATGAAACACAGCATCAGGTGACCCTGACCAGAGGGTTCTACATGCAGACAACCGAAGTAACCCAGGGGCAGTGGCAGTCCATCATGGGAAGCAACCCGTCTTATTTCAAAGACTGCGGTGGTGACTGCCCGGTTGAGAAGGTTTCCTGGAATGATGCGCAGGAATTTATCCGGCGGCTGAATCAGAAAGAGGGCGGAAATAACTACCGCCTCCCTACAGAAGCCGAGTGGGAGTATGCGGCAAGAGCTGGAAGTGAAGCAGCTTTTTCAGGCGGCGGGATAACCAAAACTGATTGCGCTCATGACCCGGTTCTGAACGCTCTGGGCTGGTATTGCGGTAATGCGGATAAGAAAACACATCCGGTAGCTCAAAAGAATTCAAATAGCTGGGGGCTTTACGACATGCACGGTAATGTCTGGGAGTGGGTTCAGGACTGGAAAGGAGATTATCAGTCGGGCTATGTTACTGATCCAACCGGGCCTTCTTCGGGCTCGTACCGGGTGGATCGGGGCGGCAGCTGGATCGACGATGCGAGGTACTGCCGTTCAGCGGATCGCAACGAGTTCACCCCGGCTGACAGGGACAGCTACCTTGGTTTTCGCCTCTCCAGGACATATTAATTTTTTGGTTTTTACCTTATAACCTTTTGAAACCCGGCACTGACTCCGTAAGGAAAGTCAACTTCCGGCTATTTTTCTATATGTTTAAAATCATAACCTCAGAAAGAGGACCTTCAAGCCATGGGGCTTTTTACTCTGATTATTTGTTTGGAAAACCTGTCATAATCATGATAATGTGATACCCATGAGAAAAAAAAGGGGGGGCAAGATGCGACAATTTACTCTCGAATACTGGAAGGATGACGATTGGTATGTCGGCAGACTCAAGGAGGTGCCGGGTGTTTTCAGCCAAGGCGAGACATTGGAAGAACTTGAAGAAAGCGTAAAAGACGCCTACCGGTTGATGATGGAAGACGATACGGCGATTCTTCCCAACATGCATGCTCCTGTCTATCAAAAAGAAATCGGTGTGGATATTTGAAGCGGGTTGATTTTATTCGCAAATTAGTCAAAGCCGGCTGTCATCTGAAACGACATGGCGGAAGGCACGACATCTACATGAATCCCCAAAATGGGAGGAAATCTCCCGTTCCACGTCACGCTGAGATAAAGGAAAGTCTTTGCGATCTTATTAGAAACCAGCTCGGCATCAGTGATAAATAGTATAATAAGAGATATTGAAACATCCGGATTAAGTTTGGCAAGTCGAGGACATTGACTATGATGTCATCAAATTGCAGCGTAAAATGACGACATGGTAATCGATGAACGAATCAGGCAGGTGGAACCGGATGAGAAGGGGAAAAGGATCTCGGTTCACAGGTTTTCGAGGATAAAATCAGTGCGCCTGCCGACAGGTAAAACAGGAACCCTCATGATTTCATAACCCAGCGTTTTATAGGTCTCTTCTATAAGACGCTCAATTAGGATGGAATCCTCTTCGTTTTCATTGCGGACTTCATCATGTTTTATCTGCATCCTGTCAAACAGGAAAATTTTCCTGTAGCGAATATCAGTGCTCTTTTCTTCAGGCTCTTTCGGATCAAGTCCCGCAAACTTGAAATAGGCTATGCTGTCCGGAATTGCGCGATCAAGAAAAACAATCGCTTTGTCAGGAAGTAAAGCTTCTATCTCTATTTTCCTGCAAAATATGTTGTGTTCGAACAAGAACATATCCGCTTTTATTTCATCGAGACTTCTTCCTTTGTTCAACTCCTCATTGATATATGCCCGTGCCGTTTCGTGGACCACCTTGTATCCAAGCTGTTCGATACGGGATATCACGGAAGTCTTTCCCGAGCAGGGGGCGCCTGTTATTACATACCAGTTTGTTATGCGCATAGGCTTTATCCAATGTGTATAAAAAATCAGTGTGATTTTAAATACATTATAATATCATTCTGAATGCTGCTACAAGTTTATTAATGCTTTTTTAATTAATTCATGGTAGTTAATCTGTTATATCATTTTTGATAACGAATCGGTAAAATATGGGAAATACAAAAGGAGTTGGGATAAAAAATGGTGACTTTTGAATCGCTGTCAGCAAGAGAGGACAAAATAGCCGTAATAGGATTGGGATATGTAGGGCTTCCTCTGGCGGTGCATCTTTCAAGACATTTTTCAGTAACCGGTTATGACTGTAAGCCTGAAAGAATAAATGAACTTAAGAAATATTGCGACAAAACACTTGAAGTAACACCCGAAGAACTTGCAGGGACAACGATAAATTATACGGCTGATCCTATGGAGCTTTCCCTTTGCAGGCTGATAATAGTCGCAGTTCCAACGCCAATAGATGAATACAAAATCCCCGATTTGTCTCCTGTGAAAAATGCCGCTGCAACAGTCGGAAAACACATTATAAAAGGCTCGATCGTGGTCTTTGAATCGACCGTATATCCCGGAGTAACTGAAGAGATCTGCGCTCCTCTTATTGAAGCCGGGTCGGGTTTTAAATACGGCGTTGATTTTAAAATGGGATATTCTCCCGAGAGAATAAATCCAGGAGACAAGATTCATACAATAGACAACATCATTAAGGTTGTTTCAGGATCGGACCGGGAAACAGGCGAACTTCTTTCGCTTGTCTATGGCAGGATTGTAAAAGCCGGTATTCATATTGCTTCTTCCATTAAGGTTGCTGAAGCGGCAAAAGTCATTGAAAACACCCAAAGAGATTTAAACATAGCTCTTGTAAATGAACTTTCGATGATTTTCAATAAAATGGGTATTGATACTTTGGAGGTTCTTGAAGCTGCCGGCACAAAATGGAATTTTCTCCCATTCAGACCGGGGCTTGTAGGGGGACACTGTATAGGTGTTGATCCGTATTACCTGACATTCAAGGCCGAGGCTCTTGGCTACCATCCCGAGATGATTCTTGCGGGACGCAGGATAAACGACGGCATGGGAAAATATATTGCCGAAAAGGCGGTAAAACTGCTCATCAGGGCCGGAAAACAGGTGCGGGGTGCCAGGATAGCCATTCTCGGACTTACCTTCAAGGAGGATGTTCCTGATCTTCGGAATACGAAGGTTGTTGATATTGTGAATGAACTTAAGGATTTCGGAGTGGACGTGCTTATTCATGACCCGCTTGCAGATGCTGCCGAAGCGAAGAAATATTACGGGCTTGATCTTGAGAAAAATATTGATAAGCTTTCAGGTGCCGATACTGTTATTATCGCTGTAATTCACAGGGCTTACAGAGAACTCGGACTTTCGGGCATTGCCGGGCTATGTTCGGATGATATTCGTATCGTGATGGATATAAAGGGAGCCTTCAGGCCGGAAGAAGCAAGAGGAATAAATATAACCTACTGGAGGCTGTAGGGTTTTCAATTCTGTTTATGGTTTGCTTCTGAGTCAACAGGCTCGATGCAGGAAGGATCATTGTTTGAAACGGAATTGATTCTGCCGGAAACATGGTATCCGTATATTCTGGGTATTATTCCTTCAAGTATGATCGCCTTTAGTTTTTTAGGGTCGTTTTCGTCCGGATTGAGCCAGATATCATACGCCTTATGGTCAAGGATTACAGGCATCCTGTTGTGAATTTTACTGACCGGCACGACTGCTTCTGTTGTAATTATTGCAAAAGTGTTTCGGGTGGATTCATCTTTTTCTTTCCGCTTTTCCCAGATACCGGCAAAGGCAAATGGCTGTCCTGATTGAGCTGTAAAAAACCAAGGCTGTTTTTTTGCCCCGGCCTTTTCCCATTCATAAAAACCGTCAGCGGGGAGAAGGCATCTTCTGAACCTGTATGCTTCCCGGAAACTCGGTTTTTCCGCAATGGTTTCAAGACGCGCGTTAATCAGCAAAGGCGGCTTTGTACTCTCTTTGTATATGCGTGGCGAAATACCCCAGAAAAATTTTGTCAGAATCCTTTCACCAGAGCATACGACGGCAAGAACATCCTGCGACGGAGCCACATTGTACGATTGAACGGGATCGCATTTTACGGCCCTGATATCAAGAGCCTCCCGCAATAAAGAAATCGGGCTGAACTGGGCAAATCTTCCACACATAATCTTTTTGGTGCTTCTCCCAATCGGCAGATATAAAGAGGTCGATGATTCGAGGGTTCCAGAGTTCAAGTGTTTGTCTTCTTAAGTTCTGACAGACTTTATTTGTTGAATATCCCAAATCCCCAAATAACAACATTTACTAATTCACATAATTTATTAGTATTTTTCAAAATTGAATGCTGATGCTTCACCCCGTGTCACTTGAACCCTTGAATCCCGGGACGCTCGAACCCTTAGTTAAATATCTATTGTATTAATATAATATTTTAAGTTATAGAACAGAAAATACAGATTCCAAAAAAAATGTCAATTATCGGCAGGCTCTTCAGCACATCAGTTCAAATTAAAGGCGGGAGGATATTTTATCATGGAAAAGGAACAATTCTGGAGAAAATCGTATGATGCCGGGCTTAAAGATGTTGATCCGAAAAGATGGGAAACCTCGTATGTAGATGTTATCAGGCCAGCATTTGAAAAATTTCCTGACAAGGCAGCGTTTTCTTTCTTAGGCGTTGAGGTGACCTTTGCACAGCTCGACAGGTATGCAAACAAGTTCGCCAATATGCTTATTCAAAACGGGCTGAAAAAAGGGGATGTGGTCGGAATC